>ODAK010000167.1_pt1 | contig 73476 bp, 59 predicted proteins | sample 1539591 | NCBI WGS metagenome assembly ODAK01 (sample SAMEA3539303, study PRJEB22396) | soil metagenome | biome: tundra; feature: field; material: soil | place: USA | collected 2010-05 | depth 0.15 m | reverse complement strand
GTGACTTTCAAGCAAAACAACAGGCGACAGAGTGATTACTCAGACACGCTCCTAGGGTGGGCATTGCTCCCTACGCACAAAAATCCCCACCCAAGCAAAAGAAGCTTGGGTGGGGCACCCGCTATTGATGTTTTGACTCGAAACTGACAACCGACAACTGACAACTACTTCATCACCAGCTTCGCGATGGTCTGCAACTGCATGTTCGACGTGCCTTCGTAGATCTTGCCGATCTTGGAATCGCGGAAGAACTTCTCCACTGGGTAGTCCTTGGTGAAGCCGTAGCCGCCGTAGATCTCGACGCACAGCGAGGCCACGCGCTCGGCAACCTGCGAGGTATAGAGCTTGGTCATGGCCGCCTCTTTCACGAAGTTCATGCCGGCGTCCTTCATGCGGGCGCAGTTGTAGAGCAGCATGCGCGCCGCCTCGATCTCGGTGGCCATCTGCGCGATCTGGAACTGGATACCCTGGAACTCGGCGATGGCACGGCCGAACTGCTTGCGTTCCTGCGCGTATTTGACGGCGAATTCCCAAGCGCCACGAGCCAGGCCGAGCATCTGCGCTCCGATGCCGATGCGGCCTTCATTCAGCGTCTCGATGGCGATCTTGTAGCCCTTGCCGACTTCGCCTAGCACGTTGTTCTTGGGTACGCGGCAGTCTTCCATAATCAACTCGCAGGTGCTGGAAGCCCGGATGCCGAGCTTGTCTTCCTTCTTGCCGACCGTGAATCCGGCGAAATTTTTCTCCACGATGAAGGCGGTGATGCCCTTGTATCCCGCGGCAGGGTCGATCGTGGCCAGCAGGATGAAGACTCCCGCTTCTTTTCCATTGGTGATCCACAGCTTCTGGCCGTTGAGCACATACTCGTCGCCCTTCAACTCCGCCCGGGCTTGCAGCGCGAAGGCATCCGACCCCGAGCCCGCTTCGCTCAACGCATAGGCGCCCACGGTGTCGCTGCACATACGAGGCAGGTGGCGCTTCTTCTGCTCTTCCGTGGCCCAGCGCAGAAGAGCATTGTTGACCAGCGTATTCTGTACGTCCACGATGACTCCGGCGGAAGGATCCACGCGTGAAAGTTCCTCCACCGCGAGGATGGCCTCGAAGAAAGTGCCGCCTCCCCCTCCGTATTGCTCGGGAACCTCAATTCCCATCAAACCCAACTGAAAAAATTGTTCAATGAGCTTGGGCTCGAAGATGCCCTTCTCGTCCATTTCCTTGACGTGGGGCCGGACGCTCTCGTCGGCGAACTGGCGGACCGTGTCGCGGAAGAGTACTTCGTCTTCGGTAAGCGAAACCAGGGGGGCGGGTGCGGAGGCAGCGGCGTTTGCAACGGCTTGTGACATGATGGCAATCCTTCCAGATAGGGGTAGGAAACCTTTGATTTTAGCATTCGCGAGGGGCCGGCTGGGTCGTGGCCCGGTCCGTTGCCTGAACCAATGGCGGGAATCGCAAAACTCGGGCTTAGTCCACTTCGTGTTTGGCGGTGTAGCCCTCGCGCGCCGTAATCGTGTACTTGACGTCGTGGTTCTTCTCGTCCTTGATGATGAGCGGCTTGTTGTCCGGTCCCACCAGTTCTACCTTCAACTTGCGATAGGTGCCGTCTTGCTTGGTGTTGGTGGGCTTGTAGGTGATGGTGTATTGATTACGGATCGCCTGGGCCACTTCCCGGAAAATGTCCGGCAATTCACCCATCAGCCGCGGAGCATAGCTGCGGCCTCCGGTCATCCTGGCGAAGGCGTTCATCTGGTTCTTGGCCTGAACGTAGTCCATCAGCGCCGCGGAAACATTGGGATTCCCTCCAGCCGTTGCGTCCACCCGCTGCAGGAAGGCTTCGCCGGTACAGACGGTATAGATGGTTACGTTGGTCGTGGCCTTGATCTTTTTGAGAATGGTGTCGAGAGTGATCTTGCTGAAGGTATCGCGACCGCTGGCGACCACGACCAGTTCCTTATGGCCGGGTACACGATCCAGACGGTCCAACGTGTCAAACATGGCATCGAAGATGTTGGTCTCGCTGAACCCGGGAATGCGCAGCATGTTGAGCGCGCCGAAGATCGCTTGTTTGTCCTGAGTGAAGTCCACCAGAATATGCGTCTTCATGTCGAATTCTTCGACGGCAACCCAGTCTTGTGGCTGCAGGTTCGAGGCGAACATGTACGAAGCATTGAGCGCGTCATACATGAAGTTGTAATTGGTGGCAGCAAACTCCACCAACAGCACCGCGGTGATGGGCGCCTTGCTCATGGTGACGCTCTGGATTTGCTGCGGAACACCGTCTTCGTAAATCTTGAAGTGTTCCTTAGCTGCCTGTTCCGGCAAGGCCAGCGAACGTCCGTCCTTCTGCAACACGCGCGCATCCACGCTCACCACTGGAACGTCAACGTGCAAAGAGAATTGCGGATTGTCGGCAGGCGATTTCGGCTTGGGCGGAGGCGGTGCTTCTTCTGTGTCCTTTTTCTTAGGCACGGCGATGGAGCCGGATTCGCCCGCTGGTCCTCCCGCTTCGGCAGGCATCTGCTCTTGCTGGCTCTTAGTTGGCTGCGATTGCGTTTGCGCCCCTGAATCGCTGCCGCTGGACGACTGGGCGCGTCCTGGTATGGCGAAACAAAGAAGGCCCGCTCCCACGATGATAGCGGCGATTCTCAGAGGACTAAGAATGACAGGTGAAATACCGTGACAATTAAGGTGTTTCTCAGAATACATCAGGATGCCTCTTGCGACCGACTGTCTGCTAGTATAAATGCAAATTCAGACTCTTTGACTCGCTGCGGTCCGCAGAAAGTGCTCAACCGCTAGTTTGGGGTACTGCCGCAGTCAACTGAACAATCTTGGCTCCTCATGAGCGACGCTCTCGGGGGGCTTTGGGAATCGCCGATCTTCATGGCAAAGCCGCACCGCGGCTTAAGCAAGGGATGAGGAACATGTTGCGCAACGTCGTCTCGTTGGTACTACTCTGCCTCTTTTCTCTGGCCGGTTTCGCCGCCGAAAAACCAAAAGTTCAGATCATGCCCGAGGACCAGGTCAAGGCCGGCATGCACGGCGTGGCCTATACCGTCTTCGAAGGCGTCACCCCGGAGCCGATGGACGTCGAGATCCTGGGCGTATTGCGCAATATGGCTGGCCCGAAATCCGACGTCATCCTGGCGCGGCTGCACGGCAAGAAAGTTCAGTATTTCGGCGTGGTCGCCGGCATGAGTGGCAGCCCGGTTTACATTGACGGCAAACTCGTGGGCGCCATCGCCTATCGCATTGGCGAGTTTTCCAAAGAGCCGATCGCCGGCATTACTCCGGCCAGCTCCATGCTGGAGATCGATGCCATGGACAAGACCCCCGCGCCGGAAGAAGCGCGAGGCCTGCCCGGAGACAAGCAATCGGCAACCCGCACTTCGGGACCCGGCTTGGCCACCTATCCGAACCAACCGGACGCAAGCTACGCAAACCTGCTGAAGCCCATCGAGACTCCGCTGGTCTTCACCGGATTCAGCGAAAACACGCTGCGGCTGTTCTCCAAGGATTTTGCCTCGATCGGTGTTGTACCGGTCATGGGGGCGGGTTCGGTTAGCAACGACAAGCAGCCGGAACCGCTGGTTCCCGGCTCGGCGGTCAGCGCGATCCTGGTACGCGGCGACATGAACATCGCCGGCACTTGCACCGTCACCTATCTCGACGACACCCACCTGCTGGCATGCGGCCATCCGTTGTTACAGTCGGGCAGCGTCGATATGCCGATGACCAAAGCTACGGTGCTGGCCACTCTGCCTTCGGCGGAGAACTCCTTCAAGATTGTTAACACCACCGAGCCGGTCGGTACGTTCGTGCAAGACCGCCGTGGGGGCATCATGGGGCGCTTCGATCGCCAACCGCACATGATTCCCGTGACCCTCACCTTCAACGGGGTCTCCCATCGCAAGCAGTTTCATTATGAAGTGCTGAACAATGCCAAGGTCACGCCGGCCGCAATGATGGCCACGGTGTTCAACGCCATCCAGGGCATGAACGAGTACGGCGAAGATACCACCTATCGTTTGCGGGGCGACATCGACGTTCTCGGCTATCCCAAGCTGCGCGTGAAGAACATGTACGCTCCGCTGGATGGCTCCACGCCGACGGCTTATGGCATCGCACTTTCCATCGGCGAGCACTTCAGCCGTATCTTCGAGAATCCTTACGCCACCCCGAAGATCGAAGGCGTGGAATTGAACTTCGATCTGGTGCCCGACCGCCGCTCGGCGCGGCTGGAAACCGCCCGCACGGACATCACCGAAGCTCGTCCCGGCGATGAAATTACCATCGAGGCTCTGCTGCGGCCCTATCGCGGAGAAAGCATTCTTCGCCAGATTCCGGTGAAGATTCCTACCTCCACGCCCAAGGGCACGCTGCGCATCCTGGTCAGCGACGGCGACACTCTCGACAAGATGCGCCGCGTGTCGGGACCCATGAGCCGGCGGCTCGATCTGGGCTCCACCATTGCGCTGCTCAACAAAGAGCACACCAACTCCGAGCTTTACGTCTCTCTACTGGCGGCCAACCCGCAAGCCATGGTGGACGACAAGGTGATGCCCACATTGCCGCTGTCAGTAATGAACGTGATGGATGGCATGCGCGGCACCCAGGACATGATCGTCGTGGGCGAGTCTGCCGTGGATGAAGCTTCCACTCCCGTGGATTACGTGGTCACGGGTTCGCAGATCATCACGCTGACTATCAAGTAGTTTTTGGCTGCTAGCTGTAGGCGTAGTCCTCTGACGCGGGCAGAGTGGTGTCTCAACCGTTGCCCTTTCGCCCTCCGACAAAGAACCGACCATCGCTGGAAGGCCGCCTTTTATCTCATTACGCCAATGTAACAGGCTTTTTGAGCCCGCCCGGGTTCGTCGATCTTGATCACATTCGGCGCTAAGTATTTATGCATCAGCCACTTCGACAATCATACAAAACTCATCCGCAAATCATCCGCTAACCATTGAAGCAAAACCGGAACAAGCGCATTGTGCCTGGCAAGAGGAATCTGGCCGAGAAACGCGCGCACTCCCGGTGAGGGGCAACTAACTGCGGTGCAGTTGCTCCTCGCTTTCGAGAATCAATGCCGCCACAACCTATGACCATAAGGAGGTCGCTATGACGACTCGAAACTATCGCAAAACCATATCCTTACTCATCCTACTGTTGATGTTTGCAGTGGCTCCCGGTTGGACAAAGAATCAAAAGACCTCGAAAGGAACACCCATCAATAACAGGTACCTCTATACGGATCTCAACCGCGTCATCTGGGAGGACGGTGCCGGAGACGGGAATCTCGTCACACCGAGGATACGCGAGTACACCGATGCGGAAAAGAAGGAGATTGCCGACGCGCTGATCGCGGTGTTCGGCGGACGGCCCAACTTCAAGAAAGTCGCAGACGCCACTGTCAACTACAACTGCCACGGACTCACTTTTAACAATCGCGCATTTGCGCTGGGCACGGTCGTAGGCGATGTAGAAAGCATTCTGCAGGACCAAGGATGGACCATGAAAGCAGAGGAGGATGCCAAGGTAGGCGACATTGTAGTTTACAAGCGCAAAGGGAAAGTTACTCACACCGGCGTCATTCTGGCGGTTGGCAATGGCGTCGTGACCAAGGTGTTGAGTAAGTGGGGACAGCTCCCTGAGTTTGAACATGCTCCCCGGGATGTTCCCAATGGACAGGACACCGCGATCGGAAAGCTCCCTAGATATGGGATCTACGAAGTCTGGAGTGGCGGTAAGCCACTCCCCCCGCCGCCGCCCGAGTTCCTGTCACTTTCGGATGAGGAAGCAGAACCATGGCCCGCCAACATTGCAGGTTACTCCATAGCGCCGGTTGACACTGTGAGCACGTCAAATCCGAGCACGGTTCACGTCGGCGAGACATTCCAGGTGCAAATACAAGTGACTGGCGAGGGCGTGGGTAGTTTTCTTGTGCCGATCTCCTTCGTTTCCTCCGGAGCGGAGTTGTTCGTTTTTCCATATACCACCTATCCTCCCCAGGACGACCTAAAGCCTCCGATCACCGATATGGGTGGCTACATGACCATCACAGCAACGGCCCTCGAGCCTGGTCAGGTGAACTACACCGTAACTGTGGTAGGGGACGGCACTAGCGGCGGTGGAAGTCTGCAGGTGCTGCCTTAGGAGCGAGAGATGGCCACGTGCCCCCACCCAAGCCCCCCTTGCTTGGGTGGGGATTTCAGCGAGGAGCAGCTTTCGCGGTGAAGTTGCTCCTCACTTATTCAAGATTAACCACCGCCCCAACCCATGACCATAAGGAGGTCAATATGAAAAACGCAACCAGCATCCGCGCCAACAACCCATCCAGGAACTTCGCTCTGATCTTGACACTGTGTCTCTTCGTAGTTTCACCGCTGGCCCAACATTGGGGGTGGTGCAAAGATCCCGATCGCGGCATCACCCTTTGGGGGGACGCTGATGGCAAGAATACCCAGCTTTCCTACCTCGAGCTCGTGAAGCTGCTGAACGACAACCTCAAAGACGCACAACAGGTAAATATCTATGTGGATCTGTGCCACAGTGGCGCCTTTCTGGAGGAGGCCAAGAACTTAACAATGCCGTATTTCGTGGCAGTTGGCGAAAAGGATGCTGCGAAATGCACTTACTCCAACAGTGTGAAAACAGACGAGAAACCTCCGGGTCGGCTTACGATCTCACCCCCCTACAACAAAGATCTCGAAGACCCATTCTCCTACAGCTTTGCCGATTATTTGACCAAGCGTCTGAAACAGACGAAAGAGATTGCCACCGCCAAGTCCTTGTTTGAGGCAGCCTCTGAAGACGTGAAGGAAGACACCGGTTTGTCAAAGCATGGCCAAACACCGGGTTCCGGTTTCGGAAACGAAGCCAAACTGGAGTTGGCTATCAATGGTGGCGATAAGTCCAACCACGCACTCATCTTTGATGGTTGGCATATCACCTCGGACCAGAAAGAGCCGGCCCTCGAACTGTATCGCGCGCTGGCCAAGGCGAAGTATAAATTCAAGAAAGACGGTAACTCACTGCAGTTCTACTTCGATCTCAGCGACAAGGAGGAGTTGGAAGGTACCAGCATCGATGGTTCAGGCACTCTCGCTAATCTGAAGGTTGCGCTGCAGAACCTGCAAAACCTGGTCAAGAAGAATCCCAAGGAGGAACTGGTCAACATCTTCTTCAATGGCGATGGCTATCAGGCGGCCGCCGCCGCTCCCCGGCAGCCGGGGCTGGACGGCATGCCCAAGGACGGATTCCTGGTGCTGGGGCGCACCACCGGCCTGGTCGTGCCCACCGACTTGTCCTTCTGGCATGACCTCAAAGTGGGTATCGTGCCCAACGATGAGGACCTCGTTCGGGCGCATCCTGCGAAGTTTGTCCTCTACGTATCCGAGGCCAGCATGAGCTATCCAGTGGCCGTTGCGATCAACGATCTGCCGCTTGGTTACTTCTACTTGAGCTCGACCTCGACGGGCGGCGAACTGGAGGTCTCACTGCCGGATTCGTTCACTAAGGCGCTGATAGCCGAGGCTGATGGAGCGCCCTCCATTAACGTTACCATGGCGTTAACTCCCGGCGACTATTTGCGGATCGCAACTGAGGACGACATTCTTCTGGATCCAGCCTATTCGCAAGGCGACTATGGCTTCGGGATTGCAACCACGGTGATTGGCATGGACCCGCAATGACATTTGAAACCCTGACTATGAAGTAGGTGCGACCGTTTTCCTCCGTGCTAAACGGCACGCGATCACGGCCGCCTTCATCAATGGGGCGAACCAACCCAGCCGCCCCCAGGTTTTCCTTCGAGCGATGCCCAAGGAGCATTTTAGCGGTGAAGTTGCTCCCCCGCTTTCGAAAATCATCGCCGCCACTACCTATGACCAGAAGGAGGCCAATATGAAACGGCTTTCAGTTGCGAGCGCGCCAAATGTGTAGAGCAGCGCCCGAAACCCGCAGCCGCTAACCTCTGTGTTACGCTTTTCTTATTCCTGCCAATCGGCCAATCAGGATTCATGATGAAAGTGCTTCGACTGGCGTTCTTCTGCCCGTTGCTTGCCGCGATTTGTTGGGCACAAGGAACGCGCACCTGGGAACAGACTAAATACGACGAATTCGAAAAAGGCACCAGCCACGGCGTCGCCATCCGCAGCGATGGAACGCTTACTCTCGCGCCTGCCTTCAGCGCGCTGTACACCTCGCCGTCCACCTATCTTTGGGACCTCGCTGCCGACGCGCAGGGCAATGCCTATGCCGCGGCGGGATCGCCGGCGCGGGTCTACAAGCTGACGCCTGACGGCAAAGCCAGCATCGTTTTCGCTCCGCAAGAATTGCAGGTGCAGGCGCTGGTGGTGGATCCCAGCGGCGCCATCTACGCCGCCACATCGCCCGATGGCAAGGTGTACAAGATTGTTCACGGCGGCGCGGCTCCGGGGAAGAGTCCTGAGGGATCGCACACCACGGCGGAAGTGGCCGCCGCGCAGGAAAGTGGCAAGCCAGGTCCGACGGGCGAATCTCCGCGACCCTCGGTGGCCGTCGATTCCACCTACACCGCCAGCGTTGTCTTCGATCCCAGGACGAAATACATTTGGGCGCTGGCCCTCGACCGCCAGGGTCAGCTGTACGTCGGCACCGGCGATCGCGGCGAGATCTTCCGCGTGGATCGCAACGGCAATGGCGCACTGTTCTTCAAGAGCGATGAGGCGCAAATCCGCGCCCTCGATTTCGACAACTCCGGCAACCTGATCGCTGGGACCGACGGCAGCGGCCTGATCTATCGCATCTCTCCGCAGGGCGAAGCCTTCGTACTGTACAGCGCTCCCAAGAAAGAGATCACCGCTCTCGCCATCGACCCACAAGGCAACATCTACGCAGCCGGAGCTGGCGAGAAGCGCGGCGCAGCGCTGCCGGCACCGGTTAGCGGCGTTGCTTTGGCGGCGCCGCCTAGCGGTGGATCCGTCATCGCACTGGGCGCGCCGGGCAGTGCAGCGCCCCCCGGCGCTTCCACTCCTACCTTCACGGCGATTCCCTACCCCAACGTGACCAACGTTGGCGGGTCGGAGGTCTATCGCATCGCGCCTGACGGCTCGCCGAAGACGATGTGGTCGTCACATGAAGACCTGGTCTATGCGCTCGCCTTCGATCAAGCGGGGCGCTTGCTCGCGGGTACGGGAAATCGTGGCAAGATTTTTGTCATCAGCGGCATTCAATACACCGACCTGGCCCAGGCCAGCGCCAGCCAGGTGACCGCTTTTGCGCGCGCGCCCCAGGGCGGACTGTACGCGGCCACCAGCAATCTGGGAAAGATTTTTCTCCTAGGCCCCAACCCGCTGGCGGAGGGCAGCTACGAGAGCGATGTCTTCGACGCCAAAAACTTTTCCCAGTGGGGACGCGTCGAAGTTCGCGGCAGTGGCAGCTTCGAGCTGTTCGCGCGCAGCGGTAACGTGGACAATCCCGACCGCAACTGGAGCCTGTGGAAGCGGGTCGACCTGCAGAAAGACCTTCCCGTGGATGCGCCCTCGGCTCGTTTCATTCAGTGGAAAGCGGTGCTGCATCCCGGCAACGCAGCGGCGACCATTGAGAGCGTCGCCCTTAATTATCTTCCCAAGAATGTCGCCCCCGAAGTGGAGGATGTGACCGTCGTCGTAGGCTCGCGCGTCCCCGCAGGCGTCCACACCGAGCCGGAGAGCTCCACGCCAAACCCTTACACGCCTCCCCTTCCCATGGTTCGCGACCAACATTCCATCGCGGTGAAGTGGAAGGCGCACGACGACAACGACGACTCGCTCGTCTACAGCGTTTATTACCGCGGCGACGGCGAGAACCGCTGGAAGCTGCTGCGCGACGGAATCGAGGAGCGCTTCGTCAACCTCGACTCCGATCTCTTTCCCGACGGAGGCTACACCATTCGCGTGGTCGCTTCCGATGAGCCTTCGCACTCGCCTGAGGACACCTTGACGGGCGAGAGCGCTAGCCCGCGCTTTGAGGTGGACAACACGGCGCCTCACATTGAGTCGCTGAACACCAGGGTCGAGGGAGATAAGCTACACGTGACGTTCCGCGCGGTGGATAGCTTCTCGCCCATCAGCCGCGCCGAGTATTCGCTCGATGCCAGCGATTGGCAAACCGTCGAACCGGTGGGGAAGATCTCCGATTACAAAATTGAGGACTACGATTTCAACGTGCCGATTGCGGCGACGGGTGCGAGTGAGAATGACCGCAATGTTGATTCGGCCAAGAGTGTTGCCAGCAGCGGCGCCGAGGAGCACACGCTTGTCGTCCGCGTTTATGATCGCTTCGAGAACATGGGCATCAGCAAGAGTGTCGTGAAGGGCACAGGTGGACGGTGACGACGAGTCGAGTGCCATGTTGAAAACGGACAGCCAAACCTGGTATGTACCCGTGCGACGGGTTCTGAGAATCAAACTCGGTACTTGTCAGTGGACTTGATGGGCGAAGATTCAGCGCCGTAGGCGCGAAATAGTTTAGCCCAGCACGGAGCCGCAGGCGGAGTGCTGGTAGCGTGGAAATAGAAGCCGAGTCCCGTAGGGACGACACAGTTCTCAGACCTTAATTTTCTCGCACGGTCAAGAAAAGCAGGTCCCTCGCGGGCTGCAGAGAAAAGTCTGAGGAAGCCTTGGTGGGAGCCCCCTGCTTCAGCAGGGGGAGCTGGACTTTAGTCCGGCGGAAGTCAATTTTGAAATGGGCTTTAGCCCTGGGATTTCTCGAGGCCCGGCGATTAAAGCGCGCGATCAGATGACAAACTTTTGCCGGAGCGTCTGCCCTTCAACCCTCTCCATGAACCCTCGCTCCATTGTCGATCTCGCCGCTCTGCTGGCCTGCTCGGTATACGGCACCATTCCCCTGTTCTGGTTTGTAGTCCATCCGTTTGTGGAACGCTGGCGTGCCAGGGGGCGGCGCGCTTACGCTTTCATCGTGCCGGTGTGGGGCGGATTCATCGTCATCGCCTTTCTGTCGATGTGGCCGTTTCGCTCGGCCCACTTTTATGCGAGCTGGTTTGCCTGGGCGCCGGCTGCCATCTTCTTCCTCGTGGGATTTTCGATTTACCACGCGGCGTTCCAGAGATTTGAACGTGCCCAGGTTTCCGGCCTGGCCGAACTTGAGCCGCACCGCCATCGCCAGCAATTGATTACGACCGGCATTCGCGCGCGCGTGCGCCATCCCATTTATCTGGGTCATCTCTGCGAGATTATCGGCTGGTGCATCGGAACCGGATTGGTCGCGCTCTGCGCACTAGCGGTCTTCGCCATCGTCACGGGCGCGGTGATGATCCGCATGGAAGACCGCGAACTGGAGGCGCGCTTCGGGGAAGCATTTCGCGAGTATCGGCAGCGTGTCCCCGGCGTCGTGCCGAGAATGCGAAAAAGCTGACCACGGATTTATCCGGATGAACGCAGATTGAAATCTCTTACATCATTTCCAGGGGGCAGACTACTCGCTGTCATCCTGAGCGGAGCACGAGTCCGCCGTGGCGGATTCGTGCGGAGTCGAAGGACCCCTATGCGAATAACGACACCGCCCTGAAGCAGCCCCTGATACCCCGAAATGCCAATCCGAAAACAGCTCTTGTCACGTCCGTTCATCCCTGCAAATCCGTGGTCAACCCGCTTTTCGCTACAATGAGCTTTCGCTGAGCTCCTCCAGAATGCAATTCGAACTCTTTGTCGCGGCGCGTTATTTGCGGGCCAAACGGCGCCAGGCCGTCATCGGGGTCATCACCGTCATCTCCATTGTGGGAGTGGCGGCGGGCGTGGCCTCGCTCATCATCGCGCTGGCCATCAACAACGGATTTCGCCAGGACTTGCAGGAGCGCCTGCTGGGCTCGACTTCGCACATCAACCTACTGCGCGTGCAAAGCGATGGCATGCGCAACTGGCAAGACCTGCTGGCGCGATTGCAGAAGCAGCCACACGTTCTTGCCGGCGCCCCCGCGATTTACGAGCAGGTGTTGATTTCGCGCGGAGCGCGCGCTCAGGGCGCGATTCTCAAGGGCATCCTGCCGCAAGACGAGCACAGGGTCAGCGACATTCTCGATACCATCAAGAGCGGTTCCGCTGACAGCCTCGAAATTCAAAAAGAAGATCAGTCCGGGACTCCACCTCCCGATTCCGACGAACCCAACCCGCTGTCGGCGCGCATCACCGCTTCCCTGCCGCCAATCATTCTGGGCAAAGACATGGCCGACCAACTGGGCGCGACTGTTGGGTCGCTCGTGACCGTCACCAGCCCGCAAGGTGAGCTGACGCCGTTCGGCATTGTGCCCAAGTACAAGCGCTTCAAGGTGACGGGAATCTTCTCGTCGAGTTTCTATGAGTACGACAACACCTGGGCCTTCATCCCGCTGGCTGACGCACAGAAACTCTTCGATCTGGGCGATGTCGTCTCCGTGCTGGAATTCAAGATCGATGACATCTACAAAGCTCCGGAAGTCGCGCAGGCGCTGGAGGCCGCGGCCGGCAAGGGTTTCATGTCAACCAACTGGATGGAGCAGAACCGCGCCATCTTTCATGCTCTGCGCCTGGAGCGGGTGGTCACGTTTATCACCATCGGGCTGATTGTATTTGTGGCGGCGCTCAATATCTTGATCTCGCTGATCATGATGGTGATGGAGAAGACGCGCGACATCGCGGTGCTGGTTTCGATGGGCGCCAAGAAGCGGCAGATCCGGCGCATCTTCATCTATCAGGGAATCCTGATCGGCGTGATCGGGACGGTGCTGGGCCTGATCGCGGGATATCTGCTTTCCTGGGCAGCCGGGCACTACCACCTGGTATCGCTTTCCGCCGAAGTTTATTCCATCGACTACGTGCCATTCGCCCCGCGAGTGCTCGATGGAGTGCTGGTGGCGATTGTCGCCATCGGCGTCAGCTTCATTGCGACGCTGTACCCCTCGTGGTCGGCCGCCAGCGTCCTGCCCGCCGAAGCATTGCGGTATGAATAGCGCCGCAATCAATGTGATGCTAAAATGTATCACATGACAAAAGCCTCAGTCCGCGACCTTCGCTACGAATTCAAGAAGATTGAGCGCCTTTTACACCAGGGCGAAGAAGTCCTGATCACCAAACGCCGCCGTGTGATTGCTCGCCTGGTTCCGGAAAACCCTCAGACTCCTCCTGAGCTTCCCGACTTCCGAGCACGTGTGCGCGCTATTTATGGAGACAAGGTGTTGGCTGTCAGCGGCGCGGATTTGGTAAGCGAAGATCGGAACCGCCATTGAAAATCTACATTGACACCAGCTTTCTCGTCTCGTTGTACAGTCCGGACATCAACTCCGCGACCGCCGTGCGCGCGATGCACGCTTCCAAAGGCGACCGCTTGGTCAGCACCTGGGGGGAATTGGAAGTCGTGAATGCTTTAGCACTGCGCGTGTTTCGGAAGGAAGTGTCAGTAGCGCAGATGCAGTCGTCCTTGGACGATTTCGAGAAGGACTTGCGGGACGGGGTCCTCCAACTCCGCCCGTTGCCAGAACAGGTCTTTGACCGGGCGCGCCAGTTATCGCGGCAAACCACGGCGCGCCTGGGCACCCGGACGGCAGATATCCTGCATGTGGCAGCGGCACTCGAGCTCGGTGTGGATTGGCTCTACAGCTTCGACAAGCAGCAGCGCAAACTGGCCCAGGCCGTACGGCTGAGAGTCAACTGAAAGTCAATTGAGCGGCAGCTCCGGAACAGGCACCAGCAGAGCCTTGCCGGCCACCGTGGTCAGGCCGTCGAGGGTGCCCATGAAGGTTGTTGAAGCCAGTAGCGGCGTGGGCTGCAGATGCCAGAGCAGTTCGGCATTATTCCAAGCGGATTCGCGCGCCGCGCTAACGCTCCAGGCAGCGAAGGTGTCTTCCAGGCGGGAAGCGGGCGGCAGCACTTCGCCGAGCAGCCGGACGTGCAACTCGCGCTTGGCGGTTTCGATGAGGCTGTCCAGCGTGGAGTTAAGCACCGTGTAGTCGTTGTATTGCGCACTGCCGTGTTGCGGAACAGTGGCAGTCGCCGAGCAGTTGGCTACGATCGCCTGTGCCAGGTCGTGATTGATGTGAGCATTCACGCCGACGAAGGCGAACTGGATGCGGGCGATCGGGGCCTGGTTGCGACTGCTAAACAGGACCTGCCAGCATTCCGGCGCAGACTGACCCGAAAGCGCCGACCCAAGTGCGCCGAAATACAATCGCGCAAATTGCACGTCCAGCGCGGCAAGCCATTGCGGATCGCTGAATCCACCGGAGGCGATCCGGCTTTGCACGGCCTGCGTCACCTGAAAATACAGCTCGTTGAACCATTTCAGGCCATCCCCGTCGATACACGTGTCCGCAATGATTCCCATGGTCCGCAAAACATCGTCGATGGATTCGGGAATGGTCCTGACGGCCGCGAGTAGAGTTGGGTCATAGGGGAACATGGCTGGCATTATAGCTGCCACAAGAACCCCATCCGCCGCTAAGTACATCCATACCTTTCATGAAAACACCCTGCGATGAGGCCGTGATCGGTTCCCGCGCCGCAAGTTCGCCGTGCCGCGGAAGAGCAGGGGCTTGGGTACTGGCGTCTACCATTCTCGCCTCGAGCATGGCCTTCATCGACGGCACCGTCGTGAATGTGGCTCTGCCGGCTTTGCAGGCGAATTTTGGAGCCACGGTTGCCGATATGCAGTGGGTCGTCGAATCCTATGGGCTAACACTGGCTGCGTTGATCCTGGTGGGCGGTTCGATGGGCGATTTGTTTGGCCGCCGTCTGATGTTTCTGCTGGGCGTCATAGTATTCACCATCGCGTCGCTGCTGTGCGGCATCGCCGCCAACATCCATCAATTGATTTTTGCGCGGGCCATTCAGGGAATCGGAGCTGCATTCCTTGTTCCCGGCAGTCTGGCGCTGATCAGCACATCGTTCGAGGAGAGGGACCGCGGTCGAGCCATAGGTACCTGGTCGGGATCGACTGCGATCACCACCGCAATTGGCCCGGTTCTAGGAGGCTGGCTGATCCAGCACTTGTCCTGGCGCTGGGCCTTCTTCATAAACCTACCGCTTGCGGTTGCGGTCGTTGTCATTTCCGTATGGCGCGTCCCCGAGAGCCGCAGCAGCCAGCAAAGGCGAATCGACTGGTGGGGCGCGCTGGCGGCCACGTTCTGCTTAACTGGCCTGGTGTTCGGGCTGATTGAATCCGCGACCCTTGGGTGGAGACATCCCTGGGTGGTGGGAAGCCTTGTCACCGGCGTTGTTTGCGTGGTTGGGTTTCTGCTGATCGAGGCCAAGGTAACCTCGCCGATGGTGCCGCTGAATTTGTTTCGCTCGCAAGCCTTCAGCGGCGCGAACCTGCTCACGTTCTTTCTGTATGCAGCGATCGGAATTTTCTTCTTTCTGCTGCCGCTCGATCTGATCCAGGTTCAGGCATACTCGGCAACTGCGACCGGGGGCGCGATGTTGCCCTTGATCCTGCTTATGTTCCTGCTGTCTCGCTGGTCGGGAGGATTGGTCGCCCGCTACGGAGCACGATTGCCGTTGATCGTGGGACCGCTGATCGCAGCGCTTGGATTCTTGTTGTTCGCGATTCCATCGGTGGGAGGCAGATATTGGGAAACGTTTTTCCCGGCCGTGGTTGTGCTTGGACTGGGAATGGCGGTGAGCGTGGCTCCTTTGACGACGGTGGTGATGGAATCCATTGACCAGGACCGCGCTGGCACCGCGTCGGGCATAAACAATGCCGTGGCCCGGGTTGCGGGACTGCTGGCGATCGCGGTGCTGGGCGTGGTCATGGTAACGGAATTCGGCGCAACCCTGAATCGCAGCTTGGCGAAGATTGCCATGCCGGACGATGCGCGCAGCAAGCTGCAATCGAACGAAATCAAGCTGGCGGCGCTGACGCCTCCACGAGGAGTTAAGCCCGCGACCGTAGCCGCAATCAAATCTTCTATCGTCGCGGCGTTCGTATTCAGTTTCAGGCTGATGATGGGGATTTGCGCAGCGCTCGCCATCGCCAGCGCCGCGGCGGCTTGGCGAATGATTCCGGGTGGACCGGAGGTAACGCTTGCTTCCCGATTGAGCAGTGCCTGAAACGCGGGCAAGAATTCGATATGCTGGTTTCATTTCAAGCTACTCTCGGGCAGAGTCCAGCGACCCCATTTTCTTATCTAAGAAAAAAGCGACGCTGCCGGTAAACGGAGGAAGGTGAATCAGGCATGGCCAAACCGACACTGCTGACGGTTGACGACGATCCCAACGTGTTGAAGGCAATCGAGAGGGACCTGCGAGCTCGCTACGGCGAGAAATATCGCGTGCTGCGCGCGAATTCCGGCGATGCGGGGCTGGAACTGCTGCGCGAACTCCGAGTTCGCAACGACGCGGTCGCGCTGCTGCTGGCCGATCAGCGTATGCCGCAGATGGATGGCATCGGATTTCTGAATGAGGCCCGCAAAGTTTATCCCGACGCCAAGCGGGCGCTGCTGACCGCGTATGCCGACACCGGCGCCGCCATCAATGCCATTAACGAAGTCAACGTGCATTACTTTTTCCTGAAGCCGTGGGACCCGCCCAGCCAGCACCTGTATCCGGTCATCGACGACCTACTGGAAGACTGGACGGCATCGTACCGGCCGGCCTACGAGGGAATCCGCGTACTGGGCACGCGCTGGTCCTCGAAGGCGTACGAGGTGCGCGATTTTCTGGCGCGAAACCATGTTCCCTATCAGTGGATCGATGTTGAACTTTCGGCGGAAGATCCAGAGGTGAAGCAACTCATCGCTTCCATCGGCGATGACGCCGCCAAGTTGCCGCTTACGTTGTTTCCCGACGGCACACGCATGTTTCAGTCGAGCCCGGCCGAGCTTGCCGAAAAAATTGGGCTGAAGACCCGGGCCGACACCCAGTTCTATGACTTCGCCATCGTCGGCGGCGGTCCTGGAGGTCTGGCGGCAGCGGTGTACGGAGCCTCCGAGGGGCTCAAGACGGTGATGATCGACCGCGAGGCCCCCGGCGGACAAGCCGGCCTGAGCTCGCGCATCGAAAACTATCTCGGCTTTCCCGCAGGCCTGAGTGGAGGCGATCTGGCGCGCCGGGCGGTGATGCAAGCGCAACGCTTCGGAGTAGAGATTCTGGCGCCGCAGGAAGTCGTGGGGCTCCGCGCAGAGGGTCCGTACCGCATCCTGAAACTCGGCGACGGCAACGAGATTTCCTGCCACGCAGTGCTCATCGCCACGGGCGTTCAATGGCGCAAGCTTGAGGTTCCGGGCATGGACCGGATGCAAGGTGCGGGTGTCTATTACGGCGGGGGGAGTCAGGAGGCGATCTCGTGCAAGGGCGAAATCGTCTACGTTGTCGGCGGCGCAAATTCCGCCGGTCAGGCTGCGCTTAACTTTGCGCAGTATGCGGCGAAGGTGGTGATGCTGGTGCGCGGCGACTCGCTCTCGGCAACCATGTCCCGCTACCTCATCGACCAGATCGAGAAGACACCGAACATCCAGGTATGGACGCATGCCGCGATCATCGAAGTTCATGGAGACACGCACCTGGAGGAGATTTCGGTGCAATGCTCTGACACCAACACCGTGGAGCGGCTGCCGGCCAGTTCCATGTTCATCTATATCGGGGCGCTGCCCCGGACGGACTGGCTCGAAGGCATCGTAGTCCGTGATGAGCGGGGATTCGTTATGGCGGGACCGGACCTCCTGAAAGACGGTAAGCTTCCCGCGACCTGGAAGCTCGACCGCGACCCGTTCTTGCTGGAGAGCAGCGTGCCGGGCGTGTTTGTGGTGGGGGACGTACGCCACGGCTCCATCAAGCGTGTTGCCTCGGCGGTAGGCGAGGGAGCAATTGCGGTGCAGTTCATTCATCGTTATATGGCGAAGGTGTAACCCATGTCGAACGTCACCAGAGATGAGCTGCGCAGGGTCGAGGTCTTCCACGACCTTCCGGACGAGCAACTGGACTGGTTCCTCGAACATGCCACCGAGATCCGCCTGCAGTCCGGCGAGATTTATGTTCGCGCGGGGGCGCCTGCCGACAAAATGGCGGTGGTGCTCGAGGGCGAACTGCAGGGTCGGTTTGAGGGAGCAAACGAGAACATGTTCACCGCCCATGCAGGAACAGTCACGGGCTTGTTGCCATACTCGAGAATGAAGGTGTTTCCTGCCACCGTCCGGGCGGTTATGGCTTCGCGGGCCCTGTTATTTCCGGCTGCCGAGTTCGACGACCTGCTCAGCCACCTCCCGGAACTGGGCCGCCGCTTGGTGGCGACCATGGTGGACCGGACGCGCGAAACCACCCGAGGCGAGCAGCAGCGCGATCGATTGGCCGCACTGGGCAAGCTCTCAGCCGGGCTGGCCCACGAGTTGAACAATCCCGCGGCTGCGGCCCGGCGCGCTGCCGAACGACTGCGCAGCTCGGTGGCTGAGTTTCGCAGTTCGGCCAGCAAGCTGGACGCGCTTCAGCTCACGGGGGGTGAGAAGGCGGCCATCGGAACGTTCGAATCCACCTGCTGCGTGGAGACGCCCGAGACCGACGTGCTCAAGGCAAGCGGGCTTGAGGAGGAGATTGAGACGGTCCTACGTCAGCATGGAATCCAGGATGGCTGGCAGTATGCATCGGGGCTGGTGGAATCCGGCGTTCAACCCGGCCCGCTCAATCTCATGCTCAGCGGCGTGCGCGGCGAAGTGGCCGGGCCTGCGCTGAAGCGGGTGTCGGCGCTGGTTGAGATCAATGACCTGCTTGCCGAGTTGGAGAACAGCACCTCCAAAATCTCCGATCTGGTTCGCGCCATCAAAGAGTACTCGTACATGGACCAGGCCCCAGTACAGGACGTCGACCTGACCAAGGGCCTGGAGAATACGTTGATCATCATGGGCCATAAGCTGAAACAGGGCGTGGCCATCAAGCGCGATTACCATCCCACGCCGCTGCTAGTTAATTCCTATGGCAGCGAACTCAACCAGGTGTGGACCAACCTCATCGACAACGCTGTCGATGCCATGCACGGAAAGGGCGAACTGCGGATCAAGACCTTTCTGGAAGGAGACTGCGCCGTGGTGGAGATTGGAGATTCGGGATCGGGAATCCCGCCGGACATTCAGTCACGCATCTTCGAACCGTTCTTCACCACCAAGGGAGTGGGGGAAGGCACGGGTCTGGGACTGGATACGACGCTGCGAATCGTGCGCAAGCACCGGGGGTCGATCAACGTGACCTCCACTCCGGGCGATACCCGGTTTCAAGTCCGCCTGCCCGCCGTCGGCTTGGAGGCCCGGGATTGAGCCACTCTAACCGGCGCTCACGCGTCTCACTAACCCCAAATTGACGTGACATTCCTTTTGGGTTATATTCCTTCTGTGGCATGGGACGTAGAGTACACCGACAACTTTGAGAGTTGGTGGGATACTCTCAGCCAAGAGGAGCAGGTAGAAATCGACCGCAAAGTACACCTTTTGCAAGAGCTTGGCCCGACTCTTCCCCGCCCGCATGCAGATGTAATTGTGCAGTCCCGTCATTCCAACATGAAGGAATTACGCGGTAAAGTGGATCAGCGGCAATTGCGCGTATTGTACGCATTCGACCCAGGCGAACTGCAATTCTGCTGATCGGCGGCGACAAAACCGGTGACCCAGGGTGGTATGACCGTTATGTGCCGGTTGCCGATGACCTATTCGCAGAGCACTTACGCGAGTTGGAGGATCTCCGTGGCAAAGAACTTTAATACGCTCCGCGCCAGAATGTCGCCCGAGGCCCGTGCCCGCGCACAAGAAAAGGCCCGCCAGGACTTGGCCGAGATGGCGTTGGATGAAGTGCGCGAGGCCCGCGCCCTGACCCAGGAGCATCTTGCAAAACTGCTGGGGATCAAGCAATCCGCGGTCTCCAAAATGGAGCGAAGAGCGGACATGTACGTCAGCACGCTTCAAGCGATGATCAAGGCAATGGGCGGGACGCTTCAGATCGTTGCCGTTTTCCCCGAGGGCAAGGTGGAGATCGACCAGTTTCGCAAGCTCGGTAGAACGTAGGGAAGCATCGACATAACTCGGCTGACACCGCAACTGTTTGGCACACCAGGATTCGTTGACCGCTACTCGGGACTAAAACGGAACCGCCTCCTACCCCTTCCGTTGCGGAGTCGCTGACTTCGCGGCCCGGACGTGATCTAATTCCCATAGGCCGTGATTGGCAAGCTGAGTCCCGAAACGGGCTTGGTTGCCCGATTTGGCCGGAATTTGTGTCGCCTCGGAGCGCACCTGCATCCAATCGTTCAAGACGTGCTGTTGCGGGCGCAGAACCTGAAAAAGGTCTTCCGCTCGGGCGACTCCGACTTAGTGCTCTTTGAGAACTTGTCGTTCCAGGTGCAGACCGGCGAGATGCTGGCGATTGTTGGCGAGTCTGGTGCCGGGAAGAGCACCTTGCTGCACATACTCGGAGTGCTTGATAGCGCGTCCGAAGGTAACGTATACTTCGCCCAACTCGATTTGGGTGAGCTCTCGGAAGAAGATGCGGCGGAGTTTCGCAGCCGCGAACTGGGATTTGTCTGGCAGTTTCATTATTTGTTGCCGGAGTTTACCGCCGTCGAGAATGTGGCCATGCCGCTGTTGATGCGCGGCGGGAACCGGCGGGAAGCCGAGCAGCAAGCCCTGCACTGGTTGCAGGAGGTTGGTTTAACGGACCGTGCGAGTCATCGGTCCGGCGAGTTGTCGGGTGGAGAGCAACAACGGGTAGCGCTGGCCCGCGCCCTGGTCACCCGGCCGAAGATCCTGATGGCCGACGAGCCTACGGGAGACCTCGACAACCGGACCGCGGACATGGTTTTTAATTTGATCGCCAAGCTACATCGCGACTATCGTCTGACTTCGCTCATCGTTACTCATAATCTTGGGTTTGCGCGCCGTTGCGACCGTGTGCTGCGATTGGAGCGCGGGCGGGTAGTCGAGGTGTCGCCGCAGTCGTTATCGGCGTGAGGCAACCGCCAAGCGAAAGACGGGTTTGTACAGAGTTAAGAAAAGGACCGGCTAGGTCCTTATGGATCGGCCGCAGTATTTTGATGGCCGACGATCAGGGTGAGGTAGGCAACGGGACGCTGCGGATGACTGTTCCTTCGCTGAGGGGGAACGTTCCAGAGGGGTCCTTGGAGAGGCTCAATGTTTGAACGGTACACGGAAAAGGCCCGGCGAGTAATTTTCTTCGCGCGCTACGAAGCCAGTCAGTTCGGTTCTCCTTACATCGAAACCGAGCACCTGCTGCTGGGTCTGTTGCGCGAGGACAAAGCGCTCACCAATCGGTTCCTTCGGTCCCATGCTTCGGTGGAATCCATTCGCAAACAGATCGAGGGTCACACCACCATTCGCGAGAAGGTCTCTACCTCCGTGGACCTGCCGTTGAGCAACGAGTGCAAGCGCGTGCTCGCCTATGCGGCGGAGGAAGCCGAGCGGCTCTCCCACAAGCACATCGGTACCGAGCACCTGCTGCTAGGCCTGTTGCGCGAAGAGAAGTGCTTCGCGGCCGAAATTCTGCATGAGCGCGGCCTGCGCCTCTCCACCATTCGCGAAGAGCTGGCGCGCACCTCGCAGGAGAAGGCGCAGCCCTCGCAACGTTCGCGCGAGTCATCGCTGCTCTCCGAGTTTTCCCGCGACCTCACCCAATCGGCCATGGACAACCAGCTCGATCCGCTGGTGGGGCGCGATGCCGAACTGGAACGCGTCGTCCAGATTCTGTGCCGCCGCACCAAGAACAATCCGGTGCTCATCGGCGAGCCGGGCGTGGGCAAGACGGCCATTGTCGAAGGCCTGGCGCAACGCATTGCCGACGGCGAAGTGCCGTCGTTCCTGGCGGACAAGCGCATCCTCGGTCTCGATCTCTCGCTGATTGTTGCCGGCACCAAGTATCGCGGTCAGTTTGAAGAGCGCCTCAAGACCATCATGAAGGAACTGATGGAGTCGCAGAATTCCATCATCTTTATCGACGAGTTGCATACCCTGGTGGGCGCGGGTTCGGCGGAAGGCTCGCTGGACGCCGCCAACATCCTTAAGCCCGCGTTGTCGCGCGGCGAAATCCAGTGCATCGGCGCCACCACTCCGGCCGAGTATCGCAAGTCCATCGAAAAAGACCGCTCGCTGGAGCGGCGCTTCCAGGCCGTCAAGGTTCCGCCTCCCAACGAAGTGGACGCGGTCAAGATTCTGTTCGGCATCAAGGAACGTTACGAGAAGTTCCACGCCGTCACCTACACCGACGACGCCATCACGTTTTCGGTGTCGCATTCCAACCGCTACCTGCCCGATCGCTTCCTGCCGGACAAGGCGATCGACCTGATTGACGAGGCGGGCGCCCGCGTGAAGCTGCGCCAGACTTCGCTGCCCGAAGACATCACCGAGGTGCAGAAGCGGATCAAGTTCATCGTGCACCGCATGGAAAACGCCATCGCCAACCACGAATTCGAGAAGGCCCGCTTCTACTCCGACGAGGAGCGCAAAGAGCGCGAGAACCTGCGCGCCCTGCGCGAGAAGTATCACCTCGACGAATCGTCCACCGGCGTCGTGGGCCGCGAAGACATCGAAGATGTGGTGTCGCGCTGGACCGGCGTTCCCATCGCTTCCATCAAGGAAGAAGAAGGCCAGAAGCTGTTGCGGATCGAAGAAGAGCTGCACCGGCGAGTGATCTCGCAGGACCGCGCGATTACCGCGCTGGCCCGCGCCATCCGCCGCTCGCGTGCCGGACTGAAGAGCCCCAACCGCCCCATCGGCTCGTTCCTCTTCCTGGGGCCGACGGGCGTCGGCAAGACCGAAGTCGCGCGCACCCTGGCACAGTTCATGTTCGGCAGCGAGAAATCGCTGGTCCGCTTCGACATGTCGGAGTTCATGGAGAAACATTCCGTATCGAAGCTGATCGGATCGCCTCCGGGATATGTCGGCTACGAAGAGGGCGGCCAGTTGACCGAGCGCGTGAAGCGCGCGCCCTACTCCGTGGTGCTGCTCGATGAAGTGGAGAAGGCGCATCCTGACCTGTTCAACATCTTGTTGCAGGTGTTTGAAGATGGTCAGCTCACCGATGGCCTGGGCAATACGGTGGACTTCAAGAATGCCATCATCATCATGACCTCGAACATCGGCGCGCGGCATCTGCAGAAACGTACCGGCATGGGCTTCCAATCGGAGCTTGATGAGGCGACCTCGACCAAAGTCGAGGACATGGTGCGGAGCGAGGTGAAGCGCACCTTCAACCCCGAGTTTCTCAACCGTCTCGACGAGGTCATTATCTTCAACGCGCTCAGCGAGGCCGACCTGATCCAGATCGTGGAACTGATGGTGCAGCAACTGAACCAGAACCTGGCGCAGCGCGCCATCACGGTCACGGTGGCGGAAGAGGCCCGCAAGTGGATCCTCGACCAGACGATTGTGGACCGCAGCTACGGTGCGCGTCCGTTGCGCCGGGCGCTGCAGAAGTACATCGAGGACCCGCTGTCGGAGGCGCTCATCCAAGGCACGTTCGCCCAGCGGCCCACGTTCATCGAGGTGTACCTGGAGACCAACCAGCTCTTCTATCGCCCCGTCGGCGAGGAGAAGACCGAGGGCGTGCTGCTGTACAGTAACTAGGCGGTAGAGCTGGCCTTCAGGCCAGCGTCCATGCGCATTAAATTTGATTGGGGCTTCAGCCCCGACCAGAAAAGGGGAGCGGAAACGCTCCCCCTTTTTTTTTTCTGCCCTAAAATGTTCTGCCCTAAATGGTAGCCAGCAGTTGGTATTGGCGGGCGAGTGAGTGGATAATTCGGCGCTTCCCGTGACCCGGATTGGTCTCGTAGCGGCTTTGTAACAGCCCGAATTCTTCCAGTAGATCGACATCGCGACTGACCGCCCGCGTGTCACGTCTTAACTTGCCGGCGAGATCGGAGACGGCCGCCGGTTTCTGCTTGTTCGAAATCCCAGACGAAGGCTGATCAGGGACCAGACGACACAAAATAGGAGCCATAGTGGTTCCCCATCTTATAAAGCAGCCTCACCTGGAAGCAAAAGGGCGCCACGTTCTGGTCCCGGAATTCCACATCCACGATTTCTCCAACATACAAACCGGCCTGGGTCTCGAAACCGATGCCGGCTTCGCTGATGTCGGTGCAGATCGCCTCTCGAGAGACCTCACTCAGCACACCCTGGTAAATGATCCGCACTGGCACGTGGACCCGTATCCGGTTCTCCCTGCGCCGCTCGCACGGAAGACGTCCGGCTGCCGACGCCGTAGAGTTTGGCGCAATCGTGTCCTTCATTCCGTAATCATCGGCAAGAACCCAGGCAGCCTTTAGACCAGTTCCGCAATAGGTGTGCCCGGTTTGCACCGCTAGTGCGGGCCTTCAGGCCCGCGTGGAGGGCAAGAAGAAATAGCGCGTAAGCCGCTGAGGTCGACGACCTCAGCGGCTTACGCGAGGCCTTTTGGGCCCGGCGAATGCGGCGCTGAAGCGCCGCACTACCCGAACGGGCGGATAAACTAATCCCGCATCCGCTTTAGTTTCCCTCGAAAACCGCACCCCTCTTTGCCCAGCAGTTACAATGAAGAGTTTCCCTTTCAGCAAAATTGCAGGTTGCTAAGGAGCTCGCTTGATTGCTCGTTATACCCGTCCCGAGATGGGGCACATCTGGAGCGACGAAAACAAGTTCCGGACATGGCTGGAGGTGGAAATCGCCGCCACTGAAACTCTGGCCGAGGCCGGCATCGTTCCTCCCACGGCGGCCAAGGCCATCCGTGAGAAGGGCGGCTTCGACCTGGCGCGTATCAACCAGATCGAAGCTGAAGTGAAGCACGACGTTATCGCCTTCACCACCGCCGTCGCCGAGAAAGTCGGTCCGGAATCGCGCTGGCTGCACTACGGGCTGACCTCCAACGATGTAGTGGACACTGCGCAGGCGCTGCTGGTGAAGCAGGCGTCCGCCATTATCCGCGAGGATTTGAAGAAATTGCGCGCGGTGCTGAAGCGCCGCGCCTGGGAGTTCAAAGACACGCCGGCGATCGGCCGCACCCACGGCATTCACGCTGAGCCGGTGACCTTCGGGCTGAAGCTGGCGAACTGGTACTCGGAAATGCAGCGCAATATCGAGCGCTTTGAAATGGCCGCCGAGCAAATGCGCGTGGGCAAACTCTCCGGAGCGGTGGGAAACGCGGCCCACCTCGAGCCGGAATACGAGGAGAAGATTTGCCAGCGCCTGGGACTGAACGTGGCCGCAGTTTCGTCGCAGGTAATCCAGCGCGACCGCCACGCGTTTTACGTTGCGACCCTGGCCGTCATTGCCTCGACGCTGGACAAGATCGCCACCGAGATCCGCCACCTGCAACGCACCGAAGTGCGCGAGGCGGAAGAATATTTCAGCGAAAAGCAGAAGGGCTCGTCGGCCATGCCGCACAAGCGCAACCCGGTCACTTGCGAGCAGATCAGCGGCCTGGCGCGCGTGGTGCGTTCGAATGCGCAGGCCGCGCTGGAAAACGTCGCCCTGTGGCACGAGCGCGATATCTCGCACTCGTCGGTCGAGCGCATCATCCTGCCCGACTCGACCATCCTGGCGGATTATCTGCTGAGCAAGACGACGAATCTGATCGATACACTGCTGGTCTATCCCAAGCGCATGTTGAAGAACCTGGAATCCACCGGCGGGCTGGTGTTCAGCGGGCAGTTGCTGCTCGACCTAGTCGAAGCCGGCATGCTGCGCGAGGACGCGTATCGCCTGGTGCAATCGAATGCGATGAAGGCGTGGAAGGAAGACCTGAACTTTCGCGAGCTCATCCTGAACGATCCCGAGATCACGTCGAAGGTTAAGCGTGAAACTCTGGAGCACGCGTTCGATTTGCAGCGTCCGCTAAGAAATGTGGACAAGATTTTTCAGAGGGTCTTCGGGGAGAAGTAGCTAGAGCTCATCTCATAAATCGTTCTGGGGCGTATCAGGGCACGACTTTAGTCGTGCCGAGCGAAGCCCAGCAACTGTCAGGGCTTTAGCCCCTGCAAACAACAGGTACTCGCGGCTGAGAACATAGCCACTCATGCGCGCCGCTGCCGCCGGTCTCGCGACTTACCTCGCAGACGCGCACGCGCCGTGGCAGGACCCACACTTTCACCCCGATCCAAGGACTTCAAACGGCGCCCGAGTTCGTCATTAAACTCCAACAAGCGGGCCGCTCGCGACTTCTCGGATTCTTCCCGTAGACTAGTCCGTCGTATTTCGGTCACAGGGTCCCCACTCCTCGATATCGTCTCCCTTTGACGTGGTGATCACTGACAACCGACAACTAACAACTGGCAACTGCACTACTCCAGCCGATTGATGATGGACGCGACATATCCTGCGCCGAAGCCGTTATCGATGTTCACTACGCTGACGTTCGACGCGCAAGAGTTCAACATGCCGAGCAGTGCTGCGATTCCCTCATACGACGCGCCATAGCCGACGCTGGTAGGCACCGCAATCACCGGCACGCCGACCAGGCCGCCGACCACGCTGGGCAGCGCGCCTTCCATTCCGGCGCAGACGATGACCACGCGCGCCTGCGTCAGCACTTCACGGCGGGCCAGCAGTCGATGGATGCCGGCGACCCCCACGTCGTAAACATGCTGCACTTGGTTGCCCATGGCTTGCGCCGTGACCACGGCTTCTTCGGCGACCGGAATGTCGCTGGTTCCGGCGGAAACCACGACGATCTTCCCTTTGCCGTAAACCGTCTTGTCCTGCGTGAGCGTGATGGCGCGCGCCAGTTCGTGGAATTCCGCCTTGCGAAACTTGCGCTTCACGGCGCGAAACTGCTCGGGCGAAACCCGCGTGGCCAGCACGTTGTGGCCGGGTTGCGCCAGCCGCGCGAAAATCTCGGCCAACTGCCGCGGCGTTTTTCCCGGTCCGAAGATGACTTCGGGCACGCCAACTCGCAGCGTCCGATGATGGTCCACGTTGGCGAAGCCGAGGTCCTCGAAGGGAAGATGCCGCAGCCGCTGCACCGCCTCCTCGGCCGAGAGCTTGCCGCGCTTCACCTGCTCGAACAACTTCTTGATGGCGTCGGAAGTCATGGGGCGGTTGTCAGTTGTCAGGAAAAAAGTTTCGAGTTTCTAGTTTCTAGTTTCAAGTTTCGAGACTCAAGATGCAAGTCCCCGACAGAGGAACGCAGTGGGCCGATTCGTTTGTCGCCGGAAGCGCAACACGTGAGTGGTACGATGTGAAGCTTAGATGCCCGCGCAGACCCCTACAGCACCGCGAACCCTGACCGTCGCCGTTACTGGCGCCAGCGGCTCCATCTTTACCAAACACTTGCTGGACGCGCTGGACCGCGACCAGCGCGTCGCCACCGTCAACCTTATTCTCTCCGACAGCGGCCTGCGGGTAATGGCCGAAGAGCTTCAGATATCGGGCCGCAACGAGTTGATCGACAAACTGCTGGGGCGGGCTTCGCAGAAAATCCGACAGCAAAATAACTCGGATATCGGGGCCAACGTGGCCAGCGGTTCTTATCAGACTGACGCCATGATCGTGCTGCCGTGCAGCGTGGGGACCCTGGCGCGCATCGCCAACGGAATGGCGATCCAACTCATCGAACGCGCCGCCGACGTCTGCCTGAAGGAGCGCCGGCCGCTGGTCCTGTGCGTGCGCGAAACCCCGTTCAACCTCATCCACCTGCGCAACATGACGCTGGCCGCCGAAGCGGGAGCCACCATCTTTCCTGTCATCCCGGCGTTTTATTTTCGCCCAGTCTCAACCGACGAGATCGCGCGCGAGTTCGTCAATCGCGTGCTGGCGCACGTGGGCCTGCCGCAGCCCGACGCGTATCAGTGGAAGGGTGAGTGAGGACAGCAGCTTACCTCACGGCTGAAGAGTCTGGGTGAGAACTAAGTCTGCTCTTAGGCCGTGGACTATCACACGCGAAAATCGAACCCCGAAGGGGTGGAATTGCAGTTAGCCGAGGACGGAGCGCAGCGGAGTCCTGGGTAACGTGGGATTTTTGGGCAGAGCCCCTCGGGGGCGGCACGGTTCTTTCAGCGCTGGGTAGGCTGCATTATTGAAACAAGCCCCGGAATTGCCCCCGTCAGCTTCACATCAGTTGCTCAATCTTGTCGATGAGCACTTCCGGCGGCTCGCCCTTGGTAATGAAGGCATCGGCCATCTCCAGCGCGTCGGACGGCAGGGAGAAGTATGCCGACAAGAAAATGATGGGAACCCTGGGCCGGCGGCGGCGCATCTCGGCCGCTACCTGTCCCCCGTTGAGACCCGGCATATAGAAGTCGAGCACGACCAGATCGACCTTGTTCTGCTCGAAGAGAGCTATGCCTTGCTGCCCGTCGGTTGCGGTCAGTACCTGGAAACCATGACCCTCCAACATGATCTTTCGCACTCGCAGACCAATGGTTTCGTCGTCAACACAGAGCACCGTCTTCTGGCGAACTGCGGTCATCCAATTCCCCGATTCTTCCACTGTGGATTCGAACCTCAAAGGCGAAATGGCGTCGGCGCTGCTGTTCAGTATCAAGAACGGTCCAGTGGCTAGAGTCATCGCCATCTTTGCGGCAGAAGAAGCCCTATTGGTTTTGTATCCGAAGACCGTGGTTTTGCCCATGCCGAAAACGTCGTAGATGGCTCCACCGAACTGATTTATAAGGACTTGGCCTCTACGATTACCGCGCTCTCTGCTGCCAAAGTTGTGCAGTTTTTGGCGGTGGTGCATTCGCTTCACGATGCGGGCATGGTATTTTCAAAGACTTACCGGCGAACACCATGCTCCGCTCTTACAAAGGAATCAGCCCCATCGTCCCGCCGTCATGCTACGTTGATGACTCGGCGCACTTGATCGGCGACGTGACGCTGGGTGAGAACGCCAGCGTCTGGATGAACGCCGTGTTGCGCGGCGACGTGCACTTCATCCGGGTCGGCGCCAACAGCAATATCCAGGATTGCAGCGTGCTGCACGGTATGCTGAACCAGTGGCCCGTGATCGTGGGCGATTGGGTGACGGTCGGCCATTCGGTCACGCTGCACGGCTGCGTTGTCGAAGACCGCTGCCTGATCGGCATGGGAGTCGTCATCCTGAATGGAGCGCGCATCGGCGCCGGATCGATCATTGCGGCCGGCACGGTGATTCCTGAGGGGACTGTCGTGGAACCGGGATCGCTGTGGATGGGTGTGCCGGGTAAGTTCCGCAAAAAGCTTGCGGACGCGGACCAGGAGACGATTCTGCGCTATGCCCGTAATTATTTGGGCTACAAGGAAAATTATTTAGCGGAGAGGAAGAAGTAATTTAGCCGTCAGCACTCAGCATTCAGCATTCAGCCCTTCCACGTCGATGACTGAATGCTGAGTGCTGAGCGCTGAGTGCTGACAACTGACAACTGGCTACTGGCAACTGGTTTTTATGATCAAAGCCGTCCGTGGAACTCGCGATCTTCTCCCGCCCGACACCGACCTATGGAACCGGGTGGATGCACAGGTGCGCGACGTCTTCGCTCGCTCCAACTATCACGAGATCCGCACTCCCATTTTCGAGGACACGCAACTCTTCTCGCGCAGCGTGGGCGAAGAGACGGACATCGTTACCAAAGAGATGTTCACCTGGGAGGACAAGGCCCGCGGCCAAAGCGAGAAGGCGCAGTCGCTAACGTTGCGTCCGGAGAACACTGCCGGCGTGGTGCGCGCCTACATCGAGCATGGTCTCGACAAGAAAGGCACGCTGCAGAAACTCTATTATATTGGGCCGCAGTTTCGCCGCGAGCGCCCGCAAAAGGGGCGCTATCGCCAGTTCTACCAAATTGGCGCCGAGATCATGGGGCCACCAAGCGCGGGCAGCGAATCGCCATTGCGCGATGCCGAAGTGCTGGAGATGCTGGCTACGTTGCTCGATGAAGTTGGCTTGCGCGATTGGCAGTTGCAGTTAAATTCCGTGGGCTGCGCCGAAGATCGCGCGCGCTATAACCAGGCACTGCGCGAGGCCTTGCAGCCCGTGGTGCATCTGATGTGCGCCGACTGCCAGCGCCGGGCGGAGACCAACCCTTTGCGCGTGCTCGATTGCAAAGTGCCGGAAGACCAGCCAATCATCGAGAAGCTGCCCAAGATCGGCCAGTATCTCGACGAGCCATGCCGCGCGCACTTCCAGTTGGTGCGGGCGATGCTGGATGCGGTCGGTATCGTGTACACGATCAACGAGCGCATGGTGCGCGGGCTGGACTACTACACGCGCACCACGTTCGAGTTCACCCACGGCGGACTGGGCGCGCAGAGCGCGGTGCTGGGCGGCGGCCGCTACGATGGCCTATCGGAGTCGCTCGACGGGCCCAAGGCGCCCGGCATCGGCTTCGCCATCGGGGAAGATCGCCTGATTCTCGCCTTGCAATCGCAGGGCGAGCAGCCGGTGGAGAAGGTGCAGGCTTACGTCGCTCCTCTTGGCGCAGGGATGAACGCACATGCGCTCAAGCTGGCGCGCGAGTTGCGCCGCGCGGGCATTAGCGCTGACATCGGCGACGAAACATTCCGCCTGAAGAAATCGTTCGAGAGCGCGGAAAAAGCTGGGGCGCGATTCATTGTCATTGTCGGAGAAAACGAGGTGGCGGCCGAGCAGTTCGCGGTGAAGGACCTCGCGAGCGGCCAGCAGGTCCAAGTCCCGCGGGCGGAGCTGGCAAAGCATCTGCGCAAATAGAATTCGACATTGGCCTCGCGGTGTTTCTGTGACGCGCGAACGTGGCGCGCGTGACAGGGTGGGTCGTCCCCGGGGGACTCCGATCATCACACCTTAGCCTACCCAGCACTCCGGCGCGTAGCCTGCCCTGAGCGGAGTCGAAGGGTGCTGGGCTGTCATGACACGCCCTCCGGGCTTGGCAAATACCTTTTTGGATTGTGACCTCGAGGCGCGCCGCGCTAATTGGCCAAATTCCTGCGAAAATAGAAATCAGCCATCAGCATTCAGCACTCAGCCATTGGCGTGCACGGGCTGATTGCTGACGGCTGATTGCTGACTGCTAGATAGGACATCATGCTCGACTTTTTAGGTGACCTGAAACGAACTCATATGTGCGGCGAGTTGCGCGCCTCCGACGCCGGCTCCAAAGTTGTGCTCATGGGATGGGTGAACAAGCGGCGCGATCTCGGCAATCTCATCTTCCTCGACCTGCGCGACCGCAGCGGCATCACGCAGGTTGTGATCACTGCCGATGCCGGAGCCGAAGTCCACGACCGCGCGACCGCGGTGCGCTCCGAGTTTGTGGTTGCGGTCATCGGCCACGCCAAGCTGCGCGAGCCCAACACGGTCAACAAGAACATTCCCACCGGCGAAATCGAGGTGATTGCCGACGAGCTGCGCGTCCTGAACGATTGCAAGCCCCTGCCGTTCTCGCCCAGCGATACCGTGCTGGCCAACGAAGAGGTGCGCCTGAAGTATCGCTATATCGACCTGCGCCGGCCCGAGTTGCATCACAACATCGAACTTCGCCACCAGGTTGCCATCGCCATTCGCGACCATCTCAACGCGCAGGGCTTCTACGAGATTGAGACCCCGTTCATGACGCGCTCTACCCCCGAAGGCGCGCGCGACTACCTGGTGCCCAGCCGCGTGTATCCGGGCGAATTTTACGCGTTGCCGCAATCGCCGCAGCTCTTTAAGCAGATCCTTATGATCTCGGGCTTCGATAAGTATTTTCAGATTGCGCGCTGCTTCCGCGACGAAGATCTGCGCGCCGACCGCCAACCGGAGTTCACCCAGATCGATCTGGAGATCAGTTTTCCGCGGCCGGAGACGGTCTTCCGCGTGGTTGAAGGCTTCTTGAAGGCCGCGTTCTCGACCATCGGCGTGGACTTGCAGACGCCGTTCCCGCAGATGAGCTACGACCAGGCGATTCGCCTGTACGGCATTGACAAGCCCGACCTGCGCCTGGCTCCGATGACCGACGTGCGCGAAGCGTTTGCGGCCGAGAACCTGGAGACGCTGCACGTCGATGCCGAGCTGCCGATTGTCGCCATCGTCATTCCCAAGGTCGGCGAACTTTCGCGCAAAGAACGCGACGAGATCAAGACGATGTTTGGCGAGCGCAAGGACGCCAAAGTCTTCGAGGACATCAAGCGCCTGGAGAAGTCGTTTCCCGAGGCCGTTGCGAAAATTCGCGAGCTGGGCAAGCCGAATCCCGAAGACCTGGTGGTTGTGGTCGCAGGCGCAAAACGCGCCGAAGCCGCCAATGCCGTGAAGTCTCGGCAACAGGCCTATGCAGTCTATTCCGCAGCCGGACAGCTCCGCCTCGCGCTGGGGCAGAAGTATGCCGAGCGTCATGGCGCGTACAAACATGGCAACTTCCGCCTGCTGTGGGTCACCGACTTCCCCATGTTCGAGTGGGACGAGACCGAGCACCGCTGGAACGCGGCGCACCATCCTTTCACCTCTCCGCACGAGCAGGACATGGACAAGCTGGAGAGCGACCCGGGCGCGGTGCGCGCGCTCGCCTACGACGTGGTGCTGAACGGCACCGAGTTGGGATCGGGCTCCATTCGTATTCATCGCCAGGACATTCAGGCGAAAATCTTCAAGGCCCTGGGCATGTCTCCCGAGGAGCAGCAGGCGCGCTTCGGCTTCTTCCTGGAGGCGCTGCAATATGGCACGCCGCCGCATGGCGGCATTGCGCTGGGGCTCGACCGCATCGTGATGATCCTGGCGGGCGCCGAAAGCCTGCGCGAGGTGATTCCCTTCCCCAAGACCGCGAAGGCGGTTGACCTGATGGTGGACGCGCCGACCCCGGTGAGCGAGAGGCAGTTGAAGGAGCTGGGCATCGCCGTGGTGGGAAAGAAGCACCTATAGCTGGCAATTGGCAATTGGCAATTGGCAGTTGGCAGTTGGCAGTTGGCAGTTGGCAGTTGGCAATTAGCAACCAGAAGCCATCTAGCCATCTCATAAATCGCTTTGTATCAGGGCACGGCTTCAGCCGTGCCGCAAATGACCAACAAAGACTTGGGCTTCAGCCCCTGAGGAACCTGTTTGAAAGAGGAATCGATTCGCACCACTGTGAATATTCCAGCCTCTCTCTACCGCAAGTTGAAAGCGAGCGCTGCTGCGAGGGGCCCCTCCATCCCTGAATTGATACTGGCGGGCCTCAAAGCCGTTCTGGTGAAAGGCCAGCGTCCGCGTCCCCGGAAGGTCCGGTTCCCACTCATCGTTTCAAAAGGCCGGAAGGCGAACGTGACCAACGAACAAATCTATGAACGCGTTGAATTTCCTTGATGCCAATGTCTGGCCCGCACCCCCACGAGGAACCCCATGTCCGAGAGAGGCAGCGTGATACACACCGAAGTTCGCGGGCTCGATCTCTGCCTTGACGAGAACGCGTTGTTGCTGTCGAGGTCGGGCGAGTACCTGACCCCTCCCATCGCGCTCAGCCCTGCGGACGCAGAGAGGCTGGCCATGGAAATGGCCAAGGCGCAGTTGTGGGAGTGGAACCAGATCGACGAACTGAAACGCAAGGCGGACAAACGCTACAAAAATTATCTCGGCTCCTGGCTGGTGATGTGCCTGGCGGCTTTCAGCGCCTATGTCGGTTTCCCTGGTTATTACCTGCCCGTCTTCCTGTTATTGATTTCGATTCTGCTGTGGTGGCGGGCCAGCTTTCTGGAACGCAAGGACGAACAGGCGGCCCACGAAGCAAGGAAACAGTTCATTCCCGACTGGACCTACATTCGACAGCGGCTGGAGGAGTCAAGCACAACCATCAACGAAAATTTTTCCCGGCCCTCCGAGTAAAACGCTCTCGCCGTGTGCCGTCCCTGAAGGGACTCGACTGTCTGAAAGTTCGCGGGAAACTGCTGAGAGGCCGAATTCAAAAAAGCCAACTGCTAGAGCGGTTCCACAATAGATGTATCCGCGTTGTTCGGGTAGAGCGGCGCTTCAGCGCCGCGTTCGCCGCGGACAAACGTCCCGCTCAAGCCGCTGAGGTCGACGACCTCAGCGGCTTGAGCGATTTTCTCTTCCTGCCCTATACGCGGGCCTGAAGGCCCGCACTACCCGTACGGGCGGATACACTAATCCAGAAACCGCTGTGAGTGCCAAGCGCTGAATACTACCCACTGGCCCCTACCCCCTAATCCCGGTCCTTGGCCATGGCGTAGTAACCCTGGCGGGCCTGGATCTTGTACTCTCCGCCCTTGCCGTGGATCTGGATCTTGCGATAGCTGCCGTCGAGCTTGGTATTGGTTGGCGTGTAGCCCAGGTTGTACTGGCTGCGCAATTCGTTCTGGATTTGCTCGAAGGCCGCGCGCAGCTTCTCTTGCTTGTTGCCGACCTCGATGACACGGCCGCCGGTTTGTTCGGCCAGCTTCTTCATGTCGTAGTCGCCGCTGTAACCGAAGCCACCGTAGAATCCGCGATCGGCAATCAGGATCACGTAGCAGATGGTGTCGGCCTTCTGCGCGGCCTCGATGGCGTCCTGAATTCGCAGGCGGCTGCCCTGGTCTTCGCCGTCGGTAAAGACGATCATGGCCTTGCGTCCCACTTCGTTCCTCAACTTGTCGTTGGCGCCAAGGTAGATGGCGTCATACAGCAGTGTGCCCCGCGGGGTGGTTGGAATCGGGCCACCGCCCAATCCCGGCGGGCCGCCGCCCATCCCGGCATTGATCTGCATCTTGTTTAGCGCCCGGGTCAAATCGCGGACGTTGTTGGTGAAATCCTGGTCGAGGTCCACATCCACGTCGAAGTTGATGACAAAGGCCAGGTCCTTGTCGCGGAGAACGGCATGCAGAAACTGGGCGCAGGCTTCCTGCTCAATCTCCAACACGCGCGTCTGGCTGGCGCTGGTGTCAATCATGATGCCCAAGGTCAACGGCTGGTTCGACTCCGAGGAAAAGTACTTGATGGTTTGCGGCTTCCCATCCTCCGCTACCTCGAAGTCAGTCTTGGTGAGGTTGGGAATCAGCATGCCGTGTTTGTCCTTCACGTTGAAGAACAAATTGACGACGTTCACCTGCGCCTTGAAGGTCTGCAGGTTGTCGTCCTCCGCCGGGGCCTGGGACTGGGACTGCTGATCCTGGGCCGGCGGTTGCGACGGCGGATTCTGCGACTGGGCAGCAATCCCCAGGCCGGAAACCAGCATGAGGCATACGACAGTGGCGAATGGGCGAAATCGATGGAACAACATTAGCTTCTCTTTCCTGTTGGATGCATCCATTGTAGTGCACCGCCAGACGATCCGCAGATCAGGGCTGCCGAGGCGTCCCGGTGCGGTTATACTGTCCACAGTTCCGGCAATATGGGAGACGACAGAGATACATGTTCAATCACCGATTGAGCCCGTGGATCCAATCCGCCGCGCTGGCTGCGGTCCTGAGTTTCACTGCCAGCTATGCAATAGCGCAACAGCAGAAATTGCCCGACGCTCCCACGCCGCAGAACAATGCGCCCGCTCCAAGTGTCAACCTGCCATCGCAGGGGACACCTGACGACCAGGGTCCTTCCTCTTCCGGTGGAAACCCTGAAGCGCCACCAAATACTCCCAGCGGCTCGCCGCCGTTTGCCGAGCCGACCAATCCAGAAGCACCGCCTCCGGGCTCGGAGGGGATCAAGACGGTGCCTTCCGGCAGCACTTCCAACACCGGCGAGAGCGGTCGCGATGAGTTGTTCCGTCTGCAGCGCACGGTCAGTTTCGTCACCGTTCCGGTCACGGTGAAGGATAACGGAGGCAAGCTGGTGGATGGACTGCTGCAGAGCGACTTCAACATCTACGAAGATGGCACCAAGCAACAGATCAGGCTTTTTACCAGCGACCCGTTCCCACTTTCCGCCGCGCTGATCATCGACCAGGGCATGTCGGACCTGACCCTGAAGAAGGTGAACCAGACCTTCGCCGCCCTCGGCGGATCGTTTGGCCCCTTCGATGAGGTGTCGGTATTCACCTATGGCAATACGGTCAACCAACGCTCGGATTTTGGCAACGCGACGCGCATGGAGATTGCCCTGCAGCGGATTAAGGATGAGCGCGGCCAGGAGCCCAGTGCGCCCCTGGTAGGCGGCCCTTTTGGCTCGGGTCCGGTGACCAACGGCAAGCCCATGCCGGGCGACAAGATGGTGTACACTCCCGAAAAAGAATCGCACGTGCTGAACGATGCCATCCTGGCAGCCGCTCAGAACCTGGCCCACCGTCCCCGCCAGAACCGCAAGATCATTTTTGTCATTAGCGACGGTCAGGAGCTGGGCAGCCGTGCCAGCTATGCCCAGGTGTTGAAGGTGCTGCTGACGGATGAAATCGCGGTCTATGCGATTGGCGTGGACTCAGCCGCCATGCCGGTCGTTAACAAAATCGAGAAGGCGCGGATTCCCGGCTTCGGATACAGCAACATCCTTCCGCGATATACCAACGCCACCGGCGGCGACGTGCTGAACGAGTTCTCCAAGGAGTCGATCGAAAGCGCCTATCAGCGCATCACCATGGAAGCTCGTAACCAGTACACGCTGGGTTATAACACTCCACAAAAACCCTCCAGCAACTACCGCGAGATCGAAGTGCGGATAAAGCGTCCCGGGCTGGAAGTCTTCGCCAAGCATGGCTACTACCCGCTGCCTCCGCAGAGGGCCGAGGCGCTACCTCCGGCGACCGATCAGCCGGCGCCGGGCGGCGACACAGGAACAACGGCTCCACCCCCGCAGTAGAAAGCAGTTTTCGAGTTTCAAGTGGACGCGCCGAAGTGGGCTGGTCAGCTCATTTTTCCTACTGCGATAATCCACTCTGTGCTGACGACGGTCGCGCGCGGGTGCCAGCATCGCTGGCGTAGAATACCAACATTCGGCATCATTCATGTCCGCTGTGCGACGATGGCGGACGGGCCCTGGAGGTATCCAGCCCTTGAGCAAACTTCCGCAGACCCTGGACGAGCTTCGCAGCAGCTCGCAGTTTCCTGAACAGCGGGTACGCAACCGCCGCGTCAAGGACGAAATGCGCGACAACCTGATCGCGCGCTTGCGCAGCAGCGGGCCCATCTTTCCCGGCATCGTCGGCTACGACGATACGGTGGTGCCGCAGATCGTGAACGCGGTATTATCCCGGCATAATTTCATTCTTCTCGGATTGCGCGGACAGGCGAAGAGCCGCATCCTGCGCGCGCTTGCGGGGCTGCTCGATCCGCATTTGCCCTACCTGAGCGGCTGCGAAATCCACGACAATCCTTACGCGCCGATTTGCCGCCGCTGCCGCGAATTGCTGGCCAACAATCCCGACGACGCGCCCATTTCCTATCTGGCTGCCGACGATCGCTACGTGGAGAAGCTGGCGACCCCCGACGTCACCATCGCCGACCTGATCGGCGACATCGATCCCATCAAGGCGGCCAAGGGCGGCCACGAACTGGGCAGCGAGTACACCGTCCACTACGGACTGTTGCCGCGCGCCAATCGCGGCATCTTCGCCATCAACGAGCTGCCCGATCTCGCGGGCAAGATCCAGGTTGGCCTGTTCAACATCATGCAGGAAGGCGATGTGCAGATTAAGGGCTACCCGGTGCGCATGCCGCTCGATGTGGCCCTGGTCTTCAGCGCCAACCCTGAGGATTACACCGCGCGCGGCAAAATCATTACGCCGCTGAAGGACCGCATCGGCTCAGAGATTCGCACCCATTATCCCGCGACCGTCGAAGAAGGCATTGCCATCACTGCGCAGGAAGCGTGGACGGCGCGTAGCGGCCTGCAACTGCAAGTCCCCGAGTTCGTGAGCCAGGTGATCGAGCAGATCGCGTTCATCGCGCGCGAAGATAAGCGCATCGACAAGCGTTCCGGGGTAAGCCAGCGGCTGCCCATCAGCGCCACGGAGAACGTGATCTCCAACGCCGAGCGGCGCGCCATTCGCTCGGGCGAGAAGCTGGTAGTCCCGCGCATTGGCGACATTTATGCCGCGCTGCCCGCCATGACCGGAAAACTTGAACTGGAATACGAAGGCGAACTGAAGGGCGCCGACAATGTGGTGCGCGAGATCATTCGCGCCGCCGTCGCCCGCACCTACGACAAGTATTTCCATGGCAACAGCAACATGAACCAGGTGGTGCAGTGGTTCGATCTGGGCGGCGAGATCCAGATGCGCGACTCCGCCAGCGCGCAGGAAATGCTGCACAAACTGCGCAGCATTCAGGGACTGCTGGACAAGTTGAGCGGCCTGGGCCTGAGCGGCAAAGAGCCGTCGGAGGTGCTGGTCTCAGGCGCGGAGTTCATCCTGGAAGGCCTGTACGCGCACAAGAAAATTGGGCGCAGCGAGGAGCGCATGTTTACCGCCGGCGAAAAGCAACCCCCGCGCGAGAAACGTCCCATCCGCGAGGAGGAAGACGAAGAACGGGAGTTTCGCCGGCAGCGCAGGCCGTTTAATTAGGGGCTAGAGGTTAGGGGCTAGGAACAACTTCAGCGATCCAGCGCGCCCATCCGTGGTTGCTAAGAGCTAACGGCTAATGGCCAGATTCATTCGCTACAAAAAATACGTTCCCGAGCCCGCCTCCGAGATGAGCATGGAGGACCTGCTCAGCGCGCTCTCCGACTACCTGCTGCAGAGCGGTTTCCAGCAGCAGTACATGGACTTCTACGATCTCAAAGACGCCGAGCAGACGCTCGACGACCTGCGCCAGGCCATCGCCGAGGCGCTGCTCAACAGCGACATGCTCGACCAGCAGATGCGCGAGCAGATCGAGAACATGAGCCCCGAGCAGATGGAAGATCTGATCGAGCAGTTGATCGAGCGCATGGAGCAGGAAAACTACATCAACGTCGATCAACCACACGATCCTTCGCGCAGCTCGACCGCCGGGGGACAGGTTGGCGAAGTGCAATCGCAGGCACGCTTCGAGATTACCGACAAGGGGCTGGACTTCCTCGGCTTCCGCGCGTTGCGCGACCTGCTGGGCTCGCTGGGCAAGTCGAATTTCGGCCGCCACGACACCCGCGACCAGGCCACCGGCATCGAGGCCAGTGGCGCCTCCAAGATCTACGAATTCGGCGACACCATGAACCTGGACATCACCGCCACGCTGTCGAGCGCGATCCAGCGCGAAGGCCTGCACCTGCCGCTTAACATCGAGTACCGCGATCTCCAGGTGCATCAGTGCGAATACCAGTCGTCATGCGCGACCGTGCTCCTGCTCGACTGTTCGCACTCCATGATTTTGTATGGCGAGGACCGCTTCACCCCCGCCAAGAAAGTTGCCATGGCGCTGTCGCATCTCATCCGCACGCAATATCCGGGCGATTCGCTGTCGCTGGTGCTGTTCCACGACTCGGCGGAGGAGTTGCCGCTGTCGCAGTTGGCGCGCGTCAAGGTGGGGCCCTACTACACCAACACGCGCGAAGGCCTGCGCATGGCGCAGCGCATCCTGCAACGGCAGCGCAAAGACATGAAGCAAATCGTGATGATCACCGACGGCAAGCCGTCAGCACTGACCCTGGAAGATGGGCGCATCTACAAGAACGCCTTCGGACTCGATCCGCTGGTGGTGAGCGAAACCTTGAAGGAAGTGTCCAAGTGCAAGCGCGCGGGAATCCTGATCAATACCTTCATGCTCGCCTCCGACTACGGGCTCATCCAGTTCGTGCAGAAGGTCACCGAGATGTGCCGCGGCAAAGCCTACTTCACCACGCCCTATACCCTGGGCCAGTATCTGCTGATGGACTACATGTCGCGGAAGACGAAAACTGTGCATTGAAAAGCAGGGGCCAGGGGCTGGGGGTTAGTTCTCTACTGGCGCTGTATCGAAATGATAGAGGCGAATCGTCTTGCCGACGATGCGCTCGGGTTTGTACTTTTCCAGCCAGCCAAAATCGGCAGGCCTTTCCTTAATCTCGAACTCACTGATCGCAATCCAGCCGGACGGCTTCTGATTAGGCAGAAGAGGTTGCCAATACGGCAAGCCGTGTTGTTTGAGGTCCGCTGTGCCTTCGTAGGATATCCATACCGAGTCAATCTTCTGCTGCTGAAGGACCGAAGAAAGACGCTTCAGGTCCTGACCCCAATCAAAGTCGCTATCGACAAGTATTCGGCTGCCATACGGTGCGGCGAGTTCATTGAAGTATGGAATGAAATCGGGAGTCGCACGAACGCAGGTTACGATGTTCCAGACGACTAGAATAGCGGCCATGGATTTCAAGGCGATTGTCTTGTTTCGACTGCCCCCAACCTGCCACAGGCAAACCAGAGCGTACGCTCCGAGCATCGCCAGGAAGGGATAGATAACCAGGACATACCGCAGACCCCGGTTTTCACTGCTCAACATCGCCACCAACAGAGGCCCTGCAATCCCGACCAGCGGGACAATAGCATTTCGGAGCCTTGGGCTAACCAGCGCACGGAATGCCCCGATGGCCGCCAGCAGCAGGAGGGGAATCGGGGTTTTTGCCGCGATTGCAACCGGGAAGAAGTACCCCCGGCCACCGTTATATGCCTCTCCAAGCAGGTACCCGTTTTCTCCGCTCTCGGCGAGCCCGAAGGCGCCGGCCAGACCTCTAAAGAACGCTGGGGCGGGAACTCCAGGGAAAAACAACCATCTTGCAACTGTTCCAGGCAGCCTGCGAAGATGCGTCATCTCATTCGGGGTGAGCTGTCCCTGATGGAGAATGGGACCCACCGAAAATCGATAACCCGCCCAGATGGTCAGAGCAACTGCCGCTGCCCCGATACCGATGTACTTCCAGGACGGAATATGCCGCTTCTCAATCAAGACATACACGTACAGGGCCGTACAGGAAATTCCCAGATAGGGTACGGCAGACAATTTGCACAATATGGCGAGCGCTATTGTTACGCCTGCGAGAACAGCGGTTGAAAGCTTCGGTTCCTGCAAGAAGTTCCAGAAGCAAACCAACGCAAGAAGAAACATCGCTGTCAGCGCCATGTCAATTGTGGCGAGTGACGCATGTGCCAGCACCAATGGACAAAACGAAAAGAGTACGACGCTGAGAGCAGCGTGCCAATAGCGATAGGTCCGGGAGACAAGGCGCCACAATACAAAGCAGGCCAGCCAGAAAAATGGCAATATACCCAGACGCGCGAGGGTTAGTGTTCTTTGGTAGTGGCCCTGGTATTCCAGAATAGCGTTGCCTTCATCCCAGACATTCGATCTGCCTTGACTGCGCGACCCGGCAAGATATGGACCGAGAGCGATAGCGACGCGGGCAAGCGGCGGAGTCAGCGTGTCGCGAAAGTATGTACCGCGATCCAGCCATTCCATACCTCCCGCGATATGTAGGCCTTCATCGTAGGTTTGGCTGAACACCGGATAGGTGGCGACAATCAATAGAGTCGCAATGAGCACCGCAAGCACGGCAGCGAGAACAGGTAAGTACGAAGTCCAACGCTGTGGAGATGCCGTTTCGTCAGAGCTGTGCTTTTGAAGTCTATCCAAGCTGGTCCCACCCCCGAAAAGCACCTGCTTTCAATAACCGCCACCTTCTGGTTCGCGAGTACCCTGGGATTCTCGACCGGGTCAGGAATGCGCACCGCGGCGTTCCGGTAGCCGCCGCAAAGTCTCTTTAGCTTCAGGTGTGTCTCCACACTCCGGCACAGCAAGAATGCTGAGCACCGCCACTCGGCGTTGCGATGATACCGCCGCGTCCAGTACCTGCGCCAGCCTATGCGATGGTCTCTATTCGGCGGGGGACGGGTTGGGCGAGGTCTCCTCGGCCTTCTTGACGGCGGCTTCGGCAGCCTGGAAGCCAATCTTGGAATGGGTCCCGTCGCAGAAGGGTTTGTTCACCGATCCGCCGCAGCGGCACAGCGAAAACGCTGTCTTGCCGGTCAAGTCGTAGGGATTGCCGTCGGCATCCACCAATTCGATCGCGCCCTCGGGCGCCTCCACGCGGAACGGCCCATTTCTGCGGACCGTGATTTTCACTTGTGCCATCTGTCCCCTCCATTGGTGCGCGGCGCCATGCGCCATCTCGATTGTAGCGGAGTTCGCAGTCCACCACTGTTGCGTGAAGGGCCAGGGGTTGAGGCCCGCATCAAGTCAAGCCGCTTATCACTTCTGACGCACGTACCCATACACGTACTCGGTGTCGCCTTGTCGAACCAAAACCGAAGTTTGCAGAGAATCCGCCAGCTTGGAGGGAGCGGAACCCGGCAAGGCTTCGTTGGTCAGGAGCAAACCGCCGGGCTTGATCATGGTCGCCAGGTAGAGCGGCGCTTTTAGCGCCGCGTTCGCCGCGAACAAAAAGACCTTCCGCCCTAGCTAACGAGACTGTGTCGCAACCTCTGCCGTCCCTACAGGGCTCGCTCTTAATTCCCACTTTCGCCCCATTCGGGCTGGCTTTTGTATGCTTCCTATCGCCGCAGCAAACCGACACCATGCCGCGACACAGTTTCTGAGGCCCCGTGTTTCTGTCCGCTTACGAACATCGGCGTTGCGCTGGCGGACATTTCACCCACCCCGTCATTCCTAAGTTACTGAGAATTCGGCTCCCAATATGGCCAGCATTTTGCATTGCTATCACGGGACCACCCCTGTGAGCGGGTGTCACGTAGGGACGGCACAAACGAAATCGCATTGTGCCGTGCCCGAGGCACTCGGGATCTTTAACATATCCACCCACCGCTAAAAGCGGTGGGCTATCTTAATTCCGTCCCGCGAAGCGGGACTGGGCGTCGATGCCTGACGAAGCAACACTGGGGGGTTGAGGGCTCGACCAACTTAATTAGAGGTCATACCGAGCCGTATTGGGAAATGTCGGACTTCAAGTCGTGGGTGGCGAGGACAACCAGCACTAATTGCTAATTGCTAGCTGCTAAAGGCTAAACACTATGCACACCATCTGGCATGAAATTCGTTACGCATTGCGTCAACTGCGCAAGTCGCCTGGGTTCGCAGCGGTCTCAGTGTTGACCCTGGCGCTAGGCATCGGCGCCAACATCGCAGTCTTCTCCGTCACCAACGCGGTGCTGCTGAATCCCAGCGGCATTCCTCATGCCGACGGACTTGTGGCGTTGCGCGCCCGCTACGGCGCCATGCCCGATCTAAACAACATCAGCATGTCGGCGCCGGACTTCGGCGATGCGGCTGCCGGCAAGGACATCTTCTCGTCGGGTGCAGTCATGCAGGCCGGGAGCTTAAACTACGCGCGCGCGAACGCCAACCCCGAATTGTTGAATGGCGCCAAGGTTTCGTCTGGCTGGTTCGACACTTTCGATGTCCGTCCATATTTGGGGCGTGTGTTCACCCCGGAAGAAGACCAACCCGGCGCCGGCAATGAAGCAGTGCTTTCGTATGGCACGTGGAAAAAACGCTTTGGCTCCGATCCCAACATCGTCGGCCAGACCCTGATGCTCAACAACCAGGCGTATCGCGTCGTAGGCGTGATGGGGCCGTCGTTCAACTGGCCGAACCAGGCAGAACTTTGGGTGCCGATTGCATTGCCGCCTTCGCGCTATCACGATCCGAACTATCGCTATAACGAAAACCTGTTCGCGGTGGAGCGACTGCGGCCGGGCGTGACCCTGCGGCAGGCGAACGCCTATCTCGATCGCAAAGCACAAGAGAACATCGCCTCCGAGGGCGGCAAGAGTTTCGGCCGGGCCAGCGGATGGGGCATGTTCTCCATGCCGCTGACGGAATTCATTGGCGGTAGCCTGCGCAAGCCGCTCACCATGCTGCTGATCGCGGTGGGCATGGTGCTGCTGATCGCGTGCGCCAACATTGCCGGGTTGCAGATGGCGCGAGCGTCGGCCCGCGAGCGCGATCTGGCCATACGGGTCGCCTTGGGCGCACAGCGCGTTCGCCTGCTGCGGCAGGCGCTGGTGGAAAGCATCGTGCTGACTGTCGCCGGAGTCGCACTTGGATTCGTGGTGGCGAAGGCGACTGCGCCGCTGTTGCTGCACTATCTGCCCGACATGCTGGGCACGCAAATTCAGCCTTCCTTCCGTGGACCGGTGCTGCTGTTTGTGACTGGCATTGCCGTGCTGTGCTCGCTGCTCTGCGGACTGGTTCCGGCGTGGCAGCGCACCCAGCCGGGATGGTTCAACGCGTTGCAGGAGGGCGGCCGCTCGGGTACCGGCAGCCTGGTGCACCAGCGCGCGCGTTCGTCACTGGTGGTGGCGCAGATCGCGCTGTCGCTGCTCCTGCTGACCGCTGCCGGCCTGCTGCTGACCAGCCTGAAAGCGTTGGAGCAAGTCGAGACCGGCTTCCAGCCGAGCGGCCTGCTCTCGGCGCGCTTCTCATTGCCGCAGTCGGTTTATGGGGTGACCCCGCCGGTGACCAGCGCTTCGGCGGTCAAGGATGCAGCCGCCAAGGAGGCCGCTGCCAAGGAAGCGGCGGCGGCACAAGCCGCCAGCGATGCGAAGATCGCAGCGTTCTTGAGCGCGCTGCAAGACCGGCTGCACAGCATTCCCGGTGTGAGCAGCGCGGCGCTTGCCGACTCTGTCCCTTTTGACAATCAAGGCGGGTCAGCCAGCTTCCACGTCAAAGGCGAGACTCTTCCGCCCAACGACCCGGGAACGCACGGAAACATTCGCGTGGTGTCGCCGGAGTATTTCTCTACCTTGCACGTGCCGCTGGTGATGGGAAGGGATTTTGCGCCGCAAGATCGTCAAGGAACTGAGTTGGTGGCCATCGTTGATACCGTACTCGCGCACCAGTACTGGCGCGGCAGGAATCCCGTGGGTGAACACATCGGCTTCGACAGCAAGGGCCCGTGGTACACCGTCGTCGGTTTGGTGGCGCATGCGCGCGCGTCGTCGCTAGAATCGGATACTAACGAGGGCTTCTACTACCTTGACGCCGCACAGGGGCCGCAGTTGTCGACCGCGATGGTGGTGCGCAGTTCGCGCTCACCCGCAGACTTGAAGGGCGACCTGGCCGCGGCTGTGCGCTCGGTGGATCCCAGCGTTCCGATCTACGACGTAAAGACGATGGAGGAGCGCGTGGACGAGTCGCTCATCGGCCGGCGCTTTGTCGTGTTGTTGCTGACTACGTTTGCCGGTCTGGCGCTACTACTGGCGGCGCTTGGGCTGTATGGCGTCATCAGTTACTCGGTGCGGATGCGCACGCGCGAACTGGGCGTGCGCATGGCGCTGGGCGCACAGCGTGGCACGGTGATGCAGTTGGTGCTGCTGCAAGGCCTGCGGCTTGCGGTGGTTGGAATACTTTTTGGCACGCTCGCGGCGCTCGGGTTCAGCCGCGTTTTTTCCAGCCTGCTGTTCAAAGTTGGGATGTTGAATCCTCTGCCGTGGATTGCGGCCATGGCAATTCTGGTGGCAACCGTGTTGCTGGCAAGTTATCTGCCGGCGCGCCGTGCGGCGTCTATTGAGCCGATGCAGGCGCTGCGGACAGAGTGAAGGCTTGAACCACAGAGAACAAAAGCAACCGCGGATTTCACGGATGAACGCGGATTGTTTTTGAAGAAAGACGACTTGTTTTAGAAGAAAAGAGAAAAACAAAAGCAACCACGGATTTCACGGATTCTCACGGATTGTTTTAAAGGAAAAGACGAATTCAAAATCCGATCCGTGTTCATCCGTGAAAATCCGTGGTTAGAAAACAACGCAGAACAGCCTTTGCTAAATGCTAAATGCCAAGTGCTAATTGCTAAGTGCTAAAGGCGTGAAAATTATGCAGATTTTTCAGGACCTCCGTTTCTCTCTGCGCCAACTGCGCAAGTCGCCCGTCTTCACCCTGGTCGCGGTCGTCACGTTGGCGCTGGGCATCGGGGCCAACACGGCCATTTTCACCTTGCTGGACCAGGCACTGTTGCGCTCCTTGCCGGTCAGTCATCCCGAACAACTGGTGCGGCTGCAATTCACCGGCTCAACGCGCGGCCACTTCAACACCTTTGGCGGCGACGATCACGACTATTTCTCGTATCCGATGTATCGCGATCTGCGCGAGCAGAACGGGGCCTTCGAGAGCCTGATCGCCAGCGACCTGCAAAACGTGAGCGTGCAATGGAACAACAAGCCCGAGCTGGTTGGCTGCGAACTGGCTTCCGGCAACTACTTCCAGACGCTAGGCCTGAAACCCGCGCTGGGACGGCTGTTCGTTCCCGCCGACGATGTGCCCAACAGCAGCCCGGTGGTGGTGCTCAGCTTCAACTACTGGAAGCGGCAGTTCGGCTCCGACCCAAGCGTGGTCAACCAGACGTTGTTGGTCAATACGCATCCCTTTACCATCGTGGGCGTGGCGCCGCCGGGATTCCACAGCATCGTCGCCGGCGCCACCGAAGAAGTCTTTGTTCCGCTGACCACCAAGAACATCATCACCCCGCGCTGGCAGGACCTGGAGGACTTCAACTCGCACTGGATGATGGTCGTGGGCCGACTGAAGCCCGGGGTCAGCCGCGCACAGGCCGAAGCCAGCCTGCAACCGCTGTGGCATGCGCTGCGCGCGGCTGAGTTGGCCAAGATCCCCAATGCCTCCGAACGACTACGCCGCACGTATCTGGATGAATCGCACCTTCTGGTGCTGGACAGCGCGCGCGGTTTTTCGCCGCTGCGCGACCAGATCGGCACGCCGGTAATGATCGTGATGGGCATGGTGGTGCTGCTGCTGCTGATGGCCTGCGTGAACGTGTCAAGCCTGCTGCTGGTGCGAGCAGCGGGGCGGGTGCGCGAGATGTCGGTGCGTTATGCCATGGGCGCAGGACGCTGGCAAATTATTCGTCAACTGCTTGCCGAGGGCTTGCTGCTGGGCGTGCTCGGCGGGACGCTGGGTCTGCTGCTGGCGCCCGCCGTCTCATCCGTGCTCATTCGCCGGATTGCCGGCGACACTGCCACCGACCTTCCGTTTTCTTCCAGTTTGGATATGCGGATTTTGCTTTTTACCTTCGGGCTGGCGCTGGTAGTGAGCTTGCTGTTTAGTCTGGCGCCTGCTTTGCGCTTCCTGCATCCCGATCTGGCCAACTCGCTCAAGCAGCAAAGCACGACCTCCGGGGGCGGACAGTTGCGCTTCCGCCGCGCGTTGGTTGCGGTGCAAATCGGCCTCAGCCTGCTGCTGCTGGTCGGGGCCGGGCTGTTCGTCCGCACCCTGCACAACCTGCGCACGCTGGATGTTGGCTTTGCCACCGACCACCTGGTCAGCTTCGGCATCAACCCGCGGCTGGCTGGTTATCAGACTGAGCAGGTCTTTCCCTTGTATCGGCGCGTGTCGCAGACGCTTTCGGCGCTGCCGGGCACACGCGCGGTTGCCGGAACGGACGATCCCGACCTGGCCAACACCGATGACACCGGCAACATCGTGATCGCCGGCTATAACGAGCGCGAAGATGAAGACATGAACGTGGAACAGCCCGCCGTAACTCCCGGCTATTTTGCAACCATGCAGACGCCGCTGCTGGCGGGGCGAGACTTCAGCGATGCCGATGACATGGGCAAACCGAATGTGGCCATCGTGAATGTCGCGTTTGCGCGGCATTTCTTCGGCACTCCGCAGAACGCCATCGGCCGCTTTCTCGGGTTCGGCGGTTCGCGGGGGAAGAGGGACATCGAGATCGTTGGCGTGGTGGGAGACACGCGCCATGCCCGGGTCCGCGACGACATCAAGCGCACGGTGTACCGCCCGCGCTTTCAACTGGACAACCCCAGCGTGCTGGTTTTTCTGGTGCGCACCTGGCAGCCGCCGGAAGCGGCGCTCTCCGGTGTCCGCGGCGCCATGCAGCAACTGGACTCCAAGCTGGCGCTGAGCAGCCTGCAAACCATGGACGCGCAGATTGCCGACAACCTCTCCGTCGAGCGCCTGACTGCCCTGCTCGCCATAAGCTTCGGCGGGCTGGCGATCCTGCTGGCCGCCATTGGCCTCTACGGTGTGCTGGCTTACGCGACCGCGCAACGCACGCGCGAAATCGGTATTCGCATGGCGTTGGGGGCGCAACGCAGCAGCGTGATGCGGTTGGTCCTGGTGGATGTCTTGTGGCTGGCCGGGATCAGCATCGCCGTAAGTCTGCCGGTCTCTCTGCTGCTGGCCCGGCTGTTGCGCAGCGAGTTGTATGGAGTGAGCCCCAGCGATCCACTTACGCTCCTGATGGGAACGTTGCTGGTGTGTGCCGTGGCTTCTCTGGCAGCTCTGATTCCGGCCCGCCGAGCGGCTTTGGTGGATCCGATGAAGGCGTTGCGGAGCGAGTGAGGAGAGCCGCCAGCTTTAGCCGGCGACACAGACAACGTCATTAAGTTGCGGGGGCCGTCCCGAATCGCTTACGAGCGGCAATCCTCCGCGTCACACCACTCTTCGGCCCGTCACCAGGTTGATGATCAGCACGATCACGGCCACCACCAGCAGCAGGTGAATTAAGCTGCCGGCAATGTGGAATCCCCATCCTAACAACCACAGAACCAGCAGAATCGCAAAGATTGTCCAAAGCATCCTTGTTACCTCCGGTCAGCAGAGCTGCCATCAAGCAATTAGAACCAAAATTCTGCTGTGTCGTTGTATGGGCGACTAAATTGCAATGGGATGATCGATGGTACTCAGAAGCAAACCGTACGACTCGGTTCAGGCCGCGCCGCATCGCTCATCTCATGAATCGTTCTGGGGTTGTATCAGGGCACGACCCTTCGACTGCGCCCAGAGCAGGCTTTTGGTCGCGTCGAACGAAGCGTAGGAAGGGCCGGGGCTTCAGAGGTTCAGTTATTCGTGTAGTCGAGGCGGCGCCGGCTGAAGCCGGCTCGGACGGGAAGGATCAGCGTGAATGCGGCGCTGAAGTTACGAAACGTCTGCCGTCCGCTGAAGCGGACTCGGGATTTCCCACTTTCCCTGCCCCACCGCTGAAGCGGTGGGCTATCACCTGTCGCCGCAGGGCGGCTGCCGACTGCTTTGTTCCACCGGCTGGCCCAGTACAGGAGTTTCGTAACAGCTTCTGAAGCGCCGCTCTACCCGCGCTCGCTCGACTACAGTAATTCTTAAACTGCTATAAAAGAACATTCGATCTTTCGAACTTGCCCGTCGCAGGCTGGCGAACAGCGAAGAGCGGATAGCAAAGAGCGAGACTTAGCTGAAGGCTGATAGCTGACGGCGGATAGCTGACAGTTAAGGCTGGCTCGCGCCTGCAGCGGTCGAGAGGCTCGCCTCGGTAGGCTCGTTCGCTTCTGACCAGCTGTTCTTTTCCTCGAAATGGCTGGAGTATTTCTCGAAAACCACCACGTGCAGGACGGGTTGGCTCTCCTCGATCGGGTCCACCATACCCGAGACTTTCAGGGGAAGCAGGTAAGCGAGGATCCATCCGTATTGCTCGCCGGTCAAGCCACGGCGCGACAGGTCAAAGGTGACTCCGGTCAAGTGGGTGGAAGCGGTGTCGCCCCATTCCGGCGCAGCGTAACGGTTGTGGAGCCGCAGTCTTCCCTGTTGCTCCATGGTGCGCACCAGGGAATTCACCTGCAATGGACTGTGAAACTGGTTGTAGTACGCCTGGCTGAAATCCTGCAGGAAATCGCGTGTCCACGGCCGGCAGTAGCGGCGGCTCTCGGGCAAGTCGGCGGCGAGTTTCAGCGCCTCGGTCTCGCTGACCGGGACCAGCACCTGCGACACCTCATATCGTATGAGCTCTCCCTCATCGGCGATGCGAGGCAGTTCCAGGCGGTTCAGCTCTTGATTCTGATGTACGAGCATGTCGTGCGAGCCGGGAAACATTCGGGCATACCGGCTAACACGCCACTGCGGACTGGGATTAAGAGTTGGATGACGGGTCTTATGGACCTTGGCGTGGGTCACCGCGGACGCAGGAGCGCTGGCCAACAAGGCCAGCAGACACAACACCAGCGCAGAACCCAGCCTGCGGCGGGAACGGTGCGAAAGGAATTCGACCCCAATGCGGAGCGATGACCGGAAGCTAGGAGGTGGCAGAAATGGCATATGAACTTGGGACTAATTATACAAGTGATGCTCAGGCATTACATCATAAAATCGGCCTAATAAGAAGCGTTTTCCCAAACAGATGACCCAAAAGTGGCATGCGCAACAGTCGCGAACGTCGGCTTTCCCAAGGCAGGACGTCGAACTGTCTGGATGTTGCGCAAACATTCCACTGGGCCAACTCAGAACAAACAAGCGCAAATTCCTCACTTCGCTCGTAATGACAATTTCAGAAGCCAACCTTTAATTCCAAACGACAAAAATAAAGAGCTCATAACGGCGCACCTAAAGGTGCGCCCCTTCAAGTCACCCGCTGAAACCGACTTTTGGCTGCTAAGGAAGGCCTAATCAAGGCAGTTGGCGCCCTCAGGGGCTAAAGCCCGGCCTTTTATATCAGGTATTTGCGGACGGCCTGAAGGCCGTCCCCTTCAAAGAACCAGACTTAATCAGAGCATCCCTAAAAGGTCTTCATGGTCTTCAGGCCGGCCCGCGATAGATCATCTCGGTAATGGTGCAATCGTCGGTCAACGCGGTATCACCGCGAAAATCGGTAACCGCCTGCTCGATGGCGGCAAAACCGTCTTTGCTGCAGCTTTCCAGCCGCTCCATGCCGAAGAATTCTCCCTCCGCATCTTCGGCTTCGGTGACTCCGTCGGTCACCAGCAGCAAACGATCACCGGGCTTCAGCTGCAGGCGGCTAGCCTGGAACTCCGCATCAGCGACCAACCCCACAGGCAGGTTTCCGTCTTCGAGCCTGGTGATCACCCCTCCTGAAATCAGCAGCGGAGGCACGTGCCCGCAATTAATCAGTTCCATTTCCCCGCTTCCCAATAGGCGGGCAATCACCAGCGTGGCGTACTTCTGGCCTCCCACTTTGTCACACAGAAAGCGGTTGACCGCAGCAATCATCTCGGGCAGAGACGAACCGCGGGCCAGCTGCGAGTACAACATTCCCTGCAGTATCGATGCCACCACCGCCGCAGAAACGCCCTTGCCGGAAACATCGGCCACAATCAGCGACAGTCCCCCGTCGGTGTAGACCAGGTCGAAGAAGTCTCCGCCGATATCTTTGCAGGCATAACTGACGGCGTTGACCTTGGCGAACGGCACCTCGGGAACGGTTACCTTCATCAGACCCTGCTGAATTTCTGCCGCGATGGCCAGTTCCTGGCGATCGCGTTTGGCTGCATCTTCGGCTTGCACCAGGGCGGCGTTCTCGACCAGGGTCGCCGCGCCGTTGGCGATGGTGCGCAGGATATCGTGACTCACCGACGACATCTTGCCCGACAGGAAATGCGCGTCGAGGTACAACACTCCCTGCACGTCGGATTCTCCCGGCCGTGTATCTTCCCTGGCTTTGTCCTGGATGACGGTCTTGCGCAGCGGAATGCAGATGACGCTGTGCAGGTTGTGGGCCACGATACTTTCGCGCCCCGCCAGCTTGCCGGTGTCGTCGGTATCGGTGACCAGAAACTCGGACGCGCTCCTAGCGGCGTCGCGCAGTGCCGAGCGCGAGATGGTGCTGTCGTCGTGGATGCTCTCGCCATTCTTGTCGCGCCCCGCGGCCAGGCGCAGTTCCCCGTCAGGATGACGCAGGAAAACGAAGCCTCGCTCGGCATGGGTCAAGCGCAGTGCAGCCTCCAGCAGAGTGTGCAAGACGTCGTCCAGCACGCCACTGGTATTCAGCTTGCGCGCTGCCTCGAGGAAGACGTTGAGCATCTCAAGGTCCGAGCCCGCGCCCGTTGCGGGCTTCCAGCTCGAGAATTGGCTAAGAAACTGTTGCGCGGCGCTGGAGGGCGAACGATCAGGGCTGAACAGTGCGTAGGCAGCGCCTTGCACTCCGAACTCCACGCGATCGTTGCGGGCCAGCTTGCGCCGGTTGACCCGTTCTCCGTTCACGAAGGTGCCGTGGCGGCTACTCTGGTCCACGATGTAGGTGCCGTCGGGCTCGCGAATGAATTGCGCATGCTCGCGCGAGACCCGCGGATCGGCCATCACCAGGTCACGGTCGGTGCGACGACCGACGGTGAACGGGAAATGCTCGAGCACCAGGGTGCGGCGGTCGGTGCCTTCCACCACCACCAACACCAGCGGATCGCTGGTGGATGCGGTATCCATCTTGCGCACCCACATACCCGTAGCGCCCATCAGAGATTCTCCTCCTCAATGCACGATTCAGCGTTTCCGATGAAGTTGTTAGGAATATAGTCCAAGCGCGGCTGCGTTATCCACTACTGTTGCGCCCTTGGGGCGAAAAAGCCACCCCGCCTGCCAGCCCTCACCACCCGCACGGCTGCGCGTCATAGCTTTGCTTTTCAATAACATAGGCTCGTGACGTGGATCACCATTTAATGTTCGATATGTTCCTTTGACCCGCTAAATCCGCCCACTTGCTCTATCTTGGTTGGCCCTTCCGCCACCCGTCCATTAGCTTAGTAAGTAGGTAGAAGTGCGGAACTTGGCCCGTGATCGTGGGGTGGGCTGTCCTCATTCTTTTGTTTCAGTACGAGAGGGGTAAATGCACAAGCCGGTTAAATATGTTGAGAAAGCTGTCACCATTGCCGCCAAGGGCGCATGGGCTGTCTTCGACAAGTTCAATAGCATCAATCCCAATCCTTCGTTTACGCCCAAGTGGTCCGACAAGCCGCTGTTGAAGTCGTACCAGAAATCCAAGCCTCCGCTGGGCTGGCCGCGCGCCACCGATTCGCTGTGCCCCAAGTGCGTGCCGCAAATCCGCCAGGAGATCATCGATGGCAAGCTGCCTCTCGAAGTTCTCATGAACGAGAAGGCCGGCGAGATCAAGGCGCAGATCATCGAGCGCGATGGCAAGATCCTGATGGTGAAGGACTGCCCCACGCATGGTCACTTCGAAGACGTGATGGCCATGGACACTGCGTTCTTCAAGCACCTTGAGGAAGTTTTCCCGGGCCGCGACATCCGTGCCCACAATGACGAGAAGCTGCACCATCACGGCAGCAGCACGGTGCTGCACGGCCGCGGATCAGTGCTGACCATCGACCTGACCAATCGCTGCAACATGATGTGCGACCCCTGCTTCATGGACGCCAACCAGGTTGGCTTTGTCCACGAACTGACGTGGGACGAGATCAAGACGATGCTCGACAACGCCATCACCATCAAGCCGCGCCGCCAGATGTCGGTGCAGTTCTCCGGCGGCGAGCCTACGCTGTCGCCCTACTTCCTCGACGCGGTGGCTTACGCGCGCAAGGTCGGCTACAACAGCGTGCAGGCCGCGACCAACGGCATCGAGTTCGCCAAGAGTCCCGAGTTTGCCAAGCAGGCTTTTGAAGCGGGTCTGCGCTATGCATACCTGCAGTTCGACGGCATCGGCAATGCCGCCAACTCGCACCGACTGGTGGGCAACCTGTTCGACGTGAAGTTGCAAGCGATCGAGAACCTGCACAACGCCGGCGTCGACATCGTGCCGGTGGTTACCATCGTCAACGACCTGAACAACGAGCAGGTCGGACGCATCATCCAGTTCGCGCTGGACAACCCCAAGCGTATTTCGTTCCTGTCATTTCAGCCGGTATCGTTCACCGGACGCGACGAAGCCATCACCGATGAGCGCCGTCACGCGCAGCGCTACACACTGTCTCATCTGGCGCACGACGTGAAGAGCCAGACCGGACTGGGTGAACCCGTTCGCGACTGGTTCCCCATTTCGTTCATGAGCACCTTCTCCGATTGGGCCGATCTGGTTCACGGCCCCGACAAAGACTGGGGCGCCCTGAGCTGCGGCTGCCACCCCAACTGCGGTGTCGGCATGGCTCTCATGATCGACAAGGAAACCAAGGAAGCGGTCCCGGTCACAGCGTTCCTCAACGGCGACACCATCGCCAAAGATATCGCCAAGGTGAACGACGCGGCACGCGGCAAGTGGATGTCCATCGCGGGCATGACGCTGGCCCTGCTGAAGAACTACGATCCCTTCAAGTCGCCAAAGCACTTCAAGTTCACCGACCTGCTGAAGAAGTTCGACAAGACCTTCGCCGCGACCGGCAAGGACTACGGCAAGGTCAGCGGCGATCGCACCGAGACCGACATCGAGAAGCGCCGTCGCGATCGCTGGAACTTCCTGTTCATCGCCGGCATGTGGTTCCAGGACCTGTTCAACTACGATTTCCGCCGCACCGAGCAGTGCATCATTCCTTACGCCACGCAGGAAGGCGAGATCAGCTTCTGCGCCTACAACACCGGCGTGGGCTGGCGCAACATCGTCGAGAAGATGCACATGACGGCGACTCTGACCAAGTGGTACGAGGAGCATGGCCGTCACGAGATCTTTGCTGGCGGCAAGAAGGTCGGCCTCGAAACCACGGCGCACACGCTCAAGCTGGTTGACGAGCACGTGAACGCCGAAGCCAACCACACGCTCGACGATTTGGGCATCGCAAAAAACGCTCGCCAGGAAAAGTTCAAAGCTCGCGACGAGCGCGTGAAAGCGGAAGCCGAGAAAGCGCGCATGCTGGCGCTGTACAAGGAACACGTCCTCGGCGAGAAGCCCGTGGTCAACGACGGCTTCATCCCGCTTGGCAGCATTGGCGGCATCAAGCACGCAGAGCCCGTGGTGGAAGAGCGGGAAGCGGTGTACGGAGACTAGTCAGTGGATAGTGGTTAGTGAAACCGGCCGCGCCAGCGGCCGGTTTTGTTTTGGCGAACGGCTGTGGGGCGGCCGGGTTCGACCGCAGATCCTTCGACTGCGCTCAGGATGACAGAGTGTAGATCATCTTGCGGGTTTACTTTCCTTTGAACTGGGCTGGTCGTTTCTCCAGGAAGGCGCGGGTGCCTTCGTTCTTGTCCTCAGTGGAGCAGCAGACCGCGAACAGCGTGGCCTCGAGAAAAAGCCCATCGGCGAGCGTCAGATCGAAGCCGCGGTTCACCGCTTCCATCGCGTACTGGATAGCCAGAGGAGCATTGGCGATGATCTTGGCCGCGATCGCCTCGGCGCGCGCGATCAGCTCGGCCTGCGGAACGACCTCGTTCACCAGGCCAATGCGATAGGCTTCCTGCGCCGTAATCATGTCGCCGGTCAGGATCTGCTGCATCGCCAGTCCCTTGCCCACCAGTCGGGCCAACCGCTGCGTGCCGCCATAGCCGGGAATCAGTCCGAGCTTCACCTCAGGCTGACCGAGCTTGGCGTTGTCGCTCGCCAGACGCATGGTGCAAGCCATCGCCAGCTCGCAACCGCCGCCGAGTGCGAATCCGTTGACGCAGGCAATCACCGGCTTGCCAAGATTTTCGATGGCGTCCACGACGGCCTGTCCGCGATGGGTGTATTCCTTGGCGGATACCGGCGTTTGCTGCGAGAGCTCGCCAATGTCCGCGCCCGCGACGAATGCCTTCTCGCCCGCGCCGGTCAGGATGGCGACGCGGACGCCGGAGTCGTCTTTAATGGAGGCGAAGGCTTCTTTGAGCTCCTGCATGGTGGCCATGTTCAGCGCGTTGAGCACTTTTGGCCGGTCAATGGTGATGTAGGCAATCTGGTTCTTCTTTTCGAATTTAATGTTTTGGAAGTCGGTCATGAAGTCAGCCTTTCAGTGATTACGTGGCAGTGAAGAGTCGTCCGATTTGGGATTTGGGCCGTTAGCAATTAGCACTTAGCCTTTAGCCAAAGCTGATTGCGACATCTGACTAGCCAAAACAGGCCAGCCCGAAGGGCGACATTATGTTAGCCCCGAGCGGAAGCCCGGGGTAAGGTGCGAAATAATAAGCGAGTCCCGTAGGGACGGAACAGACGCGCGCTGCATTCTGCCGTGCCTACGGCACTCCAATTTCAAAACAACCCCTACCCAGCGCTGAAGCGCTGGGCTAAGCTCGTCCGTCCCACTGCGTGGGACTAGGTCCGTTGCCAGTGGACATTGGTTCCGCTTCCGCGCCAACTTCCGTCGGCCCGCTGCCTGGGACTTGATCCCTCTATTCCGTAGTATCTATTCCGCCATGCTTTTTGTCTTTCGTTTTTGCAACATCTACCGTCCGGCTACGCTGGCCTTGTCCCACTACGTGGGACTCGACCTTCGGCTCGCCAACAGCCTGGAGTATGACAATTACGAAGCTCTCGAATTGCATTTACTAACTGTTAATTGCTAAATGCTAACTGCTAGCCTTTGCTACACAAACTTTCCCGGCACCGGATTTTTCGGGTCGGTGTAATCGTAGAAGCCTTTGCCCGACTTGCGGCCATACCAGCCCGCCAGCACCAGCCGCCTAAGCAGCGGCGGCGAGGCAAAACGCGGCTCCTTGAATTCGTCGAACATGACGTGCGTGATGTAGTACGTGGTGTCGAGGCCGACGAAGTCGAGCAGGGTGAACGGCCCCATGGGATAGCCGCAGCCCAGCTTCATGGCTTCATCGATGTCGGTGATGGAGCCGACGCCCTCTTCATACGCGCGAATCGCGTCGAGCAAGTAAGGCACCAGCAGCCGGTTCACGATGAAGCCGGTCTTATCGCTGGTGCGCACCGGCACCTTGCCCAGCTTTACGGCGAACTCATACGCCGTGTTGTACACCTCGGGCGCGGTGGCGATGGTCTTCACTACCTCTACCATCTTCATCATGGGAACCGGATTGAAGAAGTGCAGGCCGATGAAACGCTCGGGGCGAGTGGTCGCAGTCATCAGCTCGGTGACCGAGATCGACGACGTGTTAGTGGCCAAGATGGCGCCTTTCTTGACGATCGCGTCGAGCTGCGCGTAGGTCTTGCGCTTCTCTTCAACGTTTTCGATGATGGCCTCGATGACGATATCGCAGTCCGCGAGGTCCTGCATCTTGGTCGTGCCCTTCAGGCGCGACTGCGCCTGGCTCTTTTGCTCGGCGGTCAAGCCGCCCTTCTCCGGACCGCGTTCCACCATCCGTGAAAGGGATTTCTCAATGCCGGCAAAGCCCTTGTCGAGAAACTTCTGATCCTGTTCGAGCACCACGACGTCGAAACCCGCGGTGGCCGCCACTTGTGCGATGCCCGAGCCCATCAAACCGCAACCGAGTACGCCAACCTTTTTGATATCCATAAGTTCGTTTTCCCTTTTGAATGAATATGTAAGTCGAAACTGAGATCGACGACGCCGTAATATACGTTGATATTCTCAGTGCGTTGTCATCACGAGCGAAGCGAAGGACCTGCTCTTGGGCCAGCCGGAACAGCAGATTTCTCGCGCCAAAGTCCGGCGCTCGTAATGACAATTCATGAAGTATTGGACGCTGCCTCCTTTGGCGGCCCACCTGCTTCCGTGATCCTGGTGTTTTGAAGTGCTGCAATCCGCCACTGCCCATCGACTTTTTCGGCGATGATGGTGGGCCGTGCCTCCAAATCGCTGGCAGCGCCGCCTTCCCGAAACTGCAGGAACTGGCGAAGAAAAATGATCGCGACATCGGGCCGGAGAAAGCGAATCTTCTCGACGCTATACCTCACTCTGCTGCCTTTGTAGATCGTCCCAAAGATCATGCGATGGCCAGCCTCGATGGCAGCGCGCCCGGTGTAGTAGCCGCCCAGAATGTGGATGAAGTCGGCGTTCTCCGCGAAGAGAGCGGCGAAGCTGGCGCTGTCGGCCGCATTCCACGCGGCCTCCAACTGATACACCATCCCGTGCAGCGCCCGTTCTTCGCTCGTCACTTCCGCCGTCCCTATCTTTATCTCTGCAGGTTTTCCACGATCACCGCGATGCCCTGGCCGCCGCCGATGCACGCAGTCGACAATCCGTACTTGCCTTTGCGGCGGCGCAGTTCGTTCATCAGCGTGATCAGCAAGCGCGTGCCAGTTGCACCCAGCGGATGGCCGAGCGCGATTGCGCCACCATTCACGTTGACCTTGTTGCGATCGAGGCCCAGCTCTTTCTCGACGGCAAGATACTGCGCGGCGAAGGCCTCGTTCACCTCGATCAAATCAATGTCGTCGAGCTTCAGCCCGGCTTTCTTGAGCGCGATGCGCGTGGACGGAACCGGCCCTGAGCCCATGATCTTGGGGTCGACACCGGCAATTCCCCAACTCACGATGCGGGCCAGCGGCTTCAGATTACGTTTGTGGGCTTCGTCGAGAGACATGACAACAACCGCCGCGCCGCCATCCACGATTCCGCTGGCATTGCCGGCGGTGACCGAGCCGTTCTTGCCGAACGCGGGCTTCAACTTGGCCAGGCTTTCCATCGTGGTTTCCGGGCGGCGATGATCGTCCTCGGTGAACATCTCTCCCGTCGGCTCGCCTTTGCGATTGCGCAGCGGGACCGGGGTTATCTCCTCTTGAAGGCGTCCGCCCTTATATGCTTCGTCAGCCAGCTTCTGCGAGCGCAGGGCAAATTCGTCCTGCATCTCGCGCGTGATGGCGAACTGGCCGGCGTAGAGTTCGGCGGTGTTGGCCATGTAGAGGCCGCAATAGGTGTCGAGCAGCGCCACCATGAGCGAATCCTCAAGCTTGCCCTCGCCCAGTCCGACACCCCAGCGCATGCCGCGAATCACGTGGGGAGCTTGCGACATGGATTCCATGCCACCCGCGAGCGCAATCCTGGACTCGCCGAGTTGGATCATCTGCGCAGCGGTCACGACCGATTGCATGCCCGAGCCGCACAGCCGGTTCACGGTCAGCGCCGGGACTTCGATGGGAACTCCGGCCTTGAGCGCCACGTGGCGCGCTCCGTAGATGGCATCTCCCGAAGTCTGCTGCGCATTACCCATCACGCAGTGATCGATTTCGCCGGGCTCAACCCCGGACCGTTTCATGGCTTCCGTGGCTGCGATCGCGCCCAAGTCCATGGCCGTGAAGTCGCGCAGCTTTCCGCAGTAGCGGCCCATGGGTGTGCGGGCCCCGTTGACGATTGCAATATCCGTTGTGTTCGACATAGGTAGTAAGGAAGGTTAGGCGAAGGCCTGAACAAACTATTCAGTTTATCAGCCGCCAGAGAGGGACGGCAAACGCACGACAGGGTGCTCGGCAGTGGATACGTCGATTGGCCGCGTCATTTTTCCTGCCGCTACAAAGCGAAGTCACAGCCTGGCTTGTCCGCTGGTGGACAAGAAATCCTGAATTCGGACGCTTGCGCCTCTTGGCGCGGCCTGCGCGCGCGCGTATGTGTGTTCACCACAGTTATTTGCAGGACAAGCCGGTATGGCTACGAACGTGTTTACAGCAGTGACAAGCCAAGCTGCGGCGGTAGAGACAGGTTCACTCGGTTGGGGATGAGGAAAAAGAGGTGGGTATGGCAAAGGTTGAGCGTATACGTCAGGACGTGCCGGGCGCATTCGGGCCGGAAGATCTGGCGCAAAAGGCGGGACAGGGTTGGAAGCTGGTCGCGGTTGAGTGGGAGCGCGAACTCCCCGAAAATCAGCTTGCCGGGCACGCCGCGGAGGAGGTCCCGTTTGGATTGCAGGTTGTTGCCAACGATGCTCCGCATTTGGAGGAGAATCCCAGCGAGCGAGAAGTCCTCTTCCTGATGATGGAGCTGACCATTCAGGATGGACCGTATTCCGCAATCGCCGAAGAACTGAACCGGCGAGGGTATCGCACCCGCCAGGGAACGAAGTGGACATCGGTCTCGGTTTTCCAGATGTTGCCGCGGCTGATTGAGGTGGGGCCTAGAATCTTTGCGACGGAGGAATGGCAGCAGCGACGGGCCCGGCTGGCGAAGTTCGGGAGCTGATAGACCAGTTATTGAATGCTGTCGCTGAGTGGTTCGCCCCAGGACTCGCGCCAGGTGCCGAAGCTCTCTTCGCAGGCATCGCAGTACCACTCGGGGCTATCGGGGCGAATACAGCACCCACCCAGCACGTATCCTTCCTGAGCCAACTCCAGCGGCTCGTCGCACGGCAAACGCCCGTACGCGATCTTCTTCACATCGTCGTTGCGATCGCACCTGGGACAGACGGGGGTTCGACGAGGTTTCATATTCTCAATCATTGTACGGTGTGGCTTAGGCGGTCAAGCTTGGTTGTCCGCCTTGCGTGTGATAATGCGCGGCACACCCATGGGAACAAAAAAATCACCACGTAGGCACGGAGATCACTGAGAAAGCTCTGAAGAAACCAAAACGCTGTGCCCCCGGTGTCGGAGCGTGGCCTGAGCAAAGCCGAAGGGTGGCAATGATTTTCGACGGAGCGACGAACGCAAATCGGGTCCCCAGCAAGAACCGGCTTTCTGCTTGCTGGGGTGTTGGAGCGAGAAGTCGAGGGCCCCTACGCGGAGACGTGGGCTCGATGGTTAGCCTTACCGGAGTGCTTACTCGCCATCCGCGCATGGCTGCGATGATCGACGGACACAGCCTTGTGAGCGCCTTGCGCTTTCGAGCCATGTGCATTTGCATGTGCCGCTGGCGCTTGCTCGAAGTGATCGGGGTCAACTTCCTGCTGCGCCTGGGCCAGTATCGAGAACGCTGGGAAAACTCCAATCGCCAGCATGAGAGCTAGTAGCCTGAAAAGTTTCACGGTGACCTCCAAGAAATTCGTTATCTTCCTGGGTAGTGAGCAAGTTCATTTCCAATCGCGGCAGGGGTTAAGCGAAGCTCTCAAGTGGACGCTAAGTGATTGACGGGACGTAATCCGAAACATTGCTCTCAATCACAACATTCCCATGGAGAAGAAATCGCCGGAGCAGAATACTATCTGAAAAGATAGAAGCCGTATCTGAGTGGATAGTCGGGTAGAGGGCAAAAGAAGGCATGATGACTAGGAACCCTTCAGTCCTTCAGACTCGGCCAGTTTTGCTTGCCGCTCGTCAAAAGTCCAAAAATGCTCCGACTTTAACTCCAGGGCCGCAGCCACGTGAAGAGTGTCCAGGGTCCGGACGCCAAGACGCGGACCATGTTGCTTGGCGAGTTGCACCGCGGTTTCGAATGCCAGGTTGGGAATTTCGACCTCCGACCACAGGCCTAGTTTGCGATCCGCTTCGAATGCCGAGTAAAATTGCTGGGCTTCACGATTCGAGATCGTACGTCGAAACACGTGCTGGGCCACAGCATGTGTCCATTCCACGCGATGTAGTGGCGTTAGCCACAGGCGCGGATGCTTAGCCATGCGATGCTGGGCTTCCCTTGAGTGTCCGTCGATCAGGTATAGGGATACAAAGAAACTCGAATCCGCGTAGATACTCAATAGCGTCCCCGTTCCCGTTCCTTGATCAGCAGGTCCGCTCCCGGCAAGACCCTGTCGCCGAGAATCTTTTTGGCTCGCGCGGCAAAGTCGGGCCATTCCCGAGGCTGCTGAGTAGATTTTTTGGGAACAATGTGACCCAAAACGTGATCTCGTTCGCGCAACTCTACCGTCTTTCCGGCCTGCAGCCAGGCTTTCAGACGTCGAGTATCACGCAATTGTCGGATATTCACTGAAGGCATGGACGCTACGGTGCCACATAATGTGGCACGACGTCAAGTCGTGGTGACGCAGCTCACTTACCAAAGCATACGGCAGGGTTTATGATTCCTGTTGGGCTGAGAACTGATGGCGGAAGCTGGTATAGGGGTCCTTCGACTCCGCTCCCTTCGGTCGCTGCGCTCAGGCTGACAAACGAAGAAGGTACCCCGTGTCCCCCGACCGCAAAATTCGTGTACTGGTTGCCAAGCCCGGCCTCGACGGCCACGACCGCGGCGCCAAAGTGATTGCCCGCGCCTTGCGCGATGCCGGCATGGAAGTGATCTACACCGGACTGCGCCAGACTCCGGAGATGATCGTCACCGCGTCCTTGCAGGAGGACGTGGACGTGATCGGCCTCAGCATCCTCTCCGGCGCGCATAACGCCATCGTGCCGCGGGTGATGGATTTGCTGAAGCAAAACCAGATGGACGACGTACTGGTATTGTTGGGGGGCATCATTCCCGATCAGGATATCGAGCCGCTGAAGAAGGGCGGGGTGGCGGCCATCTTCCAGCCGGGCACTCCGATGGATTCCATCATCGAGTTCATCCGCGCCAACGTGAAGCCGCGTGGCGTACCAGCCACCAGGTAGATCACCACAGAGACACAGAGAACTGCAGGGCAGTTGGCAGGTGAGTAGTTCCTTTGGATCTTCTTAGGCTGCCCGCCAGGATCATCCCCTTAACGACTTCACCCTCACGCCTAAAGAGGTGTGTGAAAACTGTGTCGTCCCTGAAGGGACTCGTTAATTTTTCTTGCTTTACCCAGGGCTTCCGCCCTGGGCTAAAAGCAGTTCCGCCCCTGCGGGGCTAGATTTGGTGCAATCGTTCCACCGTGCCAACCCAAAACCTTTCTCACTCAACTGGGCAGAATAAACCCGTCAATCGTTCGCGGAGCGGGTTGCAGCTTGCCGACGACGGCGTTCCCCTTCATCACCTTCTGAAAGGCCGCTTGGAACTGGTCCATCTCCTCGCGGGTTCCAACCGTGATCCGCGAATATGTCGGCATCACCGGCCAGATGCGGCCGATGAAGATGTTCTGCTGGGCCATAGCGGTGATTACTTCTTTGGCCGGCCGCCTGGTGTCGAGCATGAAGCAGTTGGATACGGAAGGAATGTAGGAGTATCCGTTGCGATCGAGCCACCGGAAAGTTTCGTCGCGGATTTCCGCGTTGATGCGTTTGCGCTCGGGCACCAGTTGCGGGTCTCTCAGGCTCGCCGATGCCGCGGCGACGGCGGTCACGGGCATGGGATTGCCTCCGCCGTAATCCTCGAGCCTCTGCATGAGGTCGGTCCGGCCAATGGCAAATCCGCAGCGCAAGCCCGCTATTCCATAGAGCTTCGAGAAGGTGCGCAACACGATCAAGTCATGGCCGGCCTTCACCAGGTCGATTGCGGAAGGCGCATCGCAAAAGTGAATGTAGGCTTCGTCCACCAGCACGATCGAGCCTTTGGGCTTGTTTTGCAGCAGGTACTCGATGTCGGAATGGCTGGTCAGCGTTCCGGTTGGATTATTCGGGGTGCAGACATAGAACACGCCCGCGTCGGGAGCGGCCGCAAGCATGGCCTTCACGTCGTGGGCATAAGTCTTGGTGAGCGGTACCTTGACCACGCGCGCCCTGGCGGCCTCGGCGGCGAACATCCCGGCTTCGTAGCAGGGGTCGGCGGTCACGTAACTTGCCTTAGGCGAGGTGAAGGCCATGACGGTGTAGTGCAGCGGCTCGCTGGAGCCGGCAAAGATCCTGACATTGTCCGCTTTCACGCCGATGCTTTGCGCGTAGAGGTTGACGAATTCTTCGGCCAGGCGGAAGCGATAACGGCCAGCTTCCGGCATGATGGCCGCGACTGCGCTGCGCGCGGCTGCACAAGGGCCAAGGGGATTTTCGTTGGCGTTGAGTCGCACCCCGCCGGTAGGCGCGTGCGGCAACTGCTGCGCGTAGGCCAGCATGGGCTCGGTCACGATGCGCAGCGCCACTGCCGCGGATGCAGCGGTAGAAACCTGCAGAAACGATCTGCGGGAGAAAGACGTGAGGTTCCCCTGGTGCGCCATTAGCCACCCTCCTCTTAAATGTGAATGACATCTTAACGCTTTTTCGGGGAATCCGCCGCCGCATGGCGAATAGGCGCGAGTAACGGTACCGATCAGATATCGGCGGTTTGCTACTCTATCTCTCGGTGCATCCCGCTTCCCAAGAAACCCTTTACTCCCGCGAACCGCGCGGCAGTGCCGTCGTTCTGCGCCTCGTCTCCGACGATGGCACGAACCGCCTGACGCGCGTCCGAGTGCATGCGCTAACTGCTGCTGTCGAGGAGCTTGCAGCACATCCGCCCACGCGCCTGGTGATCGCCGGCAATGCGAGGTTTTTCTCGGCGGGCGCCGACCTCAACGAGATTGCGGCGCTAACCGGCGCGGAAGCGTTTCGGTTCGCGCAGATGGGTCAGCGCTTGATGACTGCCCTTGCCCGCTTCCCTGCTTCCACCATTGCCGTGGTTCAGGGCTACTGCATGGGCGGAGGACTGGATCTCGCGCTCGCCTGCGATCGCCGCATCGCCAGCGCTCATGCGATGTTTGGACATCGCGGCGCGGCGCTCGGCCTGATCACCGGGTGGGGAGGAACGCAACGCCTGCCTCGACTCGTCGGCAAGGCCCGCGCGCTACAGATGTTCCTGGCAGCGGAAAAGCTGCACGCGCCGCAAGCCTTACATGTCGGACTGGTGGATGCGATTGTGGAGGACCCTCTCGCAGTGGCGCTGGAGCTAGCGCCGTAGCGGAATGGATTATGCGGTAGCAGGTCGGCCGCCTGCGCTATGCTTTAGCAATGGGCTCAGGCTTGCCACCCGGCGATCAGAAGCTGGTGCAGATTATCGATTCGGCCCTTGCCGATACGGCCCGCCGCAGTGGCGAGTGGTTGGTCTGCAAGCTGGGATGCACGCAGTGCTGCATGGGAGCTTTTGCCATCAATCAGCTCGACGCACTTCGGTTGCAGCAAGGGCTCGCCGAATTGGAAGTGGCCGACCCGGCCCGTGCCGCGCAAGTGCGCGATCGCGCACACGCGTCGATTGCCCGGTTCTCACAGGACTTCCCCGGAGATCGGACGACCGGCATTCTGGATGACGGCGAGACAGCCGAGGCGCTGTTCGAAGAATTCGCCAATGACGAACCTTGCCCCGTCCTCGATCCCCAGACTGGGATGTGCGACCTGTACGCTGCGCGGCCGCTCACCTGCCGCGTCTTCGGACCGCCCGTGCAATCCGAAGGTGGTTTAGGTGTCTGCGAGCTGTGTTATCACGGCGCCAGCGAAGCAGAGATCGCTGCCTGCGAGATGGCAGTCGACCCCGAGGAAATGGAGCCCGCCTTGCTCGATGAACTGGAACGAAGCACCGGCCGGCGAGGTAGAACCATCGTTGCATTTGCGCTGGGGCTGTAGTCTGCATCCGGCCCGCATTGCGTGCCATCGCTTCCCTGCTTTATCGTAGATAGTTTGCCCCTTACACATCATGACCGACCATAGCCATCATTCCGGATCGCCCCCTCCGTTCGAAAGCAAAGTTAAGCCTGACTCGGCCCGCTTCGAACGCAACTTGAAAGCCATGGCCGAGATGGTCGCCAACGTTCGCAATGAAGAGCAGACTATCGCCCAGGGGGGCGGTGATAAGGCGATCGAGTCGCAACACAAGAAGGGACGCCTGACCGCGCGCGAGCGCATTGCGCTGCTGATCGATTCCGGCACCGAGTTCTTCGAGATCGGCGGCTTCGTGGCATGGGGAATGTACGAAGAGTGGGGCGGCGCGCCCTCCGCCGGTGTGGTGACAGGCCTGGCGCGGGTGCAGGGACGCCTGGTCATGCTGATCGTGAATGACGCCACGGTGAAGGCTGGGGCGTTCTTTCCCATGACGGCCAAGAAAGTGATCCGCGCACAGAACATCGCGATTGAAAACCACATTCCCACGATTTACCTGGTGGACTCCGCAGGAGTATTTCTGCCCCTGCAGGAAGACGTCTTCCCCGATACGGACGACTTTGGCCGCGTCTTTCGCAACAATGCGGTGATGTCGGCGATGGGCATTCCGCAGATCGCCGCCATCATGGGCATGTGCGTGGCGGGCGGCGCCTATCTGCCGCTGATGTGCGACCACATTCTGATGACCGAAGGCAGCGGCCTGTTTCTCGCCGGACCGGCGCTGGTGCAGGCTGCCATCGGTGCGAAGTATTCGGCGGAGGAGCTTGGCGGCGCGAAGATGCACTCGCAAATCAGCGGCACGGTGGACTTCCGCGAGCCTGACGATGAGTCGTGCCTGGCGCGTATTCGCCTGCTGGTGGACAAGATGGGCAACCGTCAGTTGGGCGTCTTCGACCGCAAGAAGGCGGAGGAGCCGCTGTTCGCCGCGGAGGAAGTCTACGGCATCTTCGATGGCGATCCCGCGCGCCAGTACGACATGAAGGAGATCATCGCGCGGATCGTGGACGGCAGTCAGTTTGGCGAGTACAAGGCTGAGTACGGCGAGACTGTACTGTGCGGCTATGCGCGCATTGGCGGCTTCGCTGTGGGGATCATCGCCAATCAGAAGACGCACGTGCAGCAGGTCGATCACGCCGGTAACAAGCGCACGGAGTTTGGCGGCGTCATCTACACCGAGTCGGCGGAGAAGGCGGCGCGCTTCATTATGGATTGCAACCAGAACCTGGTGCCGCTGGTCTTTCTGCACGACGTGAATGGCTTCATGGTGGGACGCGACGCGGAGTGGAGCGGCATCATCCGCGCCGGAGCGAAGATGGTGAATGCGGTGTCGAACTCGGTGGTGCCGAAGATTGCCGTGATTATCGGCGGCTCGTTCGGCGCCGGGCATTACGCCATGTGCGGTAAGGCGTATGATCCGCGCTTCCTGTTCGCGTGGCCGACAGCGAAATACGCGGTGATGGCGGGGGCCTCGGCGGCGGGAACGCTGGTGGAAATCAAGATCAAACAACTGGAGCGTAGCGGCAAGAAGCTCAGCGCAGAAGACAAGAATAAGCTGTTCGACGAAGTGAAGGCAACCTACGACGAGCAAACCGACCCGCGTTACGGGGCGGCGCGGCTGTGGATCGACTGCATCATCGATCCGGCGGAGACGCGCGAGGCGATCATTACTGCGCTGGAAGCGGCGGCGCTGAATCCCGATGTGGCGAAGTTTAATGTGGGGGTATTGCAGACGTAGGAGGGCCGCTTTTCGCTTTTCGCTTTTCGCTTTTCGCTATTGGCTCTTAGCTTTTAGCTGTTAGCTCTTAGGAGTCGGTGCTAGGGTCGGCTGTCAGCCGTCAGCTATCAGCCGTCAGCTAAACATCTGGTTGGACCGTGAAACCTTGGTGTCGCCGCTCCGCGGCTCGAATCAATTAGGCGGTTCTTCACCGCGGGCTTACGCCCACGGCTAAAACAAATGTCGCCCTGCCGGGCTGACGGCAGACGGTTCACTGCGCTTGGGATGGCATGGTTAAGGAGTTCTGTGAGGGTCTTCGGATCAGGCGCGGCTGATGGCTGATTAGAAAATGCCCCGCCCTAGCCAACAGAAGGCTAGAACGGGGCACCCATATGAAAATTACGCGTCAGCTTTAGGTTTTAGCTGATGGCTGACGGCTGAAAGCTGATGGCTGAAGTTCTCAAACTCATCGAATGTCCACGCGATGCGTGGCAAGGGCTGCCCGGGCAGATCCCCACGTCCGTCAAGGTGGAGTACCTGCGCGCGCTGGTGGCGGCCGGATTCAAGCACATTGATGCAGTGTCGTTTGTCTCTCCCAAAGCGGTACCGCAGATGGCTGACTCGGAAACGGTGATCGGCGAGCTTGACCCGCCGGATGACGTCGAGATCATCGCCATCGTGGTCAACGAACGCGGGGCCGAGCGGGCCATCGCAACCGATGCGGTACGGACCCTGGGCTTTCCCTATTCGCTCTCGCCGACGTTCCTGAAGAACAACCAGAACCAGACACTTGAGGAAAACCTCGATATCCTGGAAAAAGTAAAGCAGAAAGCCGACGACAACGGGCTCGACACGATAGCTTATATCTCGATGGCGTTCGGCAATCCTTATGGCGATCTGTGGAACGTCGACGAGTTGATCGAGGGGATCAACCTGCTCGCCGACATGGATTTGCAGGCCATCTCGCTGGCCGATACGGTGGGATTGGCGACGCCGCAGCAAATCGCGGATTTGCTTGGCCCGGTGCTGGAGAAATTTGACGGTGTAGAGATTGGCGTGCACCTGCACAGCCGTCCGGATGAGGCGGCGGCAAAGGTTCTGGCGGCTTATGATGTGGGTTGCCGGCGATTTGATTCGGCCATCGGCGGCTTGGGCGGCTGCCCCTTTGCGCAGGATGTGCTGGTGGGCAATATCCCAACCGAGAAATTGCTGGAAGCGTTGAAGGGCCGAGGCGCTGACTTGACGCTGAAGAAGCCGATTACGGAACCGTTTCGCCTGGCGGTGGAGATTGCAAACAGGTTCAGCGGGCCCAAGATGTAGAAGAACAGTTGTCAGTTGTCAGTTGTCAGTTGTCGGTTGTCGGTTGCCGGTTGCCAGCTGAACTACGCATAATACAGCGTGGAAATGAACGCGCAGCAAGCCATCACGTACGATCTTGCTCATGCTGAAACAACCCAACTCGTACACAACTTTCACGCTTGCCTACGACGGAGCGGTTGCGACCATTACGCTGAACCGGCCGGAGAAGCGCAACGCCATCAGCTACGAACTCATCGGCGAACTGCTGCGCGCCCTGGACGAGATCGAGCAATCGGCCGCGCAAATCGTGATCCTAACCGGTGCGGGCAAGGCGTTCTGCTCGGGCATGGACCTGGACAACCTGCGCTCCATCACCGGCCGCACGGAAGAAGAAAACCTGGCCGACTCCGGCACCATGGCGCGTCTGTTTCGCACGCTGTATGAGTTTCCCAAGGTCACGATTGCTGCGGTGAACGGCCCGGCGGTTGCTGGGGGCTGCGGATTGGCGACCCTCTGCGATTTCACCCTGGCGTCCTCGGAAGCCAAGTTTGGCTATAGCGAGGTCCGCATTGGCTTTGTGCCGGCGATCGTCTCTACTTTTCTGCTACGCCAGGTTGGCGAGAAGCATGCGCGCGACCTGCTGCTCACCGGTCGAATCATTGGCGCCGAGGAAGCCTTCCACATGGGGCTGGCCAACGAGATTGTTGCGCCCGAGAAGCTTCTGGGACGCGCCCGCGATCTGGCGGCCACCCTGCTGAGCAACAGTCCCGCCTCGCTGCTGGCGACCAAGCGACTGCTCAAGGGCTTCACTTCGGAAAGTCTGGAGCGGGAGATCGCAGCCGCTGTGGAAGCGAACGCGCGCATCCGCGGTACGGCCGATTTCCGGGAAGGTGTAAGCTCGTTTCTGGAGAAGCGAGATCCGCGCTGGACAGGAAAATAGCTGGTGGAGATCCTGGCGAACTCATCCAGTTCGAACCACAACTCCCGCGGCCAGCGAGTGGGATTGTCCAGGGGCAGAGGACAATTGCGATAGAATGGCGGTACCCTAAATTGCAATCAATCGGGAGCGTAACAATCCCACGTCTCTATTTTATTGTCACAAAGCGTCGCTTCAAGCATTATTCACTGTCAGAGTTTCACCAGCTATCTGGCGGCGGCAGTCATGAAGGTGCGCCGCCACGCTGAGGAACAGGACTTCGGCGGGCCCGTAAACTCTTTGCCAAAGAGGGGTAACCCGCAACCAACACAGGGGAGAGTCATGATGACATTTCGTCCGCATTCCATTGCAGCGGTAATGCTGCTTTCCACTATGATCTACGCCCAATCTTCGACACCGGCATCGAAGCCGCAGGGGTCCGGTGCGGCGAAGGCGGCCAGCAGTTACGCCCGCTATCCGGTAATGAGCCAAGCAGCCGAGGAGCGTGCCAGGCAGCTTTTTGAAATGTTCAAAGCCGGCCAGGCGGGCGCGATTTGGGTAACCTCTCCGGCGGAAAACAGGAAGCTCGCAGAGAACGAGAAGAAGTTTGTGGCCACACTGGGTCAGTGGAAAAAGAACCTGGGCACTGAGACAAAGATGGTGGCGGAGACTACCGTTCCCTTCATGTTGAAACGAGCTACCATCTACTCCCGACTGTCGGAATTCGCGAATGCCAAGGTCCAGGTCGAGACCGTGATCGTGATCGACGAGAATGGCGACACCGAGGCGTTCAATGTCAGGGCGCTGCCTTCGCCACCCGAAGGCCATAACGCCGGCTACAAGGACACCGCCAAGCTGAAGCTGCCTTTCTCTGGCCAGTGGCTCGTATCCCAAGGCGGGCACGGCGTCTTTAACAACGAGTATCAGATGAGCGACGACGAACAGTTTGCCATCGATTTTGTTCTGCTGAAGAACGGGAGTCCTTTTGAGGGCGACTCAACCAAGAACGAACAGTTCTACTGCTTTGGCCAACCGGTGTTGGCTGTGGCCGACGGCACGGTGGTCAGAGTAGTAAATGACGTCGGGGACAATGCTCCCGGCAAGCCCACTCAGGATACTCCGCAGGGAAACATGATCCTCATCTCGCACGGCAATAACGAATACTCCCTGCTGACGAATCTCGAGCAAAACAGCGTTAAGTTGAAACATGGAGACACGGTCAAGCAGGGTGATCCTGTGGGAGAGTGTGGTAACTCTGGCGCCTCGGTCGCTCCCAAAGTGCACTTCCAATTGCAAAATTCGGCGCGGTTCCCGAAGGTGGAGTCGTTGCCGGCGCAATTCGTTGACTATATTGCGGACGGCAAGGAAGTGGCCGTAGGTGAAGTCGTAAAAGGACAGATGGTCAGCAACGGACCTGCTGCCAGCACCCCTCAACCGCCGGAGAAGAAATAAGGCTAGCGGTGCAAGGCAGGCGCTGTCCTCTCCGCGGCCGGTTTCATGGTTGAAATGGGCCGTGTCTCCAGCCGAGTGGGTGTCAGGTTGAAAGCTGAAGCCAGGCAGTCGCGACGTACACGCTCGGAAGCTCAAGTGTACGAGACCAAGTTTCGGGTGCGCTACGCGGAGACCGACCAGATGGGTGTGGTCTATCACTCCAACTTCGTCATCTGGTTTGAGGTGGGCCGGGTGGAGATGCTGCGCCAACTGGGCTTCACCTATCGCGAAATGGAGAAGCAGGACGGCACACACATCGCCGTCGTGGACATGCGCTGTCGCTACAAAGCCCCGGCCCGCTACGATGATGTGGTCACCATCCGGACGCGCCTGGTCAACGTGCGCGATTCTTTGTTGCATTTCGGCTACGAGGTCATACGCGACGAAGACGGCACCATGCTGGCCGAGGGCGAGACCGTGCACATTGTGGTGGATTCTGAATTCAAACGAATCCCGCTGCCGCAAAGGTACCTGACATCGTTTTTGAAAGCGGCGGGAAAAAACTGAGGCGAGCGGAGAGCCTGCGGCCCACCCATCAGAGATGAAAATTCACTACGGAGGCACGGAGCTCACGGAGAAAACCCTTCTATGGAAATCAAAACTCCGTGTCCTCTGTGTCTCCGTGGTAAATGATTTTCGACGGCGCGAAGCGAGGAATCTGCTGTTGTTAGCTCTGGAACGGCCGTTCTGAGGAAACAGCATATCCCTCACGGCCTGGGGGCCGTTCATGATGACAACTCAAAATCGCCAGGAATGAAGTTGCTTCTAGCAAATCGAAACTGACTTCTACTCCAGAATGAAAGCACTCCACATCGCCGGCCATGATCTGACCCTCGACGACCTTCGCCAGGTGGTCCATGAAGGGCGCGCGGTCCTGCTGCAACCCGAGGCGCGTATCGCAGTCGAGCGTGCGCGCGCCGTGGTGGAAGACCTGCTGGAGAATGACCGCGTGGCGTATGCGGTGAACACCGGCGTCGGCAAACTCGCCGATATGCGCATCTCGCCAGACGATATTCGCAAGCTTCAAATCAACCTTTTGCGCTCTCACGCGGCCGGCGTCGGCGAACCGCTGGATGAAGACGTAACGCGCGCCATGGTCCTGCTCCGCGCCAACTCGCTCGCCAAGGGTTTGTCGGGGGTGCGCCCGGCGGTCATTGACACGCTTTGCGAGATGCTGAACCGTGGCGTGCATCCTGTCATTCCGTCGCAGGGCAGTGTGGGAGCCAGCGGCGATCTGGCTCCGCTGGCGCATCTCGCGCTGGTGCTGATCGCAGAGGGCGAAGCCACGTTCCGCGGGAAGCGCCTAGCGGCTGCCGAAGCACTGAAGCAGGCTGACATCCAGCCTTTAGTGTTGCAAGCCAAAGAGGCGATCTCGCTCATCAACGGCACGCAGGGCATGCTGGCAGTCGGATTGTTGGCCACGCTGCAGGCAAACATCCTCGCGGACACCGCCGATGTGCTCGGGGCCCTTACGGTAGACGCGCTGAGAGGTACCGACGCTGCGTTCGACAAGCGCATCCACCAGGCGCGGCCGCACGCAGGACAGTCACTGGTCGCAGAGAACCTGCGCCGCATGTTGGAGGGAAGCCTGATTCGCGAGTCACATCGCGAGTGCCAGAAAGTGCAGGATGCCTATTCGTTGCGCTGTATCCCGCAGGTCCATGGCGCGGTGCGCGATACCCTGGCCCATTGCCGCAAGGTCTTTGAGATCGAAATGAACTCGGCGGTGGATAACCCGCTGGTCTTTCCTGAGGAAAGAAAGGTGGGCGCGCCGAAGCGCGGAGTGGGGGCGACGGTGCCCGGCGATATCCTGTCGGGCGGAAACTTTCATGGCGAACCGCTAGCCTTCGCGCTCGATTTTCTGGCCATCGCGCTCAGTGGTTTGGCGGGTATCTCAGAACGGCGATTGGAGCGACTGGTGAATCCCTCGCTTAACGAAGGATTGCCTGCGTTCCTGGCGCCCGGCGCAGGCTTGAACTCCGGATTCATGATGGCGCAGGTTACGGCGGCCGCTCTGGTCAGCGAAAACAAGGTGCTGGCCCATCCCGCGTCGGTCGATTCCATCACCACGTCGGGCAACCAGGAAGACTACGTCTCGATGGGTATGATTGCGGCCAACAAGCTGCTGCGAGTGGTCACCAACACGCGCAATGTGCTCGCCATCGAGGCCCTGGCCGTCGCCCAGGCGCTGGATTTCCGCGCGCCCCTGAAGACCGGCAAGCGCGGCCAGGCGGCCCACGCAGCCATTCGGTCGGTGTCCGCTACCATCACGGAAGATCGAATCTTGACAACGGACTTCGCGAAAGTGGCGGAACTGATCGCCAGCGGCAAGCTGGCGGAAGTGCTGCGGTAGGCTCTACCTGTTAGCCGACCGAACCGCCAGCACATTCAACGCCAGTAACCAGCTATCCACTCCCATGGACGCCGCCGGGCGCCTCCCTGCTTTACAATAAGGGCTGCTCTGGAGCCTTCCTAAACCTCGTCGACTCGGGTGTCAGTTGCTGTGCCCGAGGGTCACGCGCGGCGCCACTGGATGCTAAAAGTTTCGAGGATTTCCTCCCGAAACTGGCATCTCAGATAACGGAAAGCGCCGCATCGCCGTCTTAGAAAGAGCGGCTTCTCTGCGTATTCATAAACGTGGCAATCAAAATCAAATTACCTGATGGCAGGGCCTCGGCCCGTTCCGCATCTGGGAGGCATTCCCGCAGCGGGCGGGGCAGGCCAGGCCGCACGCAACATTTTTCGATCGCCGATCCCCTGGTGAAGCTTTTCGTCGCGGGTTTTCTCCTCGCTGGCGTGCTCTTCATGGCGGTGTTCAGCTACTTCTATGTGAAGTACGGGAACATCGTGGATCGCCGCATGGCTGGGCCAATCTTCAGCAACGCCGCCCGGATCTACGGTCGCCCGCAAACAGTGACAGTAGGGGAGAAGCTTGACCCGGCAGAGGTCGCCGCCGAGTTGCGCCGCGCGGGATACGCTGAGGGGAGCGCAAACACTGGTTCGCCGATCGGCCATTATGCCCTCTCGCCGCATGGCATTCGGGTGATTCCCGGGCCGGAGTCCTTCCACGCCGAAGAAGGCGCAGTGATCCATTTCGAGAACGGTAAAGTCGCCGCCATCGACGCCACCGGGCGAAGCAGCCGCGACCTCGAGGCTTACGAGCTGGAGCCCCAACTGGTAACGGCCTTGTTTGAAGGGGAGGACCGCTCCAAGCGCGAGCTCATCAAATTCGACGAAATTCCCAAGGTGCTGGTGGACGCGGTGCTCGCCATCGAGGACCGCCGCTTCTTTCAACATAATGGCGTCAATTATTTCCGCCTGCTGGAGGCGGCTGCCATCGACGTACGCGAAGGCCGTCACGGACAGGGTGGTTCCACTCTGACCATGCAGCTCTCGCGCGGCTTCTTCCTCTCCCCGCAAAAGACGGTCAAGCGCAAGCTGGTGGAAATGTTGATCGCCATCGAATTGGAACACAAGTTTTCCAAGCAGCGCATCTTTGAGATGTACGCCAATGAGGTGTA
>ODAK010000166.1_pt1 | contig 73704 bp, 71 predicted proteins | sample 1539591 | NCBI WGS metagenome assembly ODAK01 (sample SAMEA3539303, study PRJEB22396) | soil metagenome | biome: tundra; feature: field; material: soil | place: USA | collected 2010-05 | depth 0.15 m | reverse complement strand
GACGAGGCTCGACGCCGTGATCTCGTCGAACATCAGCCCGTACGGGTTGATGAGGTAGTGCTCGGTGCCCGGGATCTTCGCCGTGATGTGGGTGAAGACGAGATCGTCCCAGCGCAACATCGCGACGAGGCGATAGGCCGCGGCGAGGTCGACGCGCGTCTGCCACTCGTCGGCCGAGACTCGGCCTTCGAGGCTGGTGATCATGCGCGAGAGTTCGGTCGGTGCGTTCATCGCGGGCTCCATGGCGGCGGCAGGGGGTGAAAGTATCGCCGAGGCTCGCCGGATGCACAGCGGCGCGCGGCGCCTCCATAGGCATCTTGCGACCCTTCGCCGCCGCGGCTACGCCGCGATCTGCTTCTCGCTCTCGTTCCAGGCTTCGCCGCCGAGATGGCTCGCGCCCCACTTGCGAATGGCGGCAATGACCGGCACGAAACTTCGGCCCTTGGCGGTGAGGCAGTACTCGACCTTGGGTGGAACGACGCCGAAGTCCTTGCGATCGATGAGGCCGGTCTGCGCCAGCGCCTTCAGCTCGCGGCTGAGGACGCGCGGCGCGATCTCCGGTGTGCCCTCCAGGCCTCTCAGGAGGCCGCTGCGGATCTCGCTGTAGCGCAGCGCGCCGTCTTTCAGGTCCCAGACGATGCGCAGCTTGTACTTGCCGCTGATCATCTTCTGAAAGGCCGCGACGGGGCAACCGCATGCGGGACTGGGCGGAGCCTTGGGCATCTTCAGCCACCTTTCATGGTCGAGGGCGAGCCGGCACACAAGCCAGCAGGGTCATAGTATCGTTTTTGTCCGTACTTGCATCATCGCTCCTTCGCGCATCCAATCTGATGCTGCGCATCTCGACTTGAACCTGAAGGGAAGTGGACGATGATTTTCGTGACCGGGGCGACCGGAACGATCGGCCAGGCATTGCTGCATCGTCTCTCGGCAAGGGGCGTTGCGGCACGCGCGCTGACGCGAAGCGCTGCCCGCGCCGAAGCGCTCGCGGTGCTGCCCGGAATCGAGGTCGTGGCAGGCGACATGGCGCGCCCCGAGACGCTCGTTGCAGCGCTGCGAGGCGTCGACCGCGCCATGCTCATCTCGTCCTCGGATCCGGCGATGCTCGACGTGCAATCGAGCTTCATCGATGCGGCGCGCCGGGCCGGCGTCGGCCACGTCGTCAAGCTCTCCGGCATCATGCCGGACCTCGACTCGCCGTTCCGCTTCGCGCGCATGCATGGCGAGATCGAGCGCCGGCTCGAGGCCTCGGGCATGGCCTTCACGCACCTGCGGGCCGGCGAGTTCATGACGGCCTACTTCCGGCAGGTGCCTTCGATCGTCGCCAAGGGCGCGCTCTTCCTGCCGATGGCCGATGCGAAGATCGCGTCGATCGACGTCGGCGATATCGCGGAGGTCGCGGCGGTGGCGCTGACCAATCCAGGTCACGAGGGCAAGATCTACCCGCTCACCGGCCCCGAGGCGCTGACGATGAACGAGGTTGCCGCGAAGCTCTCGGCCGCGACGGGAAAGGCGATCCGCTACGTCGACGTAGCGCCCGACGATGCGAAGCGCGCCCAGCTCGCCGCCGGCATGCCCGCGTACCTGGCCGACGCCCTGGCCGAGCTCTTCGCCGAGCGGCGCAAAGGCAAGGAAAGCGAAGTGTCTCCGCTCGTGCCCGAGCTCATCGGCCGGGCGGCGACGAGCTTCGACGAATTCGCGCGGCGCCATGCGGCGATCTTTCGCGGCGAAGGACCGACATGAAGTACTTTCTCATCAAGTATCGGCTGACGAACGGAACGGCAGAGGATTGGCACGCGCACATCGCCCGCTTCATCGCGGCGCTGAACGAAGACCCCGAGCTGAAGGGCAGGATCTCGTATCGCTGCATGAAGGAGCGCCAAGGCTGCGCCTACATCCATCTCGCTTCGGCCAGCGACGATGCAGCCATCGCCGCCCTGCAGCGCAAGGACTTCTTTCGTCCCTACACCGACGAGACGCGGCGCGTGGCCGGCGGCGAGGTCGAGGTCGTGCCGCTCGAGATCATCGCGGAGACGACCTCTGCCGCGTGATCGGCTGCGCGCAATGCGCGCTCCGTATCATCGCCGTGGAGCACGTCGAGGGCACCGACCTGATTGCCAGCGTTCGTGAAGAGCGCCGGCCAGCGGCGATCCCGGCGGCCGCAAGGAGGTCGAATGAAAGGTCCATGGGCATTGCTGTCGGTCTTTGCGGCCCTGCTCGCGGCAATTCCGGCCCAAGCCGACGTGACGCTCGTGATGATTCGCCATGGTGAAAAGCCAGCCCTGGGATTCGGTCAGCTGGATTGCCAAGGCCTGAACCGGGCGCTGGCGCTGCCCGACGTTCTCCTCGCCAAGTTCGGAAGGCCTGACGCGCTGTTTGCGCCCGATCCGGGCGTTGCCACGAACGACTTCGGCCAGCCGTACAACTACATCCGGCCTCTCGCGACCATCGAGCCCACGGCAATCCGCTTCGGGCTGCCCGTCAATACCCGGTGGGGCATCGCCAACCTGGCTCCCCTGGAAGACGAACTGCTCAGCCCCGATCACGCCGGGCAGGTTCTGTTCATCGCCTGGGAGCACAACTTGGTGGTGCAGATGGCGAGAGATATCTTGTCGCGGCGCGGCGCTGATCCGGGGGCGGTGCCGGATTGGAAGCGCGAGGATTTCGACAGCATCTATGTGCTGAACGTTCCGCAAAGCGGAAAGCCATCTTTCCGGGTGGACCGCGAAGGGTTGGATGGGCAGAGCAAGCTTTGCCCGGGCCAGAAGCCAGACAGCCCCGATCCGCACCGATGAAACTCCGGGTTCCTCCGGCATGTGCACTGCTTGTCTGCGCACTCCGTAGCTGCGCCGCACCCGAGTCGCCGCACCCGAGTCGCTGCTTCCGAGCAAAGCGCTCATCGCCGCCGCGTCGATCGACGCAGCCATCCGGGACGAAACGGCCCTGAACCGCCGCGCCGATTGCGTTGCCTTGCCGCAGGAGCCCTGGTTCGCCGTGGAAGAAGGAGACGTTGCCGTCCTCGTCACGGCGCCGCATGTGACGCGGCCGTTCCGGGAAGGCGCCTATCGGTTCGAGGACGGTGGCGGAACAGGCGCATTGGCCAGGGCCCTGAACCGGCTGACCGGTGCATCGGCCGTGTATACGGTCGACGCGAGTCCTTCGGACCCCAACTTCTATGACGACAACGAGTTCAAGCGAACGCTGGACCGACTGATCGGCCAGAAGCGACCCCGATTCCTGCTGGACATCCACGCGAGCCACTCGCACCGGCCTTACGACGTCGATCTGGGGACCATGGACGGCGGCTCGCTGCTCGGGCATACGCGCCTGCTGTCGGACCTCGTCGATGCGCTGCGCGCAGAAGGAATCGCCAACCTCTCGCTCAACTATTTCAGTGCCAGGCAGCAGCAGAGCATCACGAAGTTCGCCGCGGCGCGGGGCATCCCGGCGATCCAGCTCGAGATCAACGCCACCTGGCTGAACCCGTCGCACAACGATCTCGCGGCGTACCGTTTCTCGCAGTTGCTGCAGGCTCTTGTCAGGTACATCGAGCACAGCGAGCCGGGATCGCTAAGAAAGACGGCCATCGGCAAGCAAACGGATCTGGCGGAACTTCAGTGCGCGAGCCATTTGCCTCCGGGGTGACCGCGTCGATCACGCATGCACACCCTCGACGGCGGCGCGCGGCCTACGCGCCTGCCTCGAACTTCACGTCCGGCCGCATGCGAAACGCGAGAGCGACGCCGATCGCCATTAACACCATGCTGCCGATGAACGGCAGCTCCCAGCTGCCGAACCGGTCGATCAGCCAGCCGCCGACCACGGGAGAAATGATCGCCGCAAGCGCCGAACCCGAATTCATCATGCCGCTGGCCGTGCCCGAAAAAGCCGGCGCGATATCCATCGGGATGGCCCACATCGGGCCGATCGTCATTTCGGCGAAGAAAAAACCGGAAGCCAGGCAGGCGAGCGAGACGTAGAGATCGTGCGTGAACATCATCGGGATGAGCGACAGCAGCGTCATCGCCATGCACGTCGCGACCATCCAGCAGCGTGCCTTGACCAGGCTTGCGGTTCGCGTGTAGAGCCTGTCGGTGACGATGCCGCCGAGCGTGTCGCCGATCACGCCGGCGAAAAACACGGTCGACGCGAACAGGGCCGATTTCGTCAGGTTCAGGTTGTAGCTGTGCAGGAAATATTGCGGGATCCAGCTGAGGAAGAGCCACAGCGTCCAGCCATAGCAGAAATAGACGATCGTGACGGGCGCCATGCGCTTGAACAAGGGCCCCCACGGCACGGGCGCCCCGGGCTTTCTGGCGGCCGGAAGCGTGCTCAGTTCGGCCGCGGTGATGCGCGGATGCTGAGCCGGGTTCTCGGTGAAGGTCCATGCCCAGAGCAGGACCCAGGCAAAACTGATGGCCGCACAGACGTAGAACGATTCACGCCATCCGTAGGACACCATGATCGCGACGATGGCCGCGGGCGCGACCGCATTGCCGACCCGCGACGCAGCGTGCGTGATGCCTTGGGCGAAGCCCCGCCTTTCGGCAGCGACCCAGCGCGACATCGCCGATGTCGCGGCCGGAAACGTGGCGCCTTCACCCAGGCCGAGCAGCACGCGCGCGACGAGCATCGAGGCGAGCCCGCCGGCCAGCCCGGTCAGCACCGTCGCTGCCGCCCAGATCAGGCCGCAGACGATGAGGGTGCGACGCGAGCCGAACCGATCGCTGATCCAGCCGCCGATGATCTGGAACACCAGGTACGGATAGGCGAAGGCGGAAAACACGAGCCCGATCTGCGTCTTCGAGAGACCGAACTCCTTCGAGAACCCCGCTGCGGCGGTGCTGACGTTGACACGGTCGAGATACGTGATGAAGTACATCGCGCACAGCAGGAGCAAGACGACGTTGCTGGCGCGAAAGAACTTGCTCATGGGTTGTCTCCGGAAAGAGGCCTGTCTTTTCAGGTGCTCGAAGCGAATGCGTGTGAGCCGTCCGCAGGACGCACCGATCAATTCACCGGGTGGGCGTCGTCCGCCGCCTGTGGCGCAGTGTCGATGGCGAATGCCTTGAAGCGCTGAGACGTGGTGTGCGAGGCGACGCGGCGTGACGCGAACGAAATTCGCACACTGCGCCGAATCGGCGTTTCCTGATACTGGTGTTCTTCCGCATGCGTTTTCGCAGGAACCGAAGTCCGGCTACCGCCTACACAAAGGCGAGCCAATGCTGAGATTGACCAGCGCTCCGGGTGGCGAAAGAATTTCGGCGCAATTCCTGAAGCCTGCGCCACGGCAGAGTCATGCCTTTCACCCCCGAGAGCCTGTTTCGTTCGCAGCCCCTGGTTCGCAAGCCGGCGGTCGCTCTGTCGTTGGTGCTCGCGACCGGCGCTCTGGTCGAGTTCGTGTTCTTCTGGCGTGGCGTCCAGCGAGCCCGATCCCTGGCTGCGCGAGGTCAGCGTTTCGAGCGACGCATTGCGTCCAAAGGGCTGGCCGTCCTGATTCTCGGAGACAGCACTGGCGTAGGGGTCGGCGCCCGCCTTCCCGAGGAATCCATCGCCGGCCTTTTGGCCGCCGATTTCCCCGATGCCGACATCGTCAACATCAGCCAATCGGGTGCCCGGATTTCCGACGCGGTCGCGCAGGCGAGCAAATGCATCGCCGGGGGACTGCATTTCGACGTCGCGATCCTTCACGTCGGTGGCAACGATATCGTCCGGGCCACGCCGGCTGAAAAGCTCGTCGACGGGTGCGAGGCGTTGATGCGGGAACTTTCGAGACTTGCACACCGCACGGTCTGGCTGGGACCGCCCAACCTGGGTCTGGCCCCGTTGTTCCCGCTGCCTTATTCATGGCTGCTCGCGTCGCGCTCGCGTGCGGCGACGACCATCTTTGCGCGAAGCTCCAAGCGGCACGACGTCTCGTTCGTCGACTTCTCTGCGCCTGCGCATGCCATGCACTTCGGTCGACGGCGCCGGCAACACTTTGCCATCGACGGGTTCCATCCAAGCTCCTCCGGCTACAGGTATGGCTATGCGGTTGCTCGCCAGGCATTGGGCTTGACATCGAAAAGCTGACGAAGAACCGGTCACCGCGACGAGAGGCGAGACCCTGCGGAATGAGCTACGCCTTTCAGAACGGCACGGAGATCGAGGCCTGTATCCGTCGACTCCGAATGCTGGCGGTGCGGGAATCTTAGCTGGCGGGGTGCGGCGACCTTGCCATAGGGACTCGGCTCGTCAAGGGGTCCCCGTCAGCCGCAGCTGCCGATGTGGCCGCAGGCGGTGCAGAACTCGCAGCCGTCCTTGTGGATCATCGTCGCGTTGCCGCATTCCGGGCAGCGCGCGCCGGCCATCGGCCCGCTCTGTTCCGACGCCGATTCGGGCGTCTGCAGGATGCCCATTTCCTGCAGTGGATAGCCGTCTTCGTCGAGCACGCCGAGCATCGCGTAGCGGTGAATGATCAGGCGCGCGAGATAGGCCACCGTCGATGGCCAGGTCTGCTGCCGTTGCTGCCCGCGCGGCGATCCCGGCACGAACGCCATGAAGTGGCCGAGCGGCTCGGCATAGTTCAGCAGCTTGCGCAGCTTCATGCCGATCCAGGCCGGGTCGAGCACGCGCATGTCGAGCGAGAGGATGCGGGCGAGCCCGTCCATCGCCCGCGGGTGGTTGCCCGAGAAGCCGAGCGCGCACGGGCGCGTGATCGAGCCGCCCTGGCCGTCGGGCAGCACGACCTCCTTGAGGGTCAGCGTGAACTGTTCGTCGCTCGCCGGGTTGTGGATGTCGACCGACCAGGCGAGGGTGCCGTTGGGGCCGGTCTGCGGTTCGTCGTGGCTGAACATTGCATCGATGACGGGCGCGGCCGATGACGCGGCCGACCACAATCCGAGCTGCTCGCAGCGCCAGCGAATCACCGCCGCGGTCGCGGCGACGATGCCGGGAAACCGGCGCTTCTCGCCATGCGGCGGGAATGGCATGTCGAAGGCGCGCTCCTCCTGCACGGTGGCCAGCACGTCGAGCTTGAGGCGCACCCATGCGGTGTCCATCGCACGCAGGTCCATCGACAGGGTCTTGGCAAGCGCACCCAGTCCGCGCGGTTGTTCGGCGCCGTTCACCCATACTTCGAACGGAGCCGGTCTGCCGCCGATGCGCTCGTCCGGCAGTTCGCCGATGAACAGGGCGAAGTCGCCGAACGGGTGGTGGATCATGTAGGTCCAGGCGGCATTGCCGGCCGGCAATTCGGGCCGCCTCGGCCAGCGCAGTGACGCGAGCACCGGTTTCGGCATGCGTTCGAGCGCGAGGCGCTGGTTCGCGTGCCCGAGGTCGAGCGGCGGCGCCGGCGTCACCGCGACCGGTTCGACGCTCAGCACCGAGCCGAGCACGGCGTTGGGGCGATAGGTGGCCAGGCCCTTCAGGCCCGACTTCCAGGCGCGCAGGTACAGGTCCTGGAAGTCGGCATACGGGTAGTCGGCTGGCACGTTCACCGTTTTCGAGATCGCGGTGTCGACATAGGGCGCGACCGCGGCGACCATTTCCTCGTGCGCCTGGGCGCTCATCTGCAGCGCGGTGACGAAGGCCGGAGTCAGCGCCGCGTCGGCGCCTTTCAGGTGACGGTAGAGCCGCCACGCGCGGTCTTCGACCGCGTACTCCTTGAAGGTGCCGGAGGCCTCGCGTTTCTTGCGCGTGTAGGTCCACGAGAACGGCGGCTCGATGCCGTTGCTGGCGTTGTCGGCGAAGGCCAGGCTGATCGTGCCGGTCGGGGCGATCGACAGCAGGTGCGAGTTGCGCACGCCGCCGGCGCGGATCCGTTCCTTCAGGGCTGCCGGCAACCGCGACGCGAAGGTCCCGCGGCTCAGGTACATGTCGGCGTTGAACAGCGCGAACGCGCCGCGCTCGGCTGCGAGATCGGCCGACGCACCGTAGGCCGTGTCGCGCAGCACCTCGGCGATGCGCCGCGCCGCCTCGCGCGCCGGGGCCGTGTCGTAACGCAGGTTCAGCATCACCAGCGCGTCGCCGAGGCCGGTGAAGCCGAGGCCGATGCGCCGCTTGTCGCGCGCTTCCTCGGCCTGGCGCGCCAGCGGCCAGTACGTGATGTCGAGGACGTTGTCGAGCATGCGCACCGCGACCTGGGCATGGCGCACGAATGCCGCTTCGTCGAAGCGCGCGCTCGGCTCGAACGGGTCGAGCACGAAGCGGGTCAGGTCGATCGAGCCGAGGCAGCAGCAACCGTACGGCGGCAGCGGTTGCTCACCGCAAGGATTGGTCGCCGCGATGGTCTCGCAGTACGACAGGTTGTTGTCGACGTTGATGCGGTCGAGGAACAGCACGCCCGGCTCGGCATGGTCGTAGGTCGACCGCATGATCTGGTCCCACAGCTCGCGCGCCGGCAGGGTGCGGTAGACCCAGAGGCCGTCGTCGCGCTGGCGGGCGCCGTCGGCTCCCTTCCGCGGGCCGGGCGCGGCTCGGTGCACGAGTTCGACCTCCGCATCGTCGAGCACCGCCTGCATGAAGGTGTCGGTCAGGCCGACCGAGATGTTGAAGTTGGCGAGGTCGCCGCGGTCTTTCGCGTGGATGAATTCTTCGACGTCCGGATGGTCGCAGCGCAGCACGCCCATCTGCGCACCGCGGCGCGAGCCGGCCGACTCGACCGTCTCGCAGGAGCGGTCGAAGACGCGCATGTACGACACCGGGCCCGAGGCGTTGGATTGCGTGCTGACCACCCAGGCGCCGCGCGGGCGGATGCGCGAGAAGTCGTAGCCGACGCCGCCGCCGCGGCGCATCGTCTCGGCGGCCTCGGTCAGCGCTGTGTAGATGCCGGGGTGGCCGTCGTCGTCCTGCGCGATCGAGTCGCCGACCGGCTGCACGAAGCAGTTGATCAGGGTCGCTGTGAGCTCGGTGCCGGCTGCCGAGTTGATGCGTCCGGCCGGGATGAAGCCGTCTCGCAGCGCGCGCAGGAAGCGCGTCTCCCAGTGCGCGCGGGCCTCGGGCGCCTCGGCCGCAGCGAGTGCGCTCGCGACCCGCTTGCGCACGTCGTCGATCGTGCGTTCGTCGCCCTTCGCGTATTTCTCGAGCAGCACTTCCTCGCTGATCGCCTGTGCGGGCAGGGAAGCGGTCGTCGCAGGCTGCGTCCGGGTCGTTGTCGTCATGGTGTTGCGTTAGGAGTATGCGAGGCACGTCCGCTGCGTCTGGATCGCCGCGTTTTGACCTCGATCACTGAAAGGTCGTGCCCGCGACGGCGGAACACGGTGAGCAGCCGCTGCAGCTCGGGTTGGACCGCTGCGGCCAGCGGCAGCCGGCCCAAGTCGCAAACTCGGTTCATCGAGCAAGCATCGCAGCAATTGCAGGGCGCGGGGTTGCGTTTGGTCAATAGGCCGTTGCTCAGCGCCGCGAAGTCTTTTCTTGCGGTGCCGCGGCAGAGCCCGCATTCTCGGCTACCGCGCCGGCCGCGCCAGCAGGTTCACGTACTCGTGTTGCGAGGTATCGATGATCGAATGCCGGTATTCGACCGGCCGGTCGCCGAAGGTCAATGCGGTCCGGTGCACGTGCATCACCGCAACGCCTGGCGCCAGGCCGAGCACGCGAGCGGTGTCGGCAGGAGCGGCGCCGGCCCGTGCTCGCTCGATCGCACGAACCACGGAGATCCCGAAGGCCGACTGGTACAGCTGGTAAATCGTACCGCTCCGAGCGCCCAGACGCTTTTCGGTCAGGCCCTTGAACAGCGCCGCCCGCAGGATGATCCGGTCGTGGACGACGGCGCGCCCTTGCAGACGCAGGCGGTTTCCGATCTCGATCACTGGCTCGCCGGGCCGTATCTGCAGCGCCGCGGCCGAGACGTCGTCGGCCCGCGACCGTTCGAACGACACCAGATCCACCTGCGGATGTTCGCGCAAGCCGTCGTTGCGCTCGACGTGGAAGAACTGGAACAGGAAGCGGCCTTCGTTGTGCGTCGCCACGAAGGTGCCCCGACCCTGGCGGCGCACGATGATGTGCTCGGCCCCGAGCTCGTCGACGGCCTTGCGCAACGTACCGATCGACACGCCGAATGCCCGTGCGAGATCCGTCTCGCTCGGCAGCGCTGCGCCGGGTGCGAACGTGCCGGCCTCGACGGCGCCGAGCAGCGCGCGCTTGACGGCGCGATACAGCGGCATGCCCGCAGTGTCGGGTGCGATCGCCGTGAAGGCCGGGTTGACGGGAGGGCCGCGCACGATGGCGCCGATTCTATCGATCGCAAGGATCGACATACAGGTCATCCGAATGACTTGATTGACAGCGGAACCTGGCCGGCTACGATCGCGTGATCCCGATAGCAGGAGTGGGCCGATGATTCATTTCGTATTGCATGACGCCGGTGACAACGTCGCCGTGGTCGTCGTCGAAGGCGTGAAGGCAGGCACGGCGATGACCGGCTGGATCATGGACGAGGACAAGACCATGACGCTCGATGCGCGGCAGGACATCCCGATCGGCCACAAGGTCGCGTTGAAGGACATGGCCAGCGGCGACACCGTGCTCAAGTACGGCATCGACATAGGCAAGGTCGTCGCGCCGATCAAGGCCGGCGAACACGCCCACGTGCAGAACATCAAGACCAAGCGCTGGTAGCGAGAAGGAAGACAAGCATGGCAGTCGTATCGAAAGAAACCACGTTCCTTGGCTACCGGCGCGAAAACGGCCGTGTCGGGATTCGCAACCACGTCGTCGTGCTGCCACTCGACGACCTGTCGAACGCCGCCGCCGAAGCGGTGGCCCACAACATCAAGGGCGCACTGGCGATCCCGCATCCCTACGGCCGACTACAGTTCGGCGCCGACCTCGACCTGTACTTCCGCACCCTGATTGGCGCTGGCTGCAACCCGAACGTCGCTGCGGTCGTCGTTATCGGCATCGAGGAAAGCTGGACCAAGAAGGTCGTCGACGGCATCGCCACGACGGGCAAACCGGTGGCCGGCTTCGGCATCGAAGGCCACGGCGACCATGACACGATCATGCGGGCCTCGAAGGCGGCGCGCGAATACGTGCAGTGGGCCAGCGAAAAGCAGCGCGAGGCGAGCCCCATCTCGGAGTTGTGGGTCTCGACCAAGTGCGGCGAGTCGGATACGACCAGCGGCTGCGGCTCGAACCCCACCGTCGGCAACGCCTTCGACAAGCTGCACCCGCTCGGCAACTACCTCTGCTTCGGCGAAACGACCGAACTCACCGGCGGCGAACAGATCGTCGCCGCGCGTTGCGCGAGCGCCGCGGTGCGCGAGAGGTTCATGTTCATGTTCGACCGCTACCAGGACGTGATCAACCGCCACAAGACCAGCGACCTGTCCGACTCGCAGCCGACCAAGGGCAACCTTGCCGGCGGCCTGACGACGATCGAGGAAAAGGCGCTGGGCAACATCCAGAAGATCGGCAAGAAGTGCAGCGTTGACGGCGTGATCGACAAGGCGGAAATGCCCACGCACCCGGGCCTCTGGTTCATGGATTCTTCGAGCGCCGCGGCCGAGATGGTGACCCTGTGCGCGGCTTCGGGATATGCCGTTCACCTCTTTCCGACCGGGCAAGGCAACGTCATCGGCAATCCGATCCTGCCGGTGATCAAGATCTGCGCGAATCCGCGCACGGTGCGGCTGATGAGCGAGCACATCGACGTCGATACCTCGGGCCTGCTGCAGCGCGAGATCAACCTCGACCAGGCCGGCGACAGGCTGCTCGAATGCATGCTGCGCACCGCAAACGGCCGGCTCACCGCCGCCGAGGCGCTCGGCCACCGCGAGTTCGTGCTGACGCGGCTGTACGAGAGCGCCTAGGGACGCAGTGGCGCGCATCGTCATCAGCGAGTTCATGGACGAGCGCGCGGTCGCGCAGTTCGCCGCCGCGCACGATGTGCTCTACGACCCGACGCTGGTCGACGACGCGTCGCGTCTGGCTACCGCCGCGGCCGCCGCCGACGCGCTGATCGTGCGCAACCGCACGCAGGTGCGCGGTGAGTTGCTGGCCGCACTGCGGCGCTGCAAGGTCGTCGGGCGTCTCGGCGTCGGCCTGGACAACATCGACGTCGACGGCTGTGCGGCGCGCGGCATCGCCGTCATCCCGGCGACCGGCGCCAACGCGCTTTCCGTCGCCGAATACGTGATCGCCGCAGCGTTGCTGCTGTTGCGCGGCGCCTACCGCTCGACGGCCGACGTGGCGGCGGGCGGCTGGCCGCGCAATGCCTTGGGCAACGGCCGCGAGATTCACGGCAAGACGCTCGGTCTCGTCGGCTTCGGCTCGATCGGGCGGCTCACCACCGGCCTGGCACACGGCATCGGCATGAACGTGATCGCCTTCGATGCGATGCTCGACCCCGCTGATCCGGCGTTTCGCGCGGCGGCCGCGGAACCCGTCTCGTTCGATGAGTTGGTGGCGCGGGCCGATGTCGTCAGCCTGCACGTGCCGCTGGTCGAGTCGACAAAGCATCTGTTCGGCGCCGCCCGCATCGCCGCGATGAAGCCGGGCGCCGTGCTCGTCAACACCTCGCGTGGCGGCATCGTCGATGAAGCGGCGCTCGCCGCCGCGTTGACGAGCGGTCGGCTCGGGGGCGCTGCGCTCGATGTGTTCGAGGTCGAGCCGCTCGGCGCCGGCAACCCTTTCGCCGACTGCCCGAACGTGTTGCTCACGCCGCACATCGCTGGCGTTTCGGCGGAGTCGAACGAGCGCGTCTCGTTCCTGATCGCCGCCAAGGTGATGGAGGCTTTGCGCTGATGGCAATGCTCACCCTCGACGAAGCGCGCGCCAAGGTGGCCGAGGCGCTGGGTCGCGCCGGCGCCGGCGAAGCGATGGCGCAATCGACCGCGAAGGCGCTGGTGCTCGCCGAGGCACAAGGGCTGGCTTCGCATGGGCTGAGCCGGGTCGCGCAGTACGCAACGCACCTGCGCAACGGCCGCGTCGACGGCCGTGCCGTGCCCGAGGTGGTGAAGAGCAAGGGCGCCGCGGCCGTCGTCGATGGGCACGACGGCCTGGCCTTCCCGGCGTGCGAGCTGGCGGTTGCCGAAGCGGTGCGGCGGGCCGGCGAATTCGGCATCGGCATCGTCGGCGTCGTCAACAGCCACCACGCCGGCGTGATCGTCGATCACCTGCGTGCCGCGGCGGATGCCGGCATGGTCGGCCTCGGCTTTGCGAACTCGCCGGCGGCGATGCCGGCGGCCGGCGGGCGTCATGCGATTTTCGGCACCAACCCGGTGGCCGCGATCTTCCCGCGGCGCGGCGCTCCCGGCGCGGCCGGCGGTGCGCGGGCGCCCTTGCTGATCGACCTCAGCCTCAGCGAGGTGGCGCGTGGCAAGCTGATGGTCGCTGCCAAGGAGGGCAGGTCCATTCCGCTCGGCTGGGCCCTCGACGCAACCGGCGAGCCGACCACCGATCCGAAGGCCGGCCTGGCCGGATCGATGCTGCCCATCGGCGCGGTGTCGAGCCCGAAGGGCGCCATGCTGGCGCTCGTCGTCGAACTGCTGGTCACGGCATTGATCGGCGCGAGTTTCGGCTTCGAGGCCTCGAGCTTTTTCGTCGACGCCGGCAACCGGCCTAAGATCGGCCAGACCTTCATCGTCATCGACCCCGACGCGCTCGCCGGCCGCGAGGCCTTTCTCGATCGCCTCGAGGTGCTCGTCGCCGAGATGCAGGTCGACGCCGGCGTGCGCCTGCCGGGTGCCCGACGCGAGGCGCTCCTGCGCACGGCCCGGGCGGACGGCATCGCGGTTTCCGATGTCGTGCTCGCGGCTCTCGAGGCTTAAGCTCGGCAGCGGTTGCAGCGAAAGGGCAGCATGGCGGATGGGCTGACGGTGAGGGTCTGGCGCGGCAAGACCCGCGGCGGCTACAGCCGCTACGAGGTGCCGCGTCTGGCCAGCCAGACCGTGCTCGACGTCGTCACGCACATCCAGCGTCACCTCGAGCCGTCGCTGAGCTATCGCTTCGCCTGCCGCGTCGGCATGTGCGGCTCGTGCGCGATGACGGTCAACGGCGTGGCGCGTTGGACCTGTCGCACCCACGTCTCGAAGGTCGTCGACGCGAGCGGCGAGCTCGAGATCGCGCCCCTGGCCAACCTGCCTGTCATCAAGGATCTTGCTACCGACATGAGCGAATTCTTCGACAAGTGGGCGCGTGCCAGAGGCCGGTTCGAGGGCAGCCGCTCGCGCCACGATGACTTCGCCGTCGTGCAGCCGGCATCGCCCGAACGTGCGGCTGCGAACGCCGGCATCGAATGCATCGGCTGCGGCGTCTGCTATGCCTCTTGCGACGTCGTCGCCTGGCGCCCCGACTATCTCGGCCCGGCCGCACTGAACCGGGCCTGGACCCTCGTCAACGATGTGCGCGACGTGCAACAGACCGAGCGCCTGCGCGCCGTCGCCGGCGACGCCGGCTGTCATGCCTGCCACACACAGGGTTCCTGCTCCGAGCGCTGCCCGAAGAAGATCGAGCCGACCCTCGGCATCGCCAGGCTGAAGCGGCGTGTCGCCAGGGCCGCGGTGCGCGGCGAGCTGTGAACATGGCCGCGACGGCGCTGTCGAATCTCGAGCCGAAAGCCGCCATCGGCGGCGCGGCCATCGCCCAGGCGAGGCGGTGGTACTGGCAACGCATCAGCGCGATGGTGCTGGCGGTCTGCGTGCTGGTTCACCTCGCCGTCATCGTCTATGCCGTGCGCGGCGGCCTGAGTGCCGCCGAAATACTCGGCCGCACGCGCGGCAATTGGCCGTTCGCGGCGTTCTATGTCACGTTCGTCGTGGCGAGTGCGGTCCATGTACCGGTCGGTGTCGCCAACATCGCCCAGGAATGGGCGGGCCTGGGTCAGCGCGCTGCGCTGTGGCTCGGCCGGGCGATCGCGGTGCTGCTTCTAATCATGGGTTTGCGCGCGGTCGTCGGCGTGGTGGCCTAGGAGTCGACATGAAGCTCCGCAGCGACTCCCGCGCACACAAGCACCCGGCCTGGTGGGCTTTTGCGATGCACCGGCTTTCCGGCCTGGCATTGGCGATCTTCCTGCCGCTGCACTTCTGGGCGCTCGGAAAGGCGCTCGGTGGCGAGGCCGGGCTCGACGGCTTCCTGCGCTTCGCCGACCGGCCGCTCTTCAAGTTCGCCGAATGGGGTTTGGTGGTTCTGCTGGCGCTGCACATGATGGGCGGGGTGCGCCTCCTGCTGATCGAGTTCGCCGGCTGGTCGGGGCTGCGCAAGAACTGGATCGCCGGCGCGGTCGGCTTCGCGGCCCTGGCCGGAATGGCCTTTGCGCTCGCGCTTTTCGTCTAGAACCGGGTCTCGCCATGAAGATCGATCTGCAAGCCCTCGAAGACGCCGCCAAGGAGCTCTACATCCGTGCGCTGAAGGTGCTGCCACCCGACATCAAGGGCGGTTTCGAGCGCCTGTCGGCCAGCGAAACCGGCTCGACCGCGCAGCGCATCCTGGCGACGATGGTGACCAACATACAGGTCGCCGAGAACACCGGAAACCTGCTGTGCCAGGACACCGGATTGCCGATCTACAACGTCACGATCGGCCGTGGCGTCGAGGTCGACGGCGCCCTGCTGAAGCAGGCGCTGCGCCGGGGCTGCGAGCGGGCGACGCGCGAGCATCCGTTGCGCTCGTCGATCGTGCACCCGCTGACGCGCAAGAACGAGCAGACCTCCTGCGGCCGGCTGGTTCCGGTCATCCACATCGATTTCAGCGACACCGCCGACCTGCTCGAGATTGAGATGATTCCCAAGGGCAGCGGCTCGGAGAACAACTCGTTCCTGAAGATGGCGGTACCGGCCGAAGGCACCGACGCGATCAAGACGTTCGTGATCGACTGCGTGCTCGGCGCCGGCGGCAAGACCTGCCCGCCGACGATCGTCGGCGTCGGCCTCGGCGGCACCTCGGACCTCGCCGTGCTGCTGGCCAAGCGCGCCGCCACCCGGCCGCTGGGCACGGTTTGCGACGATCCGGACGGCGCGGCACTGGAGGCGCAGCTTTCGGCAGCCGTCAACGAACTCGGCGTCGGCCCGCAGGGGCTCGGCGGCGATTCGACGGCGTTTGCGGTACACATCGAACTGGCGGCGACGCACATCACGATGAACCCGATCGCCGTCAACATGCAATGCCATTCGGCCCGGCGGGCGCGGGCCAGCTTCACGCCCGGCGGCGTGACTTACGGGTTCTGAACGTTCCGGACGATCGCAGCGCCATGGCACACCACGAACTCTCCATGCCCGTCGACGAGGCGCAGGTCCGCGCGCTGCGCGTCAACGACACCGTGACCTTGCAGGACACGCTCTTCGGCATCCGCGATGCGACGTTGATCCACCTCTTCGACCGCGGCCGCACGACGCGCTTCGATCTGCGCGGCCACGCGGTGATCCACACCGCGCCGAACGTCAGGAAGGTCGACAAGAGCGCAGCGCATCCGTCGGGCTATGCGCCGGTCTGCATCGGCACGACCACGTCCGACCGGATGGAGCGCTTCACGCGGCCGCTGATGGCGCACAACGGCGTGCGCATCATCATCGGCAAGGGCGGGCTGCGCGAAGGCTCGCTCGCGGCATTTCGCGAACTCGGCGGCGTCTACCTGGCGATCGTCGGCGGCACGGCGGCGCTCGAGACCACCTGGATCGAGCAGATCGAAGACGTCGACCTCGACGACCTGCATCCTGAGTCGCTGTGGAAATTCCGCATCCGCGATTTCGGTCCCCTGCTGGTGGCGATGGATAGCCACGGCGACAGCCTTTTCAGCGTGGTCGACCGCGATGCGCGGTCGCGACGCGCCGACGTGCTCGCCCGGCTCGGGGTCAAGGCATGAGCGCCTTGCGCCTGCTCCCGCGAAGCGCCAGGGATCGCCCATGAGTGGTGCCGCGCTGCGACGCCTGCAGACCGACATCCTCATCCTCGGCTCGGGCGGTGCCGGTCTCTTCGCGGCGCTGCACGCGCATCAGGCGGCGCCGCAGCTTTCGATCACCGTGGCGGTGAAAGGCCTGCTCGGCAAGTGCGGCTGCACGCGCATGGTCCAGGGCGGCTACAACGTCGCGCTGGCCGAGGGCGATTCGGTCGAGCGGCACTTCATGGACACGATCGAAGGCAGCAAGTGGCTGGCCGACCAGGACCTGGCCTGGACGCTGGTGACGACCGCGGTCGAGCGCATCCACGAGCTCGAGAACGAGCTCGGCTGCTTCTTCGATCGCAACGCCGACGGCACCGTGCACCAGAAGGCGTTCGCCGGCCAGACCTTCGATCGCACGGTCCACAAGGGCGACCTGACCGGCATCGAAATCATCAACCGCCTGTCCGAACAGGTCTGGGCGCGTGGCATCGATCGTCTCGAAGAGCACCGCGCCGTCGAGCTGGTGAAGACGGCCGACGGCAGTGCGCTGGCCGGCGTGCTGATGATCGACATGCGCGACGGCGGGTTCGTCTTCGTCGAGGCCAGGGCCGTGCTGCTCGGCACCGGCGGCGGCCCGACGATGTACAAGTTCCATACGCCGTCCGGCGACAAGAGTTGCGACGGCATGGCGATGGCGTTGCGCGCCGGCCTGGCGTTGCGCGACATGGAGATGGTGCAGTTCCATCCGACGGGGCTCCTCGCCGGCACCGGCACGCGCATGACCGGCACGGTCCTCGAAGAAGGCCTGCGCGGCGCCGGGGGGTACCTGCTCAACGGCGCCAAAGAGCGGTTCATGGGGCGCTACGACCCGCGCGACGAACGGGCCACGCGCGATATCGTCTCGCGCGGCATCTACACCGAGATGCGGGCCGGGCGCACGTCGCCGAACGGCGGCGTCTACATCAGCATGGCGCACCTCGGCGCGGACCTTGTCCGCAGGCAGTTCAAGGGCATGGTCGAGCGCTGCGCCGACTGCGGATTCGACCTCGCGGGCGGTCTCGTCGAGGTCGTGCCGACCGCGCACTACATGATGGGCGGGGTGGTGTTCCGGCCCGACTGCACGACGGCGCTGCCGGGACTCTTCGCCGCCGGTGAAGACACCGGAGGCGTGCATGGCGCCAATCGCCTGGGCGGCAACGGCGTCGCCAATTCGACCGTCTTCGGCGGCATCGCCGGCGACCACATGGCGGCCTGGGTGCAACGCAATCCGGCACGGCGCCCGCCCGACGAGGCCGCGATACTGCAGGGCATCGACCGACACGAAGCACCGTTCTCGAAGCCGCCGGGCAACCTCGAAGCGATCCGCGAAGCGCTGTTCGACTGCATGTGGCAGGACGTCGGCGTGCTGCGCGAGGCCCAAGGCCTGCGCCGCGCGCTGCAACGGCTCGACGAACTCGACGGCCGGTTGTCGCAGGTCGGCGTCGCCGACGACGACCGCGCCTTCAACCTGACCTGGCACGACTGGATCAACCTGAAAAGCCTGATCGCCGTCAGCCAGGTCATCGCGCAGGCCGCACTGGCACGCGAGGACTCTCGGGGAGCCCACTACCGCGAAGACTTTCCGCAGACCGACGACCTCGCGAGCTCGACCTACATCGTGGTTCGGCAGGGGCCGGATGGACTGTCGTTGTCGCGAGAGCCCGTCAGGTTCACCCGCGTGGCGCCGGGCGAGACGATCCTCGAGCCGCAAGGGGCAGCGCCCTGAAGCTCGGCCTCTTCGAAGATGCCCTTCATCGTCCGAACAGGCCGCGCCACAGCAGGCCCAGGCTACCGAGGATGAGAATGGCCCAGACGATCTGCACCACGTGCTGCTGCGGCAGCCGGTGATGCAGGCGGTGGCCGAAGTAGAGGCCGAGCAGGGCGCACGGCAACAGCACCAAGGCGAGCCGCAAGACGCGTGGCTGGGAGTAGAGGCCGACTCCGGTGAAGAGCGCCAGCCGCGCCAGCGCCGCGACGAAGATCAGGCCGCTGATCGTCGCCCGCAATACCGTCTTGTCGGGAAGGCGCCGCGCCAGGTAGATCGTGTAGATCGGGCCGCCGGTGCCGAACAGGGCCGTGAAGACGCCGCCGAAGACGCCCAGCGGCGCGGCCCAGCGCGCGGAGATCGGCCGTGCCTCGGGGCGCAGGACCAGGCTCCAAGCCGAATAGGACAGGACGAAGACGCCGAGCACCAGCAGCAGAGCGCGTTCGGGCGCCTTCACGAGCAACGTCACGCCAAGAAGCATGCCCAGCAGGATGAACGGAAGCAGCCGCAGCACTTCGCCGCGATCGACGACCTTGCGATTGGCAACGCCCATCAGCATGCCGACGCAGAGATCGAAAACCAGCATCAGCGGCACCGCCAGGCGCAGCGGGATCAGCAAGGCGAGCAGCGGAATCGCGGTGATCGACGAGCCGAAACCGGTCAGGCCATAGACGGTGTAGGCCAGCGCGATGACCAGCGCCACGCAGCCGAGCGTCGCGGCGGGCAGTTGAATCCAGTCGAGCACGTCCGAGCCGTCAGCTCTGCATGCCCCACTTGCGCACGGTGCGGTGCTCGATCACCCGGAAGATCAGGTTCTCGACGAAGAGGCCGATCAGGATCACCGTGAACAGGCCGGCAAAGACGTTGGCGATTTCGAGCTGGTTCTTGTTCTCGTAGATGTACCAGCCGAGACCTCCCGAACCCGAGCTGACGCCGAACACCAGTTCCGAGGCAATCAACGTGCGCCAGGCGAACGCCCAGCCGATCTTCAGGCCGGTGAGGATGCTCGGAAACGCGGCCGGCACCAGGATCTGCGTGACGTAGGCAAAGCCGCCGAGACCGTAGTTCCTGCCGACCATGCGCAGCGTGTTGGAGACCGCGAGAAAGCCGGAGTGCGTGTTCAGCGCCACCGACCACAACACCGAGTGCACGAGCACGAAGATCAGGCTGCCGGCGCCGAGGCCGAACCAGATCAGCGCGATCGGCAGCAGTGCGATAGCAGGCAGGGGGTTGAACATCGAGGTCAGCGTTTCGAGGAAGTCGGTGCCGATGCGCGAGGCGATGCCGAAGGCCGTCAGCAGCGCTGCCAGCGCGATGCCGATGGCGTAGCCCAGGAGCAGCGTCTTCACGGAGGTCCAGACCCTCAGCGGCAGGACGCCGCTGGCGATGCCCTTGAAGAACGCCTCGTTGGTGGCAAGGAAGGTCGGGAACAGCAGCTCGTTGTTGAGGATGCGGGCACCAATCTCCCAGATCAGCGCCAGCGCCAGCAGGATCACGGCCTTGCGGACGCCGCTGATGTTGTAGAGCCGCTCGAAGCGCGACAGCGGCTTCTGGACGACGCCGAACGCCGCCGAATCGACAATGTCGCGATGGATTTCCGGCCTGCGAACCAGCACCGCGTCCTTGTCAGCCATGCGGGGCCTCGGCACCGGCTTCGATCTCGTCGGCAAACAGCATCTCGTGTATCTCGCTTTCGAGTGCCTTGACGGCGTGCGGGTCGGACGAGTCGCGCGCAATGCTGACCAACTCGGCCTTGACCTGTCCGGGATGCGGCGACAGCAGCAGGATGCGGCTGCCGCACCGGATCGCCTCGGGGATCGAGTGGGTGACGAAGAGCACGGTGAAATGGGTGTCGTCCCAGAGCTGCAGCAGCTCTTCCTGCATCTTGCGGCGCGTCAGTGCGTCGAGCGCGGCGTAGGGCTCGTCCATCAACAGCACGTCGGGTTCCATCGCCATGCCGCGAGCGATCGCGACCCGTTGCTTCATGCCGCCCGACAGCAGGTGGGGGTGGTGGTTGGCAAAAGGCGTGAGGTTCACCTTCTCGATGTATTGCATCGCCTTCTCCTCGGCCGCCTTGCCGCGGAGCTTGCCCGACGCGAGCAGCGGAAACATGACGTTGCCCTTGACCGTCTTCCACGGCAGCAACTGGTCGAATTCCTGGAAAACCATCATGCGATCGGGGCCGGGCCGGGTGATGACTCGGTCTTTCAGGCGAATTTCGCCTTCGGTCGGCGTCAGGTAGCCGCCGACGGCCTTCAGCAGTGTCGACTTGCCGCAGCCGGAGGGCCCGAGCAGCACATAACGGTCGGAGCGATGAACCTGGAAGCCGACGCGATACGTGGCGGTGACCAGGTGATCCTGGGTCTTGTACTGCAGCGTGACGCCGCGAACATCGAGCAGCGGCGCTGGCGCCGGAACCGGCTCGGGGTTCGGCGCGATCGAATGCGGTGCGTGCTCGGAACTCAACTGCCGGGCGAGCTTTGGGCTTCGGGGAAGAACAGGTCCTTCCACGACGCCGGCGTCGCCTTGATGGAGCCGATCTTGTTCATGAAGCTCACGTACTTGAGGATGTTCTGCGGCGTTGTCGTGTACACCACTTCGGGATCGTCGAGGATCTTCAGGATGGTTGCACGCGAGGCCTTGTCCTTGGAGATGCGCAGATAGGCATCGGCCGCCCAGCCCTTGTCCTTGTTGATCAGCGCGGTGGCCTCGTCGAGTGCCTTCAGGAAAGCGCCATAGACCTTCGGGTTCTCGCTGCGGAATTTCGATGTCGTCCACACCAGGTTGAACGTGGCTGGACCGCCCAGAACCTGATATGAGTTGACGAGCGTGTGCAGGCCCGGGTGTTCGAGTTCGTAACCCTGAAATGGCGGCGAGCCGAAATGGCCGGTGATCTCGCTGTTCGACGACAGCAGCGCCGTCATCGCGTCCGGGTGGCTCATCGTCACGGTCAGCGAGTCGAGCCTGTTCTGCTGGCCGGGGCCGAAGGCCTGTTCGGCCGCCATCTGCAAAGTCACGGCCTGGATCGATACCTTCACGGCCGGCAATGCGATCCTGTCGTGCTCGGTGAGGTCCTTCAGGGTCTTCGCGTTCGCATCGCGCGTAACGAGGTACAGAGGCATCGAGTTCAGCGCAGCCGCTGCCTTGATGTCGTAGTTGCCGCGCGTCTTTGCCCAAAGCGTGATCAGCGGCGCCACGCCGCCCGAGGCAAAGTGCAGGCTGTTGGAAAGCAGCGCGTCGTTCATCACGTTGCCGCCGGCGAATTTCGACCACGTCACTTCCAGCGGCGCGACGCCGGCCTCCTTCGCATACTTCTCGATCAGTTTCTGGTCCTCCATGATCATCAAGGGAAGGTAGCTGATGCCGTACTGTTCGGCGATCTTGAGCTCGCTGACCTCGGCGCGAACCGACCCCGTCATGCCCACCAGAGCGGCGGCCACCGATGCGGCCCAAAGAGGCTTGAAATTCATGTTCGGCTCCGACAGGTTCATGCAGCGCAAGTGCAAACTGCTGTTCGAATTCTGACCAACCGCGCCGCCGGCGCGAGACGGAAAAGCCCTATGCGCTGCCATGTCACGCGCGGCGGCGCGCAGGGCGCGGTGACAGAGGCGGCCGCCCCTTGATGCATCTCAAGGTCGCCCGACGCGGCCGCGCGAAGATCGCTGACTCCAGTAAACGACAGGAGGTAGCGAGCGTGCTGCAGATCCGCATTCACGGGCGAGGCGGGCAAGGCGTCGTCACCGCGGCGGAGATGCTGTCCATCGCCGCGTTCGAACAGGGTCGCTACGCGCAGGCCTTTCCGAGCTTCGGCTCCGAGCGTACCGGCGCCCCGGTGGTGGCCTTCTGCCGCATCGACGAGCGTGAGATCCGGCTGCGCGAACCCGTTCTCGAGCCCGATGTCCTGATCGTCCAGGACGCAACGCTGCTGCACCAGGTCGAGGTCTTCCAGGGCCTGCGTCCCGACGGCTACGTGCTGATCAACAGCCGGCACAGTTTCGACGAGCTCGGCGTCGGCGAGATGGCGCGGCGCTTTCGCCACGAGCGGCTCATCACCGTGCCGGCGACGGAGATTGCGCTCAGGCACCTGGGCCGGCCGCTGCCCAACGCCGTGCTGCTGGGCGGCTTTGCCGCGCTGTCGGGGCTGATCTCGCTGGACGCCGTGGCGCATGCCATCGGCGAAATGTTCAGCGGCAAGGTCGCGGAGGACAACGTCGCCGCCGCCACCGAAGCCTTCGCCTACGTCGAGCGCGAACTCGAGGAACTGGCTCATGCTCAAGCAGACTGAAGGCTCGCGCGCCGTTGCCGAAGCAGTGGCGCTATGCCGCCCGGAAGTCATCTGCGCTTACCCGATCTCGCCGCAGACGCACATCGTCGAAGGGCTGGGCGAGCTGGTGAAGGGTGGGGCGCTGTCGCCTTGCGAGTTCATCAACGTGGAAAGCGAGTTCGCCGCGATGAGCGTGGCCATCGGCGCCTCCGCCGCCGGCGCGCGTGCCTACACCGCCACCGCGAGCCAGGGGCTGCTGTTCATGGCCGAGGCGGTCTACAACGCCTCGGGGCTGGGCCTGCCGATCGTGATGACCGTGGCCAACCGCGCGATCGGTGCGCCCATCAACATCTGGAACGACCACAGCGATTCGATGAGCCAGCGCGACTGCGGCTGGATCCAGCTCTTCGCCGAGACCAACCAGGAGGCGCTCGACCTGCACATTCAGGCCTTCAGGCTGGCCGAGGAGCTTTCGATGCCGGTGATGGTGTGCATGGACGGGTTCATCCTCACGCACGCCTACGAGCGCGTCGACATCCCGGAGCAGGCCGAGGTCGATGCCTTCCTGCCGCCCTACGAGCCACGCCAGGTGCTGGACCCGGCCGAGCCGGTATCGATCGGTGCGATGGTCGGGCCCGAGGCCTTCATGGAGGTGCGCTATCTGGCGCATGCGAAGCAGCTTTCGGCGCTGGACGTCATTCCGCGCATCGCCGCCGAGTTCGGGCAACGCTTCGGGCGCGCCTGCGGCGGGCTCGTCTGCGGCTACAGGACGGAAGATGCCGAGACCATCGTCGTCGCCCTCGGCTCGGTGCTCGGCACCTTGAAGGACACCGTCGACGAGTTGCGTGCCGACGGGGTGAAGGTCGGCGTGCTCGGCATCCGGTCGTTCCGCCCGTTCCCGCTCGCCGCGGTGCGCGCCGCGCTCCAGGGGGCCCGGCGCGTGGTCGTGCTGGAGAAGAGCTTCTCGGTCGGGCTGGGCGGCGTGGTGTCGAGCGATGTGCGGCTCGCCTTGTCGGGCCTGCCGTTGTCGAGTTGCACCGTGGTGGCCGGGCTCGGGGGCCGGGCCATCACGAAGGGCTCGTTGCATCGCATGCTGCGCGAAGCCAGCGCCGACGCGCTGCAGCCCTTGACCTTCATGGACCTGGACTGGCGCATCGTCAACCGCCAGCTCGAACGGGAAGCGCAGATGCGCCGCAGCGGGCCGATCGCCGAGAACCTGCTGCGCGATGTGGGCACGGTCGCCTCCAAGGTGCATTGAGATGAAGCCCCCCCGCTCACTTCCTTCGCTGCCCTCCGGGGAGGCGGCAGCGCCCTTGGGACGACGGCCCGGCGGGCGCTGACATGACCCAGCCCGTGAAGTTCTATCAGACCGGCACGTTCACAGTCGGCAACCGCCTGCTCGCCCCGGAACAGCGCAGTGTGCAGGCCTCGGCCGAGCGCAACAACTCGCTCAACTCTGGCCACCGCGCCTGCCAGGGCTGCGGCGAGGCGCTGGGCGCGCGCTACGCCGTGGACGCCGCGATGCGCGCCACCGGCGGCGAGCTCATCGCCGCCAACGCGACGGGCTGCCTCGAGGTGTTCTCGACGCCTTACCCGGAGACCTCGTGGCAGCTGCCATGGATCCACTCGCTGTTCGGCAATGCGGCGGCCGTGGGCACGGGCATCGCCGCGGCGCTGAAGGTCAAGGCGCGAAAGGCGGGCCACGCACTCAGCAGCGTGCGCGTGATCGCGCAGGGCGGCGATGGCGGCACGACTGACATCGGCTTCGGCTGCCTCTCGGGCATGTTCGAGCGCAACGACGACGTGCTCTACATCTGCTACGACAACGAGGCCTACATGAACACGGGCGTCCAGCGCAGCTCGGCCACGCCGCCGGGGGCGCGCACCGCCACGACGATGGCCGTCGGCGAACATCCGGGCGCCGAATTCGGCCAGGGCAAGAACCTGCCGCGGATCGCGATGGCGCATGGCATCCCGTTCGTGGCCACCGCCACGGTGGCCGACCTGCGCGACCTCGAGGCCAAGGTGGAAAAGGCCATGGGCCTGCACGGCGCGCGCTACCTCCACATCCTCGTGCCCTGTCCGCTGGGCTGGGGCGCGGCCGCGCACGACACGATCCGCCTGGCGCGGCTGGCGTGCCAGACCGGCCTCTTCCCGGTGTTCGAGGCCGAGCACGGCGACGTCTCGCACGTCACGAAGATCCGTCACCGCGTGCCGGTGCAGGAGTACCTGAGGCCGCAGAAACGCTTCGCGCATCTGTTCGGCACGCCCGGGCATCCGGAGATGCTGGCTAGGATCCAGGCCGATGCCGACCGCAACATCCGCCGCTTCGGGCTGCTCGACGAAGCGTCTGAGCCCGAAAGCGAGACAGTCCCTGCGGGCGGGCTCGCGCCTGGCGAAGCTGCCGGGCAGGCAAGGCCCGGCCGGGGGGCATGACGATGCAGAAGCCGTTTGCCATCACCCTCGACCCCGGCTCGTCGCTCGCCAACAAGACCGGCACCTGGCGCACCGAGCGGCCGGTCTACGTCGACCGGCTGCCGCCGTGCAATGAGCAATGCCCGGCCGGCGAAGACATCCAGGGCTGGCTGTACCACGCCGAGGGGGGCGACTACGAATCGGCGTGGCGCCACCTTACGCGCGACAACCCGTTCCCCGCGATCATGGGCCGCGTCTGCTATCACGGCTGCGAAGGCATGTGCAACCGCGGCCAGCTCGATGCGCCCGTCGGCATCAACTCGGTCGAACGCTTCCTCGGCGACGAGGCGCTGAAGCAGGGCTGGCGCTTCGAGGCGCCGGGCGCCGAGTCCGGCAAGCAGGTGCTCGTGGTCGGCGCGGGCCCGTCGGGCATGTCCGCGGCCTACCACCTGCGCCGGCTCGGCCATCGCGTCACCGTGCTCGAGGCCGGCGCGCTGATGGGCGGGATGATGCGCTTCGGCATCCCCAAGTACCGGCTGCCGCGCGATGTGCTCGATGCCGAGATGCAGCGCATCGTCGAGATGGGCGTGACGGTCCGGCTCGACACCAAGGTGGTCGACGTGGCGCAGACGATGAAGGACGCCGGCTTCGACGCGGCGTTCCTTGCCGTCGGGGCGCATATCGCCAAGCGCGCCTACATCCCGGCCAAGGATTCGTCCCGCATCCTCGATGCGGTGGCCGTGCTGCGTTCGATGGAGGGCGAGGAGCAACCGATGCTCGGCCGTCGCGTCGTGGTCTATGGCGGCGGCAACACCGCGATCGACGTCGCCCGAACCGCGCGGCGCCTCGGTGCCGCCGAGGCCATCATCGTCTACCGCCGCACCCGCGAGAAGATGCCGGCGCATGACTTCGAGGTCGAGGAGGCGCTGCAGGAAGGCGTGATGGTCAAGTGGCTGTCCACCATCAAGCAGGCCGACGACCGCACGCTGACGATCGAGAAGATGAAGCTCGATGAGAAGGGCCTGCCGCAGCCGACCGGCGAATTCGAGACCCTGGAGGCCGATTCGCTGGTCCTCGCGCTCGGGCAGGACGTGGACCTCTCGTTGCTCGAAGGCGTGCCCGGCCTGGTGGTGGACGACGGCGTGGTGCAGGTGGACCCGGCGACGATGATGACTGGACACGCCGGCCTGTTCGCCGGCGGCGACATGGTGCCCGCCGAGCGCAACGTGACGGTCGCGGTGGGCCACGGCAAGAAGGCCGCGCGCCACATCGACGCGTGGCTGCGCGGTGCGCGCCTGCAAGCGGCGCCCAAGCATGCGCCGGCCAGCTTCGAGCGCCTGAATCCCTGGTACTACAGCGACGCGCCCAAGACCGTGCGCCCGGAACTCGAACTGGCGCGCCGGACGAGCAGCTTCGACGAGGTGCAGGGCGGACTGACCGAGGACAACGCGCTGTTCGAGGCGCGCCGCTGCCTGAGCTGCGGCAACTGCTTCGAGTGCGACAACTGCTACGGCGTGTGCCCCGACAACGCCGTCGTCAAGCTCGGCCCGGGGCAACGCTTCGCCATCAACTACGACTACTGCAAGGGCTGCGGCATGTGCGTCGCCGAGTGCCCCTGCGGCGCGATCGACATGGTGCCCGAACAGGCCTGACAGGCCAACCGTGGGCCGTCGCCACGGCACGTCATCCGCTGCTGGCCGGACCCGCGCGCGATAGGCCGCACCTTCCCATGACGCTCAACGCTCGGCATGAGCGGCAACCGCAGTCAGGCGAAGGCTGCCGGAGGATGTCTGCTCGAAGGGACTAGACGCCACTGGTTGAAACCTCAGCCATGAGCGCCAATGGGCTTGCGAACGGGTCCCTGCAACCCGGCCAGCCAAAGCTCCATGCTTGGCGTCCTGTGCACGATGTGGGGTTCCGCCATGAACGACACACCATTCCTCTTGAGCGACGAGAAAACGGCGCCGATCTCGGGAACTTGAAAGTAGATGGCCGAGCCACGCTTCGCCGCTTGCCCGTCAGGCGGGACACCGACGACGAGGCGCACACCTCCGCAATTGAAGAATGCCATCTGAGGCGGAGCCGCGAACAGAAAGGGAAGGCCAAGAACGTCTCGATAAAACGCCACGCCCTTGTCTAGGTCGTCGACCGGCACGAGGAGCTGAGCGATCTTCGCGTTTTCGAGGTTCACTGGAAGCTCCTTCGCGCAGACGTTGAGGTGTTGTGGCGTCTGACGTTCGACGTGAGCCGCAGCCCCGGGCAGGCGAAGCCTGCCGCGGAGGGCCTCCGCTGGCAGTTTGCGAGCCGGTGTCGCGAGCTTGCCAGACCGCAGACATCAGATCGGTGAAGGCCCCGGCACCCTGCTGAAGAGAGGAAGCGACGATCCATCCGCGACCGACAGTGCTTGCACGGCGCGAGCATTCGTACGACAGTACCCAGCGCCCACGGCGCATGATCTACCAAGGAAACCGAAGATGGCAACTCCCGTTCGAGCTTCTGACACACCCTTCGCTGCCGCTGTGGAGCAAGGCAAGGACTACTGGTGGTGCTCTTGCGGGCAGAGCAAGAACCAACCATTCTGCGACGGCTCGCACAAGACCGAGGGAGCATTCACCCCGGTCAAATACACCGCCGCCGACAGCGCGACCGTCTATTTCTGCGGCTGCAAGGCCAGCGGCAACAAGCCACTGTGTGACGGGTCGCACAAGCAAGCTGTCTGAACGACAACACCGAGTCAGCGGGGAACGGCAGTTCGGCTGCAGCCTGGCGCATGACGCCGCCGCCGGCCTCCGGGGGAATCGAAACCGCGATACGACGCAGTGGCCCAGGGTAGCACCGGGCAAATATCCGGCCCGACGCCCGCGGCCACAGGAGACAGCCCATGTACGCCGGCAACCGATTTGGCCAACACCCCGACCGTGCTGCCTTCATCATGGCCAGCACCAACGAGACGGTGACCTATGACGAGCACGAGCGGCGCACCAACCGCCTGGCGCACCTGTTGCGCGCCGAGGGCCTGCAGCGGCTGGACCACTACGCGATCTTCATGGAGAACAACAACCGCTGCCTCGAGTGCAGCGGAGCGGGCGAGCGGTCCGGGCTGTACTACACCTGCATCAACTCGTACCTGACGGCCGAGGAACTGGCCTATATCGTCGATAACAGCGAATCGCGGTTGCTCATCACCTCCATCGCCAAGCTGCCGGTGGTGCGCGCTGCGCTGGCGCTTTGCCCGCAGGTCAGGCGTTGTCTCGTCGTGGGCGGTGGCGACGCGGTGCGGGCGCTGAACGATGCACGCTTCGTCGACTTCGCTGCGGCCGCGTCCGCCTTCCCCGATACGCCAATTGCCGACGAATGGCTGGGCACGCCGATGCTGTACTCGTCCGGCACGACGGGTCGCCCGAAAGGCATCCTGCGACCGCTGCCCGAGAACCCGCCGTCTCAGCCGCTGCCGCTGTTCGGCTTTCTCAACGGGCTGTGGCAGTGCCGCGAGGGCATGGTCTACCTGTCGCCGGCGCCGCTCTACCACTCGGCGCCACAGGCCAACGTGGCACTGGCCATACGCAACGGCGGTACCGTGGTGATCATGGAGCATTTCGACCCCGAGCAGTATCTCGCGCTCGTCGAGCGGTATCGGATCACGCATACCCAGCTGGTGCCCACGATGTTCAGCCGCATGCTCAAGCTGCCCGAGGCGGTGCGCCGGCGCTACGACCTGTCGTCGCTGCAGATTGCCGTGCATGCGGCGGCTCCCTGTCCGGTGCCGGTCAAGGAGCAGATGATCAACTGGTGGGGTCCGATCATCCACGAGTACTACGGCGCCACCGAAGGCCTGGGCTTCACCGCGTGCAGCACCGCCGAGTGGCTGGCACATCGTGGCACCGTCGGCAAGGTTCTTCTTGGCGAGCTGCACGTACTGGACGAAGCGATGCAGCCGGCGCCCAAGGGCCAGCCGGGCGAGCTGTGGTTCAAGACCGCCTCACCCTTCGTCTACTTCAACGACCCGGAGCGCACGCAGGCCAGCCGGTCCAGCGACGGCACGATGAGCACGGTGGGTGATGTCGGCTACGTCGACGACGACGGCTTCCTCCACCTGACCGACCGATCGACGTTCATGATCATCTCGGGCGGCGTCAACATCTATCCGCAGGAGTGCGAGAACCTGCTCATCGTCCATCCGCATGTGGCCGATGCCGCGGTCTTCGGCGTGCCCAACGAGGACCTTGGCGAGGAAGTCAAGGCGATCGTGCAACCGATGCCCAGTGTGGTGGCCGACGACGCGTTTGCGCAATCACTGATTGCGTTCTGCCGCGAGCACCTCGCGCCGATGAAATGTCCGCGCTCGGTGGATTTCATGGATCCGCTGCCGCGGCTTCCGACCGGCAAGCTCTACAAGCGGCCGCTGCGTGACAAGTACTGGCAGGGGCGTGGCCGGAGCCGGATCGTTTGAACCTGCGGCCGGCGGTACGGACTTCAACCGGGGCCGCTGTTCGACGATCAGGGTCGACAACGGCACCGAATTCACCTCAAAGGCGCGGGAGGAGGCTTATCGCAGCCGCGTGAAGCTCGACTTCACACGGGCAGGCAAGGCCGCCGACAACGAGATCATCGAGTCAGTGGGCCGCCACCACAAGCTATTCAGGTGGGGAGTTAAAACCAGACCTCACTTCCAGTGTGGAGCGCGCCAACCGCCGAGCCAGCAGCAGCCACAGCATGGCCCAGCCGGTGCCAAATGCCCAGCCTCCAAGGACATCGGTGGCCCAATGGACGCCCAGCGCCACCCGACTCGCACCGACCAATAGAGCCAGGACGGCCGCGGTCGCGAGGATGTAGATGCGTTCAGGCAGACTGCTTCGGGTACTTGCCATCAGGGCTCCCAGCGTCAGAAACACGATGGCCGACATGCTCGCATGTCCACTTGGGAAACTCAGGCCTGGCGCCGCGAGGTCGGCGAACGCTGCGTCGGGACGCTGGCGACCGAAGCCAGTCTTGAACAAACTGATGAAGGCAGACCCTGCAATGACTGAGACAGCCACAAGCAGGGCGGCAGTCCGTGCCGAGACGAGAACGAGATACCCCGCCGCTGCCACGGTAAAGAGGGTCAGCACGGTCGTACTACCGAGGCCACTCAGGTCTCGCATGACGGTGGTCAGCCATGGATGCGCGGCTCGAAGTGACTGGGCGCTGCGCAGCACGTGCATATCGAAGCTTCGGGTGTCGCCTTCCATGACCTCGCTGCCGAGGGAGGCGAATACCAGGCCGAGCAAGACCGCTGCGAGTCCGACAAGCAACGGTGTGAGCAGGCTCTTGAATCGATCGCGCTCGATCATGTGGCGAGGAGGCATCTGTCATCTCTGGTCTGTTGTAGGCGTCGGCTTCGGGCCTTGGCCCGGAGTTCGACTCAGGGTGCCGAGTGCCACCAGACAGAACCCCGCTCCGGCATAGAACGTCGAGGCAGATCCGAATGATTCCCAAAGGATGCCTGCCAGCGTGCTGGCGACGAGCATGGCAAATCCGCTCACGAGATTGAACACGCCATACGCTGTACCGCGCAAATCGTCTGGTGCCACATCCGCGACCATGGCGGCAAGCAGGCCCTGCGTCATACCCATATGTATTCCCCACAGGACGACGCCGACCAACAACAGAGTCCAGTTGTTCCCGCTCGCAAGGACGATGTCCGCCGCGACCAGGACCACGAGGCTAAGGCCGAGGAGCTTGCGATGGCTCATCGCGTCCGACAATTTGCCGAATGGATACGCAGAAGCGGCGTAGATGACGTTCATGGCCACCATCACCAGCGGAACAAGCGCCGGCGGGATGCCGGTTTGCCGAGCCCGCAGGACAAGAAAGGCTTCGCTGAAACGCGCCAGCGTGAAGACGGCGCCCACGCCGACCACCCACCAGTAAGCCCCGGTGAGCCGCCCAAGGTTCTCCCGGACGATTGGATTCGTTCGCCTCTTCGCCTGGTCTCGTTGCGGTTCGTCCATTCCGAAGAACAACAAGGCTACGGCCAGGAAACCGGGCACGGCCGCAACCCAGAACACAGCCCTGAAATTGTTGGACCACACTAGCATCAGCACGACCGCAAGCAGCGGCCCGACGAAGGCCCCTACGGTATCAAGCGCCTGGCGCAGGCCAAACGCGGCACCGCGTAAGTGCTCGGGGGCGACGTCCGCCACCAAGGCATCTCGCGGCGCCCCGCGGATGCCCTTGCCGACGCGGTCCAAGAGGCGGGCGGTCACGACGCCGCCAATGCCCGCTGACAATGCAAATAACGGCTTGCTGAACGCGCCGAGAGCGTATCCCAGGACCGCCAAGCCCTTGCGTTTGCCGAAATAGTCGCTCAGGGCGCCAGAGAACACCTTCACGACAAGCGCTGTCGATTCGGCGAGCCCTTCAATCAGCCCGACCGCAAACATGCTGGTTCCCAGCGTCATGACCATGAACATGGGAAGAAGGCTGTGAATCATCTCCGAGGAGATGTCCATCAGCATGCTTACGAAGCCCAGAACCCAGACGCCACGGGGGATCTGTCGCAAGGTTCCGAACCTCGATGCAGCCATGATTGATTGTGCGGCGCGCCGCTCGTTCCGCGAGCTACCCGCGACCCATATCCGGAATCGTTCAGCTCAAGTTCGGCAATCCAGTGCCTCAAACCGGACGGTCCATACTTGCAATGAGCGAGCGTGGATCGGCCGGCGGAGCCGATTGTCTTCACGCTGCCACGAACCATACTGCTACGGCCGCGGCTTCGCGGTGAGTTGGCCGACGGCGCGGTAGCGGGCTTGGGTTGTGCTTGCGTCGCCTTCGTCTTGTCTTGTCAATTTCCATCAATCCTTTCAAAACGCATCGGAGCTTTCAAAATGATGAATCGAAACAGTCCCGTTTGGCTGATTACCGGCTGTTCCACCGGCTTCGGTCGTGAACTGGCGAAGCTTGTGCTGGCGCGCGGCTGGAGTGCCGTTGTCACCGCGCGCAATCCGAGGCAAGTGGTGGATATCGCCGAAGGTCACGATGACCGGGCCCTTGTCCTGCCACTCGATGTCACCCGGCGCGAGCAGATCGACGACGTCGTCGCCGAGACGAAGCGGAGATTTGGGCGCATCGATGTGCTTGTCAACAACGCCGGGTACGGCTATCTCGCTGCGATCGAGGAGGGCGAGGACGAGGCCGTGCGCGCGATCTTCGAGACCAACGTCTTCGGGCTCATCGACATGACCAAGGCGGTGCTGCCGATCATGCGCGAGCAACGCAGTGGGCTGATCGTCAACGTCTCGTCGATTGGCGGCATCACGAGTTTTGCGGCAACCGGCTACTACCACGGCACGAAATACGCCGTGGAAGGCATCTCCGAATCGCTTGCGGCCGAAGTGAAGCCGCTGGGCATCGACGTGCTGATCGTCGAGCCAGGTCCGTTCCGCACAAACTGGGCGGGTCCGTCGATCAAGCAGTCGGCGACGCGCATCAATGCCTATGCCGCGACGGCCGGCGAGCGCCGCAAGCAGACCGAAGCGCGCAGCGGCAGCCAGGCCGGAGACCCGGTGCGGGCCGCACAGGCCATTATCGACGCCGCTCTGTCGGACTCCCCGCCGTTGCGCTTACTGCTCGGCAAGACCGCGCTCGAATTGGCGCGCAAGAAACTGGAGCTCTTGCGCAAGGATTTCGACAAGTGGGAATCGACAACGCTTGGAGCGGACTTTCCGCCGAGCGCAAGCTGAAGCCTGCCTTTTCGCTTTGACCGGGCCGGCCGGCTGGCTGACTGGAACGATGCCGTTCCGCTATCGCCTAGGGGCGGCCCCGCGATTTCGGAACGCATTGCCGATCAAGGCCATGGCCTCGGGGCCATCCCATTGCCTCGCACCATAGAGTTTGTCGACGACCCGACCATCGGCATTGACGAAAACCGTCAGAGGCAGACGCGAAGCCCCCAACATGTTCTCCAACAGCAATTTGTTGTCGATGAAGTGGCTGATGGTTGCGTTGGTACCCTTGAGCAACTGCTTGGCATTATCGGGATAGTCGTCGGTTGAGATGCCGATAATGGAGAAAGGCACAGCATGTTCCTGCCAAGCGAGCCTTTCCAACGACGCCATCTCCTGTCTGCATGGTCCGCACCAACTGGCCCAGACATTGATGATGAGCGGTTTGCCGCGAAAGTCCGAGAGCCTTCGGGAGGGGCCATTGAGGCCAAGCATGGTCGCGTCGCGAAGCGTTTGCCCGATTTCGAGCTCGCCCGGCTTCTTTGCGATCGCTTGCCCCGTCGCCGCGACGGCCCCGAGAATCAGCGCTGAAAGCAGCGCCCTCAACGCCCGCCACGAAGCCCGTGGATTCGAATGACTCGAAACCGTTCCCAGGTTGCGTTCGACGACCGGTTGAGGACCTGAACTCACGGTATGGCGGCGAACATTGATCGGCAATGGTAGCCGGCTGCAGGATCGATTGGGATGACGCCTCCGAGGCTTCCCAGTTCTGCAGTTGGTTGAGGTGGTTCGCCGTTGGTGGAACCACTTGCTGTCGCAAGCGTGCGGGCACGATGCGAACAACGACAAGACTGTAGAGCGACGCCTGCTGCCGCACAACCCCAAGAGTGGGGCCAAGGCAGCGGTCATCAGATCTTGCCGACACAACGCTGCCCTGAGCTCAGGCATCCGCCCGTCGCGCAGCGACGGGGCGATATTTCCGGGCGGGCCAAGCCGATCGAGATCGCGTTCAGCGCACCCCTGCTGGCGATGGAGTTGTTGCCTCTTCGCTCCACGGTGGAAAGAGCCGCGTCATGACGGATAGCAAGACCAGTGGCGCGGCCAGGATGCAAGCCGCGACCAGGCCGCCCTCTCTGCCCAGGAGGTGCATATGATAGGTTAGCAATCCCTTGCCCGTCTTCGCGATCTCCTGTCCGCCGATCACCACATTCCAACGCATCAGCAGCACTGCGAGCAGTACCAACAAGCCGCATGTCGCGACGCCCCCGATCAGTGCGTTGCCGGTGGTGCCACGCCACAGCATGAAGGTCAGCAGCACGATGGGCAACACCGATCCGATTCCCAGTTGCAATACGAAGAATGGAAGGGCGAGCGGGCCCCGGACGTATTCCATGATCACGTCGATTCCCTCGCGACCCCGGTAAACGAGGCTCGCGAATTCCACGCCTTCCAGCAGCAGCGTGAACATCATGAAGCCCCACAGCGTATAGGCCATGCCTTTGAGGCACGGCAAATCCACCGGTGTCTTGCGCAGCGCGCAAGACACGAGATAGAGCACGATCAGCAGCGCGGTGCCTGAAATGATGGCGGAGAAGAGAAAGATGGGCGGCATGAGATCGGAGGACCACCATTCGCGCGACTTGAGCGAGCCGAACACGAAGCCGACATAGCCGTGCAAACCGTGCGCCGCGGGTATGCCGATCACCGCCAGGGCGAAGATCCACTTGCGGTCGTAGCGCATCGCCGGCTCGGAAAGATCACGCGATCCCAGCGACAGTGCGCGATAGAGCAATCCCAAGGCCCCTTTTCGTCGTTGCGCCTGTTCGACGATGTAAGGCCGAAAGACGAACCAGTTTTCCAGTATCAACAAGATGGTATAGAAGGCAGCTGCGAATCCGAAAATGGCGAACGCCGAACTCGTGTGCGGCGTGATCATGGCATTGAAGGCCCGCTCCGGATGGCCGAGGTGCAAGAGCAAGGGCACGGGGACGATGAGCATGCAACACAGCGATGTCAGCAAAGCAAGATGCGCGACCGGTTTGAAGCGCTGCATGCCGAACACCTGATACAAACTCGATACCGTGAAGGCCCCCGCCACCAATCCGGTGAGATACGGATAGACGACGATCAGCACGGTCCAAGGAATCACGGTTTCGTTGGGATAGACGTAGCCCACGTAGGGCGCGATGTGATAAAGCGCTTCCACTAGATCACCTCTTTGTCCAGACCGACGTAGAAGACGTTCGGTGCATTGCCGGTTTCGGGTCTCAGGACGGAGACCCGGTTGTTCCGTATGAACTGACTGACCGGGCTTTGCTTGTCATTGAGGTCGCCGAAAATGCGCGCGCTGACCGGGCAGACTTCCACGCATGCCGGCTGCAGGCCCTTGGTGATGCGGTGGTAGCACCAGGTGCATTTGTCGGTGACGCCCTTCTCTTCGTTGAAGTAGCGCGCGCCGTAGGGGCAGGCCTGGACGCAATACTGGCAGCCGATGCAATACTTGTGGTCGATGACCACCACACCGTCCAACGTCTTGTAAGTCGCGCCGGTGGGACAGACCTGCACGCAGGCCGGATGGGTGCAGTGATTACACAGCTTGGGAACGAAGAAGGCCTTTTCCACCTTCGCGTCCTTGTAGCGGTTGGCGAATCGATACACGCCTTCGGAACCGGAGGCTTCGATATTGACTGGATCGGCCTGGCTATCGATGTGCGCTTTCTCCTCGCCCTCCAGCGTGACGTAGCGTTCGACCCAGGTGCGGAAGTGATGCGCATCCGCAGGCACGTTGTTCTCGATCTTGCAGGCCTCGACGCAACGCAGGCATCCTATGCATTTCGTCGCGTCCACGCCGAAGGCCCAGCGATGCCGGGTCCAGTCGTAACCCGGTATGTCCGGCTTGGTAGCCGGTACATCCGCCGCTGCCGCTTCGCCCAATCCGGCGCCCGCCGCGATCGCCATGCCGCTGCACCCGACGGCGGTGCCGAAGATGCGCAGGAAGTTCCTGCGTTCGCCCTGATGCTTCGCTTGTTCGTCGTTGTCCGCCATTTGGGCTTCCTTCTCGTCTAGTGGCAGGCAGCATTGGCAAAATGCGCCGCCACGTTCGCCGCATCCGCGTCGCTCAGGTCTTTCACGATGCCGTCCATCAGGCCGTTCTTGCGCGCACCCGCCTTGTAGGCTTTCAGGCTGCCTACCAAGTACTCGCCGGACTGACCGGCGAGATTCGGCCACGAGGGTTGCGTGCTAATGCCTTGCGCGCCATGGCACACAGCGCACCTCGCAGCGACCGCCTGACCTGCGGCCGCAGCCTTCTTTTCCCCGTTCGCGGCGCCGTTGCATTTCGCCTCTGAGAAATACGCCGCCACGTTGTCGATATCGCTGTCGCTCAGGTTCTTGGCCATCGCGCTCATTACCGGTTGGTCGCGCGCGCCGGACTTGTACGCCTGGAGGGCGATGACGAGATAGTCGGCCTTCTGTCCCGCGAGCGCGGGACCGGCAACCTTTCCGCCGACGCCCGCAGCGCCATGACATCCGGCACAAGCCGTCGCGATCGCCTTACCCGTCGCCGCGTCCCCTTTGGGCGTGGTGGGAGCCGCCACCTTGAAGGTTCTCGGCGAGTGCGGGTTGTGGCAAACCGTGCATTGCTGCGTTCCGGCATGAGTGGCCACCACGATTTGCCGCTGCTGTACGGGACGCCCGGGCATCTGCTCGTGGCACAGCGTGCAAAGCTTTGCAGTGTCCGTCGGAACGGCCATCTTTAGGCCGTCCGGGTGATCCTTGCCGGTGGCCACGTTCTCGAACCGGCCCTTGACATCGCGGCTCCCCGCCGGACCGTGGCACACCTCGCACTTGACGACCTTGCCGAGCTCAACGTTGTTGTGCACGCCCTTCGCCCATTCCGCGTATTGGCCGGCGTGACATTGCTCGCAGGATTTCGGCGTCTTGAATTTGGGTTTGTCCGATGCGATTTCCGCCACCGAGAGCCCGCGGTAGTGCCCAAAGCGATAGAACGAGTCGGCGGTGAAATATTGCTTTGCCGCATACGCGATCACGGCAAAGGCTAAAAGCAGGAGGACCAGTCGTGCAATATGCTTGGGCATGCCTGCGTTTCCGCTCAGTGAAGGCGATAGCGACTAAACATCGCAATGCGTTGCGCGCGTCATGCGTGGCATCGCCGATAGGGTCGGACGCTCCGTCTGCAAAAATGAATGATCTCCCTTTGTTTCCCCTCTCGTGCTGATGTAGATCAACCCACTGCCAAAGACGCGAGCAGCCCGAATGGGCCGGTAGCGACGAAACCAGAACGCCCTATGACGATGTGCGTTCCCGGGAAGACGAAGTTCGTCAGTTTGCCGAGCGGCGTCTGTGCCGGGAGTTCCTGCGTCGGTGCAGCCTGAACCAGGCGGCGGGAATCACGAGCATGCTGAGCAACGGCGCCGTCACCATGCCACCGACCATGGGAGCAGCAATCGGCTCATCACTTCCGAACCGGTTCCGCTGCCGAACATGATGGGCAAAAGACCCGCCATGACTACTGCCACGGTCATGGCTTTGGGCCGTACCCTGAGGACAGCCCCCTCTCGGATGGCACAAAGCAGGGTCTCGTCGTTCATCGGCTCTCCAGCTGCCAGATGTCGGTCCAGCGAGTTCTTCAAGTAGACCAGCATCACCACGCCGTACTCGGCTGCGACGCCGGCCAAATCAATGAAGCCACCGCGGTCGCGACCGAGATGGAGTGGCCCATCGCCCAGACCAGCCAGAAGCCGCCGATGAGCGAAAAAGGCACCGCTGCCATCACGAGAAGAGCGTCGTCGAAGGACTTGAACAGAAGACAGAGCAGCATGAAGATGACGGCGAGCGTCACCGGGATGACCAGCTTCAATCGCTGGGTCGCCCGCTCCAGGTATTCGAACTGACCCGACCACGACACCGCGTAGCCCGCGGGCATCTTGGCGGACTTCGCCGCGGCGGATTGCATGTCGGTGACGACGGAACGCAGGTCGCGACCACGCACGTCAACGTAGACCCAGCCTGCCAGACGGGCGTTCTCGCTTCTCAGCATCGGCGGGCCTTCCGCGACGACAATATTGGCGACGTCTTTCAGGAGCAACTGTGCCCCCTTGTCGGTCACGAAGGGCAACTCCCGCAGGCGCTGCAGTGAGTTTCGAATCTCCCGCGGGTAGCGCACATTGATGGGGTACCGTTCGCGTCCCTGGATGACTTCACCGACGTTGTCGCCGCCGATGGCCGTGGTCACGACCGCTTGGACGTCGGATACGGAAATCCCGTAGCGCGCAGCGGCCAGCCGATTCACATCGACGTCGATGTAGCGTCCGCCGGTAAGCCGCTCCGCCAGGGCCGACGACACACCCGGCACGGTCTTGACCGCCATTTCTATCTGTGTGGTCAGCGAGTCGATGGTGGCGAGGTCGGGCCCGGCCACCTTGAATGGTCGTCTGGAACATCTCGAGCGGCGCCGGGTCGGTCGCCGTGTCCGCGCGGCCCGCTTTGCCGAAGACCCGGGCGACCTCTGGCACCGTCTTGATGAGGCGGTCGGTCTGCTGCAGCGCCGAAGCCCGGTTCGTGTTGACGGCTCCGGTCAGCGGAGTGATTGCCGAGTTGGGCGTTGGCGAAGGCGTCTCGCAGAGCGGTGAGCAGCACAGCCCACGGCCCGAGAACCCGATGTATTGGAGCCGCGTTTACTGCGAGGGCGCTCGTTGAACGAAGCGCCGGCCTGCGGGCATCAGACGCCCGGGCAACGTGTTTCATGATTCGAACTCATCTGAACTGCCGGCGGGGAGACCCGTTCGGCCGAATCCCGCGCGCAGGAGCGCGCGGGCGCTGTCAGGCCTCGCGCGCGAGGCCCAGCGTGGTCAGATGGTTCGTGGAGGCCGGTCCTGGCCGTCCGAGAAGAAACTCGGCACGGGAAAGCACAAAGCAGGAAAAAAACCACCTCGGTGCCATCAGGCGGCGACTGAACGGCAGGCATCGCAGTCACCAGGGGAGTGGCCGAGCAGAAACTGCAACTGCCGCAATCAGGCGCCGCCGGGCCGCCGCCATCGTGATGCGGTGCGCTCGACCCGGCAACCGCGTGGTGATGCGCGCAGGGACCATCGTCGCCATGGCGCCGCGCCATCTGTACGAGGGCTGACTCCCGGCTTTCCTGCGGGTACAGCATGGCTGCGGCGACGGTGCCCTGGATGGGCATCAGTACCGCGAGCACCAGAAGCCAGATTCGAAAGCGCTTCACAGGCCGTGACTATCAGACAAGACGGTTTCGAGGTTCCCGCCAAAGGGCGAGGTCCTTGATGAATCGCTTGCCGGACATTCAATCAGCGATTGCCGCGGAGCGTCGGGCTCGTTGCCGTCAGAGGGTGCCGGTCCGTCAACGGCCCGGCAGTATCGAGCTCGGTGATGAGCCCGAACAGCCGGCCGTATCGAATGCCTATGTTGGCATGCTCGCGCATCAGCATCTCGACGCGCGCCGACTCGCGTTGCTCAAGCGCTTCGAACACGAGCTGGTGATGGAGTTGCGCGACGCGCAGTTTCTGGTACTCCTTGCCCAGCGCACCCTTGTCGATGATGATCGAATCTGCCGAGGCGAACGGCAGGTGGTTGTTGCGCGCGATCGCATCGGCGATCACGCGGCTATCCGTCGCCTCAACAATCGTGTTGTGGAACGTGTCGTTGAGTCGACTCCAGGGCCCGATGTCATCGTCGGTCAGATGGCCCTTCGCAAGGAGCTTCTCGCCGTCTTCGAGACACTCCTGGAGCCGGGCCCGCACGGGGCCTGGCATGCCGTTGTCGGCCAGGCGCCGCGCGGCCAGGCCTTCGAGTACCCCACGGACTTCCACGGCACACAACACATCGGCCTCGGAGAACGCGCGCACGAGCACGCCGCGCTTGCCCGCCTTTTCCAGCAGGCCTTCCTGCTCGAGCGTCCGAAACGCCAGCCGCACCGGCGTGCGCGAGACGCCGAGCGCCTGGGCCACGGGGATCTCGGCCAAGCGCACTCCAGCGGGATAGCGGCCATCGATGATCAGCTTACGCAGAGTGGCGACGACGCTGACCGATTCCGGGGATGCACGGTCGATGGCACTCAGGACAGGGGTCATCGAACGACTCCAACCAGATGCGGCTTCGGCGATGTCGTGGGCTCGACCAGGCGCCAAGTGCAGCGTGCTTTCGATCGGTTTGCCGTCATGCGGGCACCTGCGCACCGGCGATACCTTGCGACCAAACGCGCAGCGGCCGGCGCAGGGCCGAGCGGTCCTCGAAAGGCGAGGCCGGCAACGCCATGGCATCGAACGTTGCGCCCACGGCCAGCGTGGCATGGTCGGCACCGAAGTGGCGTCGCGGCGCCATCGTGGCGGCGGCCAGCACCGCGTGGATCGGCAATCCGGCTTCGGCGAAGCGGTCGATCTCCTCGAACACCGCGAAGCCATGCTCCACGCCCATGCTGCCGGCATCGGTGCCCACCAGAATCGTGACGCCCATCTCGTGCGCGAGCAGCAGGTGCTCGGCATGGCGATCGAGGATTCGGCGCAGGTTGCCCACCGTGTTGTCCGACCAGCCCACGGCCTGCGGTTGCGCCCACTGAAAATGCACCGGACAAAACGTGGGCGTCCAGGCGAGTTGCTTGTCGCGCATCAGCGCCAGGGTCTGTCGGTTCATAAAGAAGCCATGCTCGATCGCATCGACACCGGCCGCCACGGCGACGGCGAGCCCCTTTTCGCCGCTGCAGTGTGCGAACACCTTGAGGCCGCTGGCGTGCGCGGTCTCGACGACCATACGCGCCGCCTCCAGGTCAAATTGCGGCTCGTCGGTGACCCGACCTGCGTCGAAATCGATGATGCCGGTGAGGATGAGCTTGATCTCGTCGTTGGCCTCGGCCAGTGCGCGCACGGAGGTGCGGATGCTGACCTCGTCGCCCACATCGGCGGCCATGAAGGCGCCGTAGCGCTTGGCGCGCTTGACGCCCAGGCCACCCGAGCGCACTTGTGCCATGCCGCTGCCGGGCTGCTTCGCCTCCTCGCGCACACGGTTGTTGATGCCATGGCGATCGCCGGCATCGCGCACCAGCGTCACGCCACAGGCCAGGGCCTGGCGCGCGCTGCGCCGCCCAGCCTCGGTAAGCTCGTCGACGCCCTGTTTCAGATGCGCGGCGCGCACGGCCTGGTCGGTCGGCCTGCCGTCGAGGAACAGATGCACATGCGTATCCACCAGCCCCGGCATCAGGAAGGCGCTGCGCTCCACCCGCCAGCCCTGACCCTCGAGAAGCTGGCTATGATCGCCCCGGGCAATGCCGGCCAGGCGGCCATCGACCACCTTCAGTGTCGTCGGTCCGTCGTCATGGCGCTGCTCGCCGTTGAACCACTCGGTAGCGACGACGGCGAATCGAACGGCTTCGGATCCCATCACGTCACGCCCTGTAGAACTTGCGCACCGCGCGCAGCGCGTTGCTGCCGCTCTGCTCGAGGAAGTTGCGATAGGTCCGGAGCACGTAATGATCCTCGGGCAGCGGGGCGTAGCCGCGCCACGGTGTGCCCAGCACGGTGTCGAAGCCGCAGGGCACGGTCAGCGTCAGGAACGCGTTTTCGAGGCAGTGCTTCAGGTCCGAACCGTCCGCCGCCTTGGGCGGCAGTTGCTGGCCGACGTTGGACAAGCCACCCATCATGTGTACACCCTTGAGTTCGGGATCCTGGCCGATCAACTTGATGGCGTCGACCGTGCCGCGGTTCAGGCGCTCGGTGTCGGCAATGATGGCGCTGACCGACATGTCGATGAAGATGTCGTCGGCCGGCATGCCGTAGTCCTTCCTCAGGCGCAGCGCGCATCGGCGCGCGGTGGCGTAGATCTCTTCGGCCGTCTTGTTGGCCTTGGCGACGCCGTCTTCGACCCGCTCGCTGGCCATCAGGATGACCTTGAACCTGAAGCGGCCGTACAGGTCCATCAGGTCCCAGCGGTGCTCGGTGATCGAGTTGACGATGGGAATTTGTCCGCCGGCCTTGGCCGCGTCATAGCTTTGCAGGCAGATCTCCTGCACTTTGCGGCTCGGGAAGTCGAAAGACAGAGGCACCGTCACCACGTCCTGGATGGCGCGGATGACCGTGGCCATCCACTGCGGCTCGGTCAGCGCGCGGGCGCCGATGTTGACATTGAGATAGGCTGCGCCAGCCTCGGCCTGCTTGACGGCCAGGGTCTGGATGCCCGCGATGTCTTGGTTGTCGAACAACGCCTTGGTGCTCTTGAAGCCCGGGTTGATGCGCTCGCCGATGATGCGGATGTTGAAGTCTTGCGTGGTGCTCATGGGGCCTTTCAGTGGCCGAAGCCGATGTGATGCAGGAAGGTCTTCTGAAAATTGCTGCGCAGGCTGAGCTCGACATAGCGGCATTCAGTGGCCAGGCGCGCTGCCCGCTCGCGCCGCTCGCGCGAGGCCAGCATCCGCTGCACGCCCAGGCCCGCGGCGTTGCCGACCTGGGTGAAGCGCGCGCGCGGCAGATCGGGGAAAAGGCCGATGGCCACGCCGCTCTTGACGCTGAGGTAGGCACCGAAGGCGCCGGCAATCACGATGCGTTCGATCTGCGTCTCGTCGAGTTCAGCCTCGGCGGCAAGCTGCACGACGCCGCTGCGGATCGCCGACTTCGCGAGCTGCACCGCGCGCACGTCATGCTGGGTGAAGCGCACGGCGGGGATGTCCTGGGTCTCCTCGGCCAGCGTGATGGCCTTGATGCCATCGACCATGCCGATGGCCGGGCCGCTGCCGGTGATGCGGCCGCGCGCATCGACCCAGCCGGCACCGACGAATGCCGCCAGCGCATCGAGCACTCCCGAGCCACACAGGCCGACCGGTCGGCCGCCGCCGATGACCTGCAGATGCAGCCGTCCTTCGGCGCCGATGGCCACACGCTCGATGGCACCCTCGGCAGCGCGCATGCCGCTGCCGATGTGGCCGCCTTCGAGTGCCGGGCCCGATGGGCACGAGGCCGACCAGATCCGCCCCTGATGCACCAGGCTGATCTCCGTATTGGTGCCGATGTCCATGACCAGGCTGGTGCCGGGATGTGCCCACAGCGGCTCGGTGGCCAGCAGCGCGCTGACATGGTCGCCGCCGACGAAGCCTCCCACGCATGGGGCCAGGTGCAGGTTGGCGCCGCGCGCGACCTGCACCCCGAGCTCACGTGCGGGCACGTCCAGTGGCTCGTTCATCGCCGCGACAAAGGGCGCGCGGCCCAGCTGCGCCACCGGCCAGCCCGCCAGCAGGTGCTGCATCGCGGTGTTGCCGCAGACCAGCACCTCGGCGATGTCGCCGACCTCGGCACCCACGGCACGGGCCAGGTCGTGCGCCAGCGAATTGATCGCATTGACTGCCGCCTGGCGCAGTGCTTCGGCCGTCGCAGGCTGCCCGATGGCGTGGTTGATTCTGCTGATCAGGTCCGCGCCCCAAGCCACCTGCGGGTTCTCCAGTCCCAGGCTGGCAAGACGCCGGCCCTGACGCCCTTGACCCAGGTCGATCAGGAAGGCTGCGGCATTGGTGGTGCCCAGATCCACCGCCAGGCCCAGCAGTGGCGCGCCCGGCCGCGCAAAGCCGATCAGGCGCGGTCCACCAGGACGCAGCGCGAACCGCGCGCTGACCCGCCAGTCGTGCGCGCGCAGCAGGCCCGGCAACTCGGCCGCGGCGGCCCAGTCGATCGCGGTGGGTTGCAGTGCAGGCTGCTGCTCGCCGAGCACGCGACGCACACGGTCCGTGTCGCTGGCCAGGTCTTGCAGCGTGGCCGGCGGAACTTGCAGCGTCAGCTCGCGCACAGCCGGGTCGCAATCCAGCGTCACTGCGTCACCACCCGTGCTCACATCGGCGCGAACGATGGGCGCGAGCGAGCGTGGCGCGACTTCGACCGTGAGGTTCGAGCGCGGCTGCAGGCAGCAGGCGCGCAGCCATTTGCGATGCAAGCTCTCGCCCTCGCGGTGCACCTGGCCTTCGGTGACTCGCACGACGCAGCTGCCGCAGCTGCCGCGCCCGCCGCAGGCTCCGACAATGCGCAGCCCGGCGCGGCGCGCCGCGGCGAACACGGTTTCGTCCTCGCGGCACTCGATGCGGCGGTCCAACTCGGGGAACTGCAGCGTATGGGTACGCGGGCGGGTCTGGGTGGCGGAATGGCTGTGCGTGTCCATGGACCTTACCGGGCGTCCCGCGCGAAGGGGCAGCGCTCGCGCGAGTGGCAGTTGTCACAGCGCGACCATGTCTGCACCGGTAGCGCCAGACCGACGCCCTGCACGATGGAGGTGGACTTGGTGGGGCTCATCATCGAAGTGCGAGTGAGCGTCAGGCCGATCTCGATGGCACCGGCAAGGTCCAGCACGGTCTGCTGGGCCTCCAGGGCCAGGCCGGGGTCGCCGGCACGCAGCTCGCCGGCCACCGTCAGGCCCTGTTTGCGCGCAGCCGCCAGCATGCGGTCCTGGACGCGGCGCGAGACGGCGAACAGCAACTCGTTGCCGACGCTGTCGAGCGCCACGGCCAGCGAGACGCGCCGCCCGGCAAACAGCGCGCTGACCTGCCGCTCGAGCGAATCACCGAGGGTGGCCACGGCGCAGGCCACCGCGGTCAGCTGCCCCGAGGCCGGGACGAGCCACGGCGCCACCAGGTGCCGCCCTTCCAGGCACAGCCGGCCGATACGGCCGGGCTCGCCCTGCAGCGCCACGATGCGCCAGCAGGCACGCGCATGGGCGAGGCCGAGCTCGCCGACCATCGCCAGCGCCTGCTCGCGCAGTGCGACCAGCCTGTCGTGCCGCGCGATCTGCGGCGGCACACGGCTGCGCTCGACCTCTCGCAGCACGTCCACGTCATTGATGACCGGCATGGCCCGGGCCTTTTGTCGCGTCAGCCGGCGTAGCGGCGCGCGGCATCGAACATCGCGCGCACGTTGGCCAGCGGCGTCTCGTCAGGGATGCCGAAGGCGCCGTCGAGGATCAGCTTGCCGCCCTTGTTCCAGATCTCGTCGACCAGGTGCTTGACGGCTGCGTCCACATCGACCGGCGTGCCGGTGGTCAGCATCGAGGGCGAGAGGTTGCCGCGCAGCGCGACCACATCGCCCAGCACCCGGTGCGCAGTGACCAGGTCGGTCCGCTCGAACCAGTAGATGCACTTGCCCCGGGGCACGTCCTTGATCGTTTCAAGCCGCCTGGTGCAATCGGCCTCCCACAGCGGCATGGGGATCAGCCCGGCATCGATCATTCCCAGCATCATCTTGCGGAAGGGCGGCCACCAAAAGGTGTCGAACTGCTTGGGCGACATGAAGGCATCGGGCGCCCAGTGGATGGGGATCATCACGATCGGGTTGCCGGAGGCCTGGGCGGCGGCCACCGTCTGGCGGGTGAGGAAGACGCTGGCCTTGTCCAGCAGTTCCAGCAGCTTGTCCTTCTTGCGGAACAAGTCTTTCATCATGTTGGTGGCGCCGCGGAAGTAGTCGGCGATGAAGTCGTAGGGCGAGACCGCGTTGCCGCCGTTGATCAATGGATAGCCGAGCGAAGCCATGCGCTCGTTGAACGCGAGGTTGTGCTGAAAGAAGCGCTCGGACTCCTCGGCCGCGGCGACGAGCTTCTCGAACGACTCACGCACCGCCGGCCTGGCGAACGGCCGGATGCCGTTGACCAGGCGGAAGTAGTGCAGGCCCGGGAAGCTCGGCAACTGGTCGAAGCCCTCGAAGGCCTCGGCCACGCGCGGCAGGTACTTCTGGAGGTAGAAGCCGGTGGGGTCGAAGAGGAAGTCGTCGTACTCGTCAGCCCTCATGTACTCGCGATCGAGGTACTGGAAGGGCTGGTGATCGCCCACGCCGTGGCCCGGCCATTGCAATTGCTTGAAGCCGATGGCCTCCAGCGCGCGGCCCATGCCACTCATCATGACCAGCGGGCCGATCGCATCGGGGTCGAATTCGAGCACCGCGCGCTCACCGACCTCGCGGAGCTTTTCGCAGTCGTACATCAGCCGCTTGCAGCTGATGCCGCCGTACTTGGCCAGCCAGAAGGTCGCGTAGAAGGCCACCGGCATGCGGTCGGGCTGCTTGAGCGCGGCGCAATCGAGGATGCGCTGCAGGCGCTGGTCGTGCAGCGCTCTGGCTTGGGCATCGGGCAGTGCCGGCGGCGCAAGAGGGTCGGCACTCATGCCGTCACCCGAATCCAGTTGCGGCACAGGGCCACGGCTTCCACGGCGTTGACGCCGAAGGCATCGGCGCCGGTGTAGCTGCGCACGGTCTCGTCAATCTGGCCGCCACCGATCATGATCTTGAAATCCTTGCGCATGCCGGCTGACTCGAAGGCGCCGATGGTTTCCTTCATCGAGTCGAAGGCCAGCGTCAGAAAGCCCGACAGGCCCACCACGTCGGGCTCGTAGGCCTTGATCTCGTCGATGAACTTCTGCGCCGGCACGTCGACACCGATGTCCTTGACCTCGAAGCCGTTGATGTCGAGCATGAAGGTGACGATGTTCTTGCCGATGTCATGCAGGTCGCCGTGCACGGTGCCGATCAGCACCTTGCCGAGCTTGGCCGCCGCCGTTCCGCCACTCAGCTTGATCAGCGGCTTGGCGATGGCGCCGACGGTGTCGAGCATCTCGCCGGCGAGCACCAGCTCGGGCAGAAAGTACTCGCCCTCCTCGAAGCGTTTGCCGACGATATCCATCGCCGCGCGGCACAGGCCGAGCACATGCATCGGATCGACCTTGTCTTGCAGCAACATGCGCTTGGCCAGCGGCAGCGCCTCGTCCTCGTTCATGTCCGCCAGCCACTCGACGAGTTGGCGTTCCTCTTCGGTCCAGTCGTTCATGGGTTCGTCTCCGTGGGGTGTGAATTCACGCGACCTGCCGGGGCGTCGCGGTACGCAGGGCGGCCTCGACGATGACTTGCGCGAGCGCGTCTTCGTTCTTGTGGCCCATCAGGTGTACGCCGGCCACGCCTTCGATCTGGCGCACCGCATGGATGGTCTCGACACAGACGCGACGGCCTTCGCGCCTCTGGTCGGCGGCGGCGCCGATGCGCGCAGTGACAGACTCGGGCACGTGCACGCCCGGCACATGTTCGGCCATCCAGCGCAGGGCCTTGGCGCTCCCGAGCGTGCCCACGCCGACGATGATCGCCGCGCGCTCATGCAGGCCGCGTGCGCGGACCTCGCGCATGAAGGCTTCGAGCAGCTTCAGGTCAAAGCAGAACTGCGTCTGGATGAATTGCGCGCCGGCGTCGATCTTGCGTTGCAGATTGGACACGCGCTCAGCATAGGGTGGCACGAACGGGTTCGCCGTGGCGCCGAGAAACAGCCGCGGCGCCAGCTCCAGCCGCCGCCCCGAGGCGTACTCGCCGCGGTCGCGCATACCGCGCAGGATGTGCAGCAGGTTGACGGAATCGAGGTCGAACACCGGCTTGGCCTCGGGATGGTCGCCCTGGCTCACGTCGTCGCCAGTCAGGCACAGCACGTTTCGTACGCCCAGGGCGGCAGCACCGAGAACATCGCCTTGCACCGCGATACGGTTGCGATCGCGGCAACCCACCTGGCATACCGGCGTGAAGCCCGCGGCGGCAAGCACCGACGCGGCGGCCACGCTCGACATGTGGCAGTTGGCGCCGGCGCCGTCGGTGATGTTGATGGCATCCACCAGCCCGGCGAAGAGGCCCGCGCGCTGCAGCAGCGGCGCCGGGTCGGCCGAGTCGGGCGGTGCGATCTCCACCGTGACAACGAAGCGTCCCTCCCTGCAGGCGCCTTCGAGCGGGCCGCTCGGCCCATGGGTCCCGACCGGTGGTGCCGGCTCAGGCGAGGGCGGCGGCGATGGCTCGGGCACGATGGCGCGCATCCAGCTCGAGTGGCCGTCGCGCCGGTGGTCCAGCGGCGCTACGCGTTGTGTCCAGGTCGGCGTGTGGCCGGCACGGATGCGCGCATCACCTTCGGCGGCTTCCACCCACACGCATCGTTGCGCGGGCTTCACCTCGCAGCCGCCATCGGACCGCACGCCGCCGCACGGGCCGTTGCGCATTTCCTTGGCGCACCCCATCGGGCAGGCCATGCCGGTGACCGACAACGCGCACTGACCGCACATGCGGCAGTCGAAGAACGCCGCTTTCGTCGCGCGTTCCACCGGCGTCAGCCAGGCAGCGAAGCGTCCCTGGCCGACGCGCCGGACGAGAGGTAAAAGCATCGGTGCGGCGCCAGCCACACGGCGGTAGAACACCGTCAACGCTTTGGCGTGAAGTAGCGACCATCGACGCAAAGTGTTCATGGCACGACGGACCAGCGAATCGCGGCCACGCCGATTGCAACCGCACCCGCCTGGATCACCCTGGACTCCGCATCGAACTCACCTCTGTGAGGAGTGTCCGCAATTGGATCCAATGTGGATTTGACGAAGATCAAGCAGAGGCGATCGTCAACTGTTGAATGTCGCTGGCAATGACTAGGGTAAACCCGGATCAAAGACCATCGAATTCAATAGCGCAGGACACCATTCCTGGTCTATCGATTGGATCCAAAAATGCAGCGCCGTGGATGCAGTGGGCGCACGACCTTAAGGCCCGAGAAGAACGGGGCGAGCCAGCGGCCAAGGCTAAGCGCGATATGCGGCGAAAGGCGCCGGAGATCGAACTGCTGGCCGAACCTCTCGCTCAAGACGACAGCCGCTGGCCAGCCGGGGGCTTGCGGTCTTAGCCCGAACGTCAGGCTTTTGAAAACAGAATGGACCGCATTGGCATCGCGAGAGCGTGGGCGGCTTGCTCTCCGGTTTGCACACATAACATGAGCAACCTGATGCGCATCTGGCGCTTGGAGCTCCCGGTGTCGTTACCGGGGAATACGAGGACAGAAAGGACAATCCCAGAGCCGCATTGGCTTCAGTTTGCGTTCAAATTGGTGATGCCATCAAACGCCAACTGGTAACCCATTCGCGATTGCTGAACCAAGTTGTAGAGAATGCCCTGGAGACCGTCTGCCGTGCGATGAGTGTGCCGGTGACGCCAGAGCAGGCGACCCTGCGAGCCATCGGGCGCGGAGTCGACAGCGTGGTCCAATGCCGCCGCGCAGCGGAATCCCTCGCGGTCGCGATCTTTCCTGCCCCTTCGCGCAAGTGCCGCAGACGAGGCAACAGTCGTCTCCGAGGCGGCGCCTGCGTTAGAGGCAGCGACTGGGCGTAGCGAGTGGCGGCCCATGCGACCGGCCGAAGCCGGCGTCGCCGGCCTCAGCTCGCCAGCTTGGCGGCAATCGCCGCAACGTGCCTGCCCTGGAAGCGTGCACCTTCCAGCTCGTTTGCCGACGGCTGCCGCGAACCGTCGCCGCCAGCGATGGTGGTGGCGCCGTAGGGGCTGCCGCCGGTGATCTCGTCGAGCTTCATCTGACCCTGCCACGTGTAGGGAAGGCCGACGATGACCATGCCCTGGTGCAGCAGGACGGTGTGCGTGCTGAGGATCGTGCTCTCCTGCCCACCATGCTGGGAGGCCGTGCTGGCGAACACCGAACCGACCTTGCCGACCAGCTTGCCGGCGAACCACAGGGGGCCGGTCTGGTCGAGGAAGTTCTTCATCTGCGCGGCCATGTTTCCGAAGCGCGTGGGCACGCCGAAGATGATCGCGTCGTAGTCGGCCAGCTCGTCCACCGTGGCCACTGGCGCCGCCTGGTCAAGCTTGAAGTGCGAGGCCTTGGCCTGTGCCTCAGGCACCAGTTCGGGCACGCGCTTGATCGTGACGTTGGCGCCGGCACTGCGGGCGCCTTCGGCGATCGCCTGAGCCATCGTCTCGATATGGCCGTAGCTGCTGTAGTAGAGAACGAGAACCTTCGCCATGGTGTGCTCCTGCGTTGGATGGATGCAGTGGATTCTGGGCCCTTGCCGTCACGCTGTATTGCGCTGCGGCGAATGCAGAGTTCAACGCCGTCGAACGATCGCCCGCCAGGCACGCCTCGCCGAGATCGACGCGACTTGCTTTCGAGTCGGATGAATACCCGGTTGGCCTGACTCGGTGACGTCAGCGGGCGTCTCAATCCGGCCAATTCCACTCGCTCACGAACGTCGGCTCTCGGTCCATAGGCTCGAAAGCACTGTTCGGTACCTCGGCAGGGAAGTCGGCGATGCTCTTGAGATCGCCGAACAGACGAAAGTCTGAGGCATTGGGTCGTGAGTTCAGCCCCTGATCGGCCCCGGCCCGCCACAAACCGGCCGTTCGACTGGCCGGCTCAGGGCGTGGGTTGATCACGCCCATGAACGGCCGAATAGGCACCCATGGGCGCGTGTGGCGACCTGCATCGCCCACGCCCTGAGAGTGACAAGCCCTCACACAAGTCGTCGGCTCGCGCTCAGTCGATATTCGACGCGCCGCAGCAGCCAGGCAGTCGAGCCGGTCAGCACCAGATAGATGGCAGCGACAGCGAGGTAGACCTCCAGCGAGCGGTATGACACTGCAATGATCTTCTGGCCTTCGTGCATCAGATCGGGGATCGTCAGCAGCGACACCAGCGCCGAGTTCTTGATCAGCGCGATGAACTCGTTGCCCAGCGGCGGGATCATCCGTACGAGTGCCTGCGGCACGACGACGTGGCGCATGACCTGGCGCGGCGTCATTCCAAGTGACTGCGCCGCGAGCGTCTGATCTCGGTCGATGGACTGGATAGCACCGCGCACGATCTCCGAGACGTACGCGCCAGAGTACAGTCCCAGCCCGAGCACGCCGCAGACGAAAGCCGGTAGCACGATACCGAATTGCGGCAACCCGAAGAACAGCAGGAACAGCTGGACCAGTAGCGGAGTGCCTCGGATTATCAGCACGTACGCGCTGCAGATCGCGTAGATCGGCTGGCGCTTCGGATTCAGGCGGCCCAAGCCCGCGGTCAAGCCGAACACGCAGCCCAGACCGAGCGCAGCGGCAGTGACTTCAATCGTTGCAAGCGCGCCGCGCAGCAAGTCCGGCCAGCCGGCTGCGACCGGCGAGAAATCCAGCTCCATGGGCGCTGGTTCAGATCAACGCGCGCGTGTCGAGCGCCGCGCGATCGACGAACGTACCCCTTGTCGAGGACATCAACGGCCCGCTTCGAACCACTTTTGCACGAGCTTGTCGTAGGTCCCGTCGGCCTTGATCTTCTTCAACGCGGCATTCACTGCATCGCGAACCTCGGGCGCATCCTTGCGCACCGCGATGCCATAGTCCTCGGTCGTCAGCTGTTCGGCGAGCACGTGCAGCGCTGGCTTGGCCTGAGCAAAGATCTTCGCGGCAGGCTTGCCGGTGACGGCCGCATCGGCGCGGCCTATCTCCACCAGATTGAACATCTCCTGATTCTTCTCGACCTCGATGCGCTCGACCTTGGGGTAGTTGTCTTTCAGGTAGCCGACGGACTTGGTGCCGACCTGCACGCTCACCCTTTTGCCGTCGAGATCCTTCAGGGTCTTGATCGGGCCGGCCTTGGTTGTAAGCACGACGAGGCCGCCGGCAAAGTACGGATCGCTGAAGTCGACGACCTTCCTGCGTTCATCGGTGATGTAGATCGCCGACATCGCGAGATCCGCGCGCTTCGAGATCAGCGCCGGAATGAGGCCCTTGAAGTCGATGTCGATCCACTCGATCTTGCGGCCCATCGCGGCGGCGAGTGCCTCGGTCAGCTCGATGTCGAAGCCGGTGCGCTTGCCGTCCTTCACGAACTCCATCGGCGGGAACGTCGGGTCGGTGACGACGCGCAGCGCTTCTTGGGCTTGGGCCGCCAGCGGGAGCAAGAGGGACGCGGCGGCGAGGAGGAGGGTGCGGCGCAGGTTCATTGGCGGGCCTCGGATGGTCTATGAAGTCGATGATTCTGCACGCTCCGTGCGCGGTCGCGGCTGCGCGATGGCGAACGCGTGCATCTCGCGGCCGCCTCATCCGCGAGGACGTGTGGCGCTCGGCAGCGGATGCCGGTCGCCACGCGACCGCGCAGGAATTGGTCGCCAGCGCCGAGCCTCACTCGGGCTTGATGTTCTGCCTGCGGATGACGTCGGTCCAGCGCACCGTCTCGGCCTGCACCGTCGCGGCCAGTTGCTCGGCGCTGCCGCCGGCCGCGTCCATGCCCAAGGCCACGAGAGAGGTCGGACAGGTCGGTCATGGCGAACTCGGGGAGGAAGCGGCGCAGCGCCGGGAAAGCGGGAAATCTACTTGTCTATACAAGCACAGTCAAGTAAGCTGATCCCATGGTTTCTGCGGGCAATTCGTCGGGCAGGCTCGCCTCCAACAGAGCGGCGGCGCCGTACGCCAAGGTCAAGCAGTTCGTCAAGGACCAGCTCGCGGGGGGCCGCTGGGCGCCCGGCGCGCTGATGCCTTCAGAGGCCGAGCTCGTAGCGCAGTTCGGCGTGAGCCGCATGACGGCGAATCGCGCGCTACGCGAGTTGCAGAACGAAGGCCTCGTCGATCGGGTGCAGGGCGTCGGCACGTTCGCCGCGCAGCTCCACCGCGTCTCCTCGACCCTGACCATACGCGACCTGCACAGCGAGATCGTCGAACGCGGGCACCGGCATCACGCGCAGGTGCATATCGCGCGTGAAGAGCGCGCGACCGATGCGCTCGCGCAGCGCCTCGGCATCTCCGATGGCGCGACGGTATTCCACACGCTGATCGTGCACCACGAGAACGACGTGCCGCTGCAGTGCGAAGACCGCTACGTCAATCCGGCTTGCGCCCCCGGCTACCTGGATGTCGATTTCAGCCGGACCACGCCGACCCAGTACCTGCTCGAGGTCGCGCCGCTGTGGGAGGCGCAGTACTCGATCGAGGCGAGTGCGGCGACCGCCGAGGAGTCGCGCTTGCTGGGCATCGATGCGGGCGAGCCGTGCCTCGTGCTCGTGCGTCGCACGGTCAGCCGCGGCGTGCCGGTGACGATCGCGCGCATGGTGCATCCCGGCTCGCTCTATCAGATCGACGGAAAGTTCAAGCCATGAGCTCGAAGCGGAGCGCGCCAAGGAGGCGGCGAAACGCCGAACGGCGCTCGTGTCAACGCCGATGGCACCGATGACGACGCTGGTGCGAATCGACGAGGTCATGCGCCAGCCGTGGCGCAACAGCGGCGGCCGCACGCGCGAGCTGCTCGCGTGGCCCGAGTCGTCGAACTGGGCGTTCCGCATCAGCGTCGCCGACATTGAGGCCGACGGTGCGTTCTCGATCTTTCCCGGAGTGCAGCGCTGGTTCGCGGTGCTCGAGGGGGCAGGCGTCGAACTCACGATCGACGGCTTCCCCAAACGACTGACGCGCAACGCGGCGCCGCTTCGCTTCTCGGGCGCTTCGGTGACGACTTGTCGACTGCTCGACGGGCCGACGCTCGATCTCAACCTGATGCTTCGCGATGCGCCCGGCCGCATCCAGGCCGTGGCCGACGGCGCCGAGTGGCGGCCCGCCCTCGCGCAGTGCGGCCTCTTCACCGCGGTCGCCGGGCATTGCCGTGCCGATGGCGCCACGACGACAGTGCCGTCTTGTGCGTTGCTCTGGTTCGAGCGCGCGCCGGCGAGCCTTTCTTTCGCGGCTGTGCAGGGCTCGCCTTCGGCACCTGGCTGGTGGCTCGAGGCCGGAGCCGAGGAAACCCCGCGATGAGCGTCGCGCTGTGGCGCCACGCGCATCTCGCGACCCTGGTGGCCGGCGCAGGTCTGTGGGGCCGGATCGAGGATGGCGCGCTGCTCGTCGAAGGCGACGGACTGCGCTGGGTCGGCCCGGAGAGCGAACTGCACGCCGCGACGCGGGGCCTGGCAATCGACGCCGAGAATGATCTCGGCGGCGCCCTCGTCACGCCGGGACTCGTCGATTGCCACACGCACCTCGTCTACGGCGGCGACCGCGCGCGCGAGTTCGAGATGCGCCTGCAGGGCGCGAGCTACGAGGACATCGCGCGGGCCGGCGGTGGCATTCGCTCGACGGTCGCGGCAACGCGTGCGACCGGCGACGAAGCGCTCTTCCAGCAAGCGGCCGGACGCGCCGCGGTGCTGATGGCAGAAGGCGTCACCACGCTCGAAGTGAAGTCCGGCTACGGGCTGACGCTGGAAGACGAAGCACGGATGCTGCGCGTCGCACGGCGCCTCGGGCGCGAACGGGCGCTGACCGTGCGCGCGACCTGCCTCGCCGCGCATGCGCTGCCGCCGGAATTCGAGGGCCGCGGCGATGCCTACGTCGACGCCGTTTGCGAATGGCTGCCGCGCCTGCACGCCGAAGGCCTCATCGACGCCGTCGATGCGTTCTGCGAGCGCATCGCCTTCACGCCCGCGCAAACGCGCCGCGTGTTCGAGGCGGCGCGCCGCCTCGGCCTGCCGGTCAAGCTGCATGCGGAGCAGTTGAGCGACCAGGGTGGCGCGCAGCTCGCGGCGAGCTTCGGCGCGCTGTCGTGCGATCACCTCGAGCACCTGAGTGGCGCCGGCGTGCAGGCGCTCGCGCAGGCCGGCACCGTCGCGGTACTGCTGCCGGGGGCGTACTACTTCCTGCGCGAAACGAAGGCGCCGCCGGTACAGGCGCTACGCGATGCCGGAGTTCCGATCGCGGTCGCGAGCGACCACAATCCCGGCTCGTCGCCCGGCCTCTCGCTGCTGCTGATGATCAACATGGCCTGCACGCTGTTTCGCCTGACGCCGGAAGAGGCGCTGCGCGGCGTCACGATCCACGCCGCGCTTGCGCTCGGGTTCGGCGACCGGGGCGTGCTGGCCGCCGGCCGGCGCGCCGATTTCGTCGTCTGGGATCTCGGCCACGCCAACGAGCTCGCGTACTGGTTCGGCCACAACGCATGCCGGCAGGTCGTGGCCGGCGGCCTGGCGAGGACGCGATGAGCGCAGACGTTCTGACCCTGCACCGTGGCAGCACGACGCTGCTGCTGAGCCTGCCGCATGCCGGCCAGCACATCGACGCGAGCGTCCGGGGCCGCCTCGTCGAGCGTGCGGCCGGCGTCGAAGACACCGACTGGCACCTCGATCGCCTCTACGCGTTCGCGCACGATCTCGGCGCCAGCGTGATCGTGCCGCGCCACTCGCGCTACGTGATCGATCTGAACCGTTCGCCCGAAGACGCGCCGATGTACCCCGGCGCCAACAACACCGAGCTATGCCCGACGTGCTTCTTCACCGGCGAGCCCTTGTACCGCGAAGGGTGCGCGCCCGACGCAGCCGAGATTGCGCGGCGCCGCGATCTGTACTGGCAGCCCTACCACGCCGCGCTGCGCGGCGAGCTGGAACGGATCCGCGCGACCCACGGTCATGCCGTGCTGTTCGACGGTCACAGCATCAAGTCGCAGTTACCGTGGCTGTTCGAAGGACGTTTGCCCGATCTCAACCTCGGCACGGCGGGCGGCGCGAGTTGCGCACCCTCCTTGCGCGACGCGCTCGCCGCGGTGCTCGCGGCGTCCGGCCGCTACAGTCACGTGGTCGACGGTCGCTTCAAGGGCGGCTACATCACGCGTCACTACGGCCGGCCTGCCGAGCACATCCACGCTGTGCAGCTCGAGATGTGCTGGTCGTGCTACATCGCAAACGAATCCGCGCCGCAGCATTGGGACCAAGCGCAAGGCGAAGGTGTGCGGCCGCTGCTGCGCCGCCTCCTCGAAACGGCGACAGCGTGGCGGTTCGCGTGAACGGCGCCGCGGCGCCCGAGCGTTGCCTGTGGGCGCCGCGCGCATGGCTCGATGACGGCTGGTCCGACGACGTGCTGCTGCGTATCGGCGATGACGGCCGCTGGCAAGAGGTCAGCGCCGGCGTCGCCACGCCGCCGGCCGATGCGACGCGCCTGCGCGGACCGGTGCTGCCAGGACTTGTCGACGCGCACAGCCATGCGTTCCAGCGCGCGTTCGCCGGTCTGGCCGAGCGGCGCGAGGCCGGCTCCGCGCACGACGATTTCTGGTCATGGCGCGAGCGCATGTACGCGGTCGCGCAGCGCATCACCCCCGACCTGCTGCGTGCGATCGCGGCGCATCTTTTCGTCGAGCTGCTCGAAGGCGGCTACACCCAGGTATGCGAGTTCCACTACCTGCAGCATCGCCCGGACGGCAGCGGATACGCCGACGATCCGCTTGCGCTGTCGTGGGCGCTCGCCGACGCGGCCGAAGAGTCCGGCATAGGTCTGACGGTGCTGCCGGTGCTCTACGAGCGCGCCGGCTTCGACGGTGCGGCCTTGCTTCCCGAGCAGCGCCGCTTCTCGCTCGATGCCGACGCGGTGTGGAACGCGTGCCGGCGCATCGCTGCGGCCGGCAGTTCGCGGGTCGAGGCCGGGCTCGCGATCCATTCGCTGCGGGCCGCTGCGCCAGCTTCGATCGAGCGGCTGCGCGATCTCGCCGAAGGGTTCGACGGGCCGATCCACATCCACGTCGCCGAGCAGGCGCGCGAAGTGCAGGAATGCCTCGACTCGACCGGTCTGCGCCCGGTCGAGTGGCTGGCGAGTCGCACCGGACTGCTCGATCCGCGCTGGCAACTGGTCCACGCGACGCACGTCACGCCGGCTGAAATCGATGCGATGGCCGCGGTCGGCGCAGGCGTCGTCGTCTGCCCGAGCACAGAGGCCAACCTCGGCGACGGCATCACCGACCTTCGGCGCTGGCTGGACGCCAACGACGGCGCCGTGCGCTTGTCGATCGGTTCGGACAGCAACGTCACGCGCAGCGCTGCCGAGGAACTGCGCTGGCTCGAGTACGGCCAGCGCCTGCTGCGCCACGAGCGCAACGTTGCCGCCGGCGCCGAGCGCGGACGGCACCAGTCGTCGAGCGCGGGGCGGCTGTGGCGGCGCGTCGTGGAAGGCGGTACGTTCGCCCGTGGCGGCGGCGGCCCCGCCGGCATCGTGCCCGGCGCGCGCGCCGACCTGCTGGTCGTCGATCCGCTCGATCCGGGCCTGCGCGGCGTGCCGCAAGCTCACCTGCTTGACGCGCTGGTGTTCTCGAGCCCGGGCGCAGCGTGGCGCGACGTGATGGTCGGCGGCCATTGGGCGCTGCGCGATGGCGAGCATGTGCGCAAGGCCGCGATCGCCGATCGCTTCGAAGGTGCAATGAACGCGCTGTGGTCGGGCTCGTGATAAGAGTCTGGCTGTTGACCTTGAGCGCGCTCAGTGTCGCTTTCGGGTAGGCGAGGAATCCGACGACTCGAAGGCCATCAGATTCATGGATGACGCGCTCTGCCGTTGCTCCAGGTGCATTCGCTGTGATAGGTTGCGGACACGCAGCCGTTACTGCCGTCGTGTCGGCAAGAGCTGTCGGTCTGAAGGGGCCGGGAATGAGACTACTGGCAGCGCTCGACCTGAGACCGAGGGAAAGCGGCATGGCGCCGGCGCGTGCTGCGGGAGGAGAGATGCCACCGCCGCTCGTCGCGGGAGGCGCTGTCGCTGCGCATCCCACCACCGCGCCGATCGGCGCGGCGGGGCCCGCGGGGCCACCCGCCGCCGTAGCCGCGGCGCCGCCGCCGCTGAACACGCCTGAACACGCAGTTGGCCGACTTCGATGCCGCGCTGGCGGCGGCCAAGACCGACATCGATGCGATAGGCATCGCCACGCTGCAGGCGTTGTTGAACAAGGCACTGGCGGCGTCGAGCGCGGCGCGCGCCGAGATCGGCAAGCTCGCCCCAGCGGCGGCCGGCGCGCGCATCGCTCCCGAGCTGGCCAAGGCGAAAGCGCTGCGCACGCGCGTGGCAGAGCTGCGTGCCGATGCGCCGGAAACGCTGCGCAACCAGCAAAACTGGGCGGTCAAGCCGGTCGGAGTGCTGACCGCGCTGATCAATGCCCAGCCGGTTCAGGCAAAGACGACTATGGAGCCGCAACTCGCCAAGCTTCGTAAGCACCTCGCCGCAGTCGCACGGCCTCGGAGGCGTGCAGGATCGCCACTACGACCGCAACGCCTGCATCGACGAGACGCGAAGAAGTTTCACCGCGCCGCGCGGTAGGGGCATTCGCTGCCTGGTCGGAGGGCGCGGGGCATTCCGAGCTTCACCGTGGCCGATATGAAGCCCATCCTCATCGCCGCGCTGTCGTGCACGCTCGCCAGCGCTCGCGCCGCCACGATCGGCGTGGACATCGGCAGCCATCACTTTCCGGAGGCGACGTACCTGCACGACGTGAACCCGGGCCTGTACGTGCGCCTGGACAACGGCGCCACCGGAGGGTTCTATCTGAACTCGCTGGGTCGCCTCAGCCTGCACGCCGGCTACACCGCGCCCTTCGGGCCGTTCGCGCTCACGGTGGGCATCATCAGCGGCTATCAGATCAGACACACGTACTCGACGGTGCCATGCGGCCCCGGCCAGCCGGCGATGGTGTGCACGATGGAGACCCACTACGGCGACACGCGTGGCGCTATCGGGCTGCTCTTGGCGCCTAGCGTGGCGCTGCCCTCGGTATTCGGTGTCGCGCCACGTCTGACCGTCCTGCCGAAGCTCGGCGCCGAAGGCCACACGGCCGTGCATCTCTCTCTCGAACACACTTTCTGACAGTGCCTTCCGCGCGACCGGCTATTTTCGGTTTGCCGAACTCCACGTCGCATTCGCACAGAGCTCGATGCCGCAAACTGCGTTGCCGGCCAGAGCAGGCTGCAGATCCAGCCCATGGTATCGGACTTCAGCGATGGACGGCTCAAGAGCGAGGAGCTAAGCTTCTTCGACCCATATTCCGAGGACAGATATGCTGCCCCATCGCATCCTTCACACCGCCCTGACCGGTATTGCCATCGCTTGCATCGGGTTCGCCGCGACCGCGCAGACCTGGGAGTACAAGGGGTACAAGAAGAGCCGGACAGGCTCGTACAACAAGGAGGAGTTTACCCCCGGTACGATCTCGCTCGCGGAGAAAGACGGCAAGACGTTCTTCCGCATGTCGGCCGGCGCCGTCGATTCCTGTCTGCGTGGCGAAATTCCCGCGACCGTGACCCGCACTCCGGAGACAACGACGATCGAATTGGAGCAGACCCTCTCGGGATGCGAGCAGTTCCGCTATGTGATCCGAAACGACGGCCGTGGCGGTCAACGCGAGACAAAGCGCGGCGACAAGTGGGTGAAAGACGGTTTCGACCACGGGCTCACGCCGGCAAAGCCTTGACCGGCGTGCCGTTCGCGCGGGCTTATCGACCCCCCGGAAGCAGTGCTCCTGAAATTCGCCACGATCGGGCGGGTCGTCAAGCGTAACGTCAGCGCTTGAGGGCCGATTTCCAATCGTGGAACACGTCGATGTCCAGACCGTCCGGATAGAACAGATAGCCCGGCTGATGCCCCGGCTGATCCGTCGTGCCGTACTGCCAGATGATGGCCTTGGTTTGACGGTCGATGACCAGCACGCGGTGTCGGTGGTCGTCATTCAGGATGACATCGCCGTTCGGCAGTTCCAGTGCCAGTGACGGGTGGTCCAGCATGGCCTCGCCGCTGCGTACGAAGTACTCCCAGACGATCTTGTGGGTCTGCGGATCGAAGATGACGACTCGGCCAGGCTTGGCGTAGTCCGCGACGATGACTTGTCCATCCCGGGTTGGATAGGCATCGGATGGATAACTGACGTGAGGGGCCTGAGCCGCCCAGACCAACTTGCCATCACGCGAAACGCGCGAAATCCATGAACCGGGGATTTCCGTGATCATCACATCGCCGTTGTCCAGCGGCGTCGAGCCGTTGGGCAAGTTCAGGTAGCGTGGCGGGTCGTGGCGGCAGTGCCCCGGCTGACCCCATTGCTGAAGGACCTTGGCGCTCTTCGGGTCGATGAAGACGATGCGGCAATTGCGGATGTCGGCTGTGAGTACGGTACCGTCCGCCAGCAGGTGGGCGTCGTCGGGATAGTTGAAGAACTCCGGCCCCGAGCCGCGCGTATCCGCGACCCCGTAGGTCCACGAGATCTGGCGCGTTTCATAGTCGACGATGTGGATATCGTAGTTGTCCTCTTCGTTGACCATCAATTTGCGGCCATCGGGTGAAAAGAACACATCGTCATTGCCGCGATAGATCTTCAGGTTCGGCGACGGAAACTCCCAGATCACTTGCTTGTTCGGTGCGATTTCGATGAGGCGGTTGTTGCGGCGGTCCGCGATGACGATCGGATAGGGAAGGGGCTTGCCCCACGAAGGCACCGGCTTGTCGCGGCTTCCGCTCACTGGCGGAATCGCGGGCAGCGTCACGCCACTCGACACGATTCCGGCTCCGGTCATCTCCTCGGTGACCGGCACTGGTACACCGCGTTGTCGGAGTGGCTTCGTGCCTGCCGCGGGATCGGCTGCATACACGGACCAGGGCAGTGTGGCCAGTGCAATGACGGTACCCAAGAGCCTCCACAACGGCAAAGTCAGCATCGCAGCCCTCCAAGCAGCCGCTCAAGCCGCGTCGCCGCGCCAAGGTCCTGCCGACTAGGTACGTTAACCCGCTGAAGCGCCTGCCTCCTTGACATGCCTCAAGCAGAGGCGCAAAGACGACGTGCACCCATCCGCTCGCCTGCCCCGGTTCCTCGAACGGCCGCTGGTGTCCCTATGCGCCGGCTGTCGATAGCTGCATAGGGGCCGAGAGCCGCTGTCGGCTGGCGGAGCGCCACGGACAACCCCTTGCATCTGAAGCGCTCGGCCGGTTGCGATTGACCTCATCCTGACAGTCGCTCGCAGGAACTCGCGGCCTGCTGCCGGACCGTCGCCGATCTCTCGGCCGCGCGGCTCCTTGATCCTCCCTCGCAGCAATTCACGACGCGGTCTTGCCGCCGTTGACGTCAATGATCTGACCGGTCAGGAAACCGGTCTCGTCGGATGCCAGGAACAAATTGGCGGAGTGAGATGCGAAGTCGACGGTCACCAGCGCAATGATGTCTGCCGCCGAGAACTTACATAACTGACCGTTACCAACGACGGTCTCCGGAGCTCAATTGCGGGGAAAGCAATTGCTGGCAAGGATTGGAACCGGTTGAAGGGTCTGCTTCTGATCTTGTCGAATCAGGCTTTCGAATCCAGGATTGCCGCATTGACCATCGTGCGCAATTCGCGCCGGATCGGATACAGGCTTGAGGGGATGAACTGCGTGAGGAACACGACGCACACGTCCTCCACCGGATCGATCCAGAAGAAGGTGGACGCCATACCGCCCCAAAAGTATTCACCCACAGAGCCGGCGATGCCGCTCTTGGCCACATCAGCAGGCTACATCCGAGGGGTCGTGACATTCTTTCCCGGACGCTACCAAAGAGCGCTCGACGCCGACCCTGGCAGCCCTGCCGCGGAGGTCGGCACCGGTTTCCATAAGTCTCCCGGGTCCCGTTGGTGTAGGCCAATCGGGCACGACCATTCAGCTCAGGAGAAACCTTTCCAAAGGAAATACACCGTTCCCGCGCCGGTGATGCTACCGGGCCGGTCCACTGCTCGTGATGCAGCGCGTGTGCGTTCTCGTCGTAGTTGTCGGTCCCCAGGTAGAACAGGTGCTGCTGACTGTCGGCCTCCATCACGGCCGGATCGCCCTGCGCGGTGGGCGTGCCGGTCGGGCTCGCGGGGCCGGCCCAGGGCTCGGCGGTGCGCGAGTTCGAGCGCTGATCCCAGTAGACGTGCCAGATGTTTCCTGCGGCGTCCCGATAGAAGATGTGCTGCTGGTTGGCGGCGACGAGGGTCGCAGGGTCTCCTGCCGCCGCCGGGCCGGTCGAAAGGCTGCCGGTTCCGCTTGCCCACTGCTCGGGCGGGAAGCGGTGGTTGACGCTCGAATCAGGCCGGCACCCACCCAGTCGGCGATCAATGCCGGGGACAGCGTCGACGCGAGCTATTCGGCCTGGGCGCAATACGTGCCCAATGATTCGAGCGACCACACGCTCGACATGACGGTGAACGCGGTGGGGTTGCCGGCCGCCGCCGGCGTATTGGCCGGGCCGTATGGGCCGGCCCATTGGCCGGCGCGCTGCTGGCTGCTCAGGCCGTCGAGGCCGACCTAGGTAGCAGCCTGGGTCTGCGTGTAGAACTCGCCTTCCACGCTCGGAACAACCCAGGCTCCATCGATCTGGTCAAAGGACCCTTGCGGACCTTTGAGGATGTAGCCGCTCCAGTTGTTGTTGTTGAAGGTGTTCATGCTCCTTTGGATCGGACCCGTTCCCTGAGTCACCGCTGGCGCTCGGGTCGTAGGCGCCGTGTCGGCGGGGGCCTCTGGCGCGGCGAGCCGGGTCGGAGTGGAGAACGGGTTGCGCCACGTCGCCAGGCGTTGCGCAGGGCCGTTGCGATCGGGCCGCGGCGGATAGCCGCGCCGCCGCAGCTCTTCGTTGGACAAGCGCACGGACTCCTCGGCGGTCAGCGCAGGCAACGTGACGCCCCCGGGCCGAGGCGGCTCGGGTATAGGCGCAGGCGCGTCGGAGGTCGGAGCCGAATGGAAACGCAGGTCGATCGGATAGTCGGACGTCGCGCCCTCGGCCTGGCAGCGCACGAGCAAGTGGGTGAGAGCCTCGGACTGCCGCCCCCGGTTGCGCGCCCGCACCACGAAGCGGACGACACCGTTCGAGTCCGCGTTCATGCGCAGCCTGCGGCTCTCGTCCCGACGGCCTCGGGCTCGGACAGGCCGCAGAGCGCATGCGGCGAGGTCTTCACCCAAAGCGGCGTCGAGCTCGTCGAAGACACGGTGTATCGCGCGAGAGGATGGCTCGACACCGGCGTCGCCGCCGCGGAGCCGGCGTCGGCGGCAAGGCCTTGGGCAGCGCGGCATTCCGCGACGATCCTGGCGTCCACCGGCGGCAAGAGAAGGTGCGCCAGCTTCGGCTGAGGGCCAACCTGCAAGATCGGGTTCAGGCAATCTGCGGCCAGACCCGCGCCCTCGGCAGCTGCGCCCAGCCTGAACCCTGCGCTCGCGCAGGCAGCGCGGATCTGTCGACAGGCGTCTTGCGCAGCCTGGGCTTGGCCGGCGACAGGTCCCGTGGAAACGATGACGAGCATCGCGAGCGCAAGGCCTCGCACCGGCAGGTGAATCATCAACTTTCCGCCAGGAAATGTTTTCGATGCCCTCAAATCACACTACCACTTCCTCGATCTTTGGGCAAAGTGCCGTCGCGACGCAACTGCTGTCACGACCAGAGTGTCACCGTGGCGAGGCTCTTGCTGTGCCTGGGCTTGGCCCCGGCAGCTCGCGCGTGATCTCGCGCATCCCGAGCTGGCCACTCCCGGATTGACGAACTCGGGCACCGGACTTGGTTCCTCCCTAAAGGGAGCGAGGGTGCGTTGTGGCACGAGATCGGGCACGTGAGTAGCGCGCTCGCGCTGGTCGACAAGCTATTGCGACTCTTGCTTCGCATTCGCGCATTTCGACCGCCAAGCCGAAAGGTGCCACTTCAGTGGTTCGGCTCCCCCTACCAGCTGTCGAAGCACGAATAATCTGACACTTTGCACTAATAAACTGGCCACGAGGGCGGGTGCGCAGCCCCGTCTCAGACGGCCAGAGTTTTCGGGCACTCTCACTCTTTCGCGAACACGCCGCCGGCGTACCCGAGAATCGGCGTATGCATGGCGAGACCTCGGCAGACTTCCTCATCATCGGCGCCGGTATTGCCGCAGCTTCCATCGGCTACTGGCTCTCTACCCGTGGCTCAGTCACCTTGCTCGAACGCGAATCCCAGCCCGGCTATCACTCCACCGGCCGCTCGGCTGCACTCTTCATGGAGAGCTACGGCCCGCATCAAGTGCGCGCCCTCACCATGGCGAGCCGTGCGTTTCTCGAGCATCCGCCTGAAGGCTTCGCTGACGTCCCGATACTCTCGCCGCGTGGTGCGCTAATGGTCGCAACTGCGGAGCAGATGCCGCTACTCGAAGAGCAGTTGAACGCGATGCGCTCCGTCAGCGATCGGGCATGCCGTCTCGATGGCGCCGAGGCCTGCGCGATGGTGCCGGTTCTGCGCCGCGAGCTCATAGTCGGCGGCGTGCACGAGCCCGACGCCTCGGACATCAACGTGCACGCGCTGCACCAGGGCTACCTCAGGGGACTGAAGCGTCGCGGCGGCCGCGTGATCGTCGATGCCGACGTGCACGCGCTCGAGCGTCATGGTGCGGTCTGGCATGTCGGGGCGGACGGGCGCACTTGGCAGGCGCCAGTGGTGGTGAACGCAGCCGGCGCGTGGTGCGACGCGGTCGCATACCTTGCCGGTGCGCTGCCCATCGGTCTGGTGCCGAAGCGCCGCTCGGCCTTCGTGTTCGTGCCGCCATGGGGCCTCTCGATCGCTCGCTGGCCTATGTTCATCGGCATCGACGAAAGCTGGTACGTGAAACCGGATGCCCGGATGTTGCTCGGATCGCCGGCGAACGCGGACCCGGTCGAGCCGCACGACGTGCAGCCTGAGGAGCTTGACATTGCGCTGGCCATCGACCGCATCGAGACGATGACGACGCTGAAGATCGTGCGGCCTGCGCGGACCTGGGCGGGGCTTCGCTCTTTCGTCGGTGACGGCGAGCTGGTCGGCGGCTGGGATTTGGAGCTGCCGGGCTTTTTCTGGCTGGCCGGGCAGGGCGGCTACGGAATACAGACCTCGGCAGCGATGGGCCAAGCCTGTGCGGCGCTGGCTGTAGGCGAGGCGATTCCAGCGGAGATTGCGCGCTTTGGCCTAACTCAGGCCATGCTGTCACCGGCGCGGCTCAGAGGAGCGTTCGCCTGAAGATTGAACATCGCTTCCTCCAGAACCGAAGCCAACCCGAATCCGAAACCCAACGCCATGCATGTCTTTACCGGCGGCCTCGCCACCGAGACCAACACCTTCGCACCGATGCCTACCGGCCTCGCCTCATTCCGTGACCGCGCCTACTACCCGGCGGGCAAGCACCCCGAGACGCTGAGCTTCTTCGCCGCGCCGCTGTATGCCGCGCGCCAGCGTGGCAAGGCCCGTGGCTGGAAGGTAACCGAAGGCATGGTGGCCTCGGCACAGCCGAGCGGCACCACCACGCGCAACGCCTACGAGACGCTGCGCGACGAGCTACTCGGCGATCTGCGCGCCGCGCTGCCGGTCGACATGGTCGTGCTCGGCCTGCACGGCGCGATGGTCGCCGACGGCTACGACGATTGCGAAGGCGATCTGCTGGCGCGCGTGCGCGCCCTCGTCGGCTCCAAGGTCGTGGTGGGCGCCGAGCTCGATCCGCACAACCACCTCACGCCCGCGATGCTGGCCAATGCCGACCTGCTGATCGCGTTCAAGGAGTATCCGCACACCGACGTGCTGGAGCGCGCGTACGAGCTCGTCGACCTGTGTGCGGCGCAAGTCGAGGGGCGGGTGAAGCCGGTGGCGGCAGCGGTCGATTGCGAAATGCTCGTCACCATGCACACCTCGCGCGAGCCGGCGCGCGGCTTCGTCGACCGCATCCAGTCGCTCGAAGGCAGGGACGGCATTCTCTCGATCTCGGTCTCGCACGGCTTCGCCTGGGGCGACACCGAGCACATGGGCACGCAGGTGCTGGTATACGCCGACGGCGACGCGGCCAAGGCGCAGACGCTTGCACGCCGCCTCGCCGACGAGCTGATCGGCCTTCGCGAACAGCTCTCGGTGCGCTACCACGGCATCGACGAGGCCCTCGACGAAGCCCTCGCATTCGATGGCGCCCCGGTCGTGCTCGCCGACGGCGCCGACAACCCCGGCGGCGGCGCGGCTGGCGATTCGACCTTCATCCTGCGCCGCCTGCTTGAGCGCGGCATCGGCAACGTCTGCCTCGGCCCGCTCTGGGATCCGGGGGCCGCCCGCATCGCCTTCGAGGCCGGCCCGGGGGCGAATCTGCCCTTGCGCATCGGCGGCAAGATCGGTCCGCTCTCCGGCGATCCGGTCGATGCGCTCTGCACCGTGAAGGCGGTGCTGCCCGAAATGTGGATGACGGGCCTGGCCGGCACGCCGGTGGCGATGGGCGATTCCGCGCTGGTTGAGACGGGCGGCATCGAGATCGTGCTCATTAGCCTACGCAACCAGGCGATGGGCACCGACCTCTTCACGCAACTCGGCTGCGTTCTGGCTGCGAAAAGGATCATCGTCGTGAAGTCGTCGCAGCACTTCTACGCATCGTTCTCGATGGTCGCGAAGCACGTGATCTACGTCGGCGCGCCCGGCGCGGTCACGCTCGACCTGAACACACTGCCGTATCGCAAGGTGCGGCGGCCCAAATGGCCGCTCGTCTGATGCACCGCACAATCAAACCTTGCCAAAAGGATTCCCGCCAATGAAACGCTCCCTGCACGCTCTCGCGGTTGCCGTGCTCTCCGCTGGCCTGTGGTTCGCTACCGCCGATGCAAGCGCTCAGACCAAAACGCTGCGCTTCGTCGCGCAAGCTGACCTGAAGATCCTCGACCCGACCTTCACGCCGGCCTACATTACGCGCAACTTCGGCTACATGGTGTACGACACCCTGTTCGCGCAGGATGCGAATGGCGTGCCGCGCCCGCAGATGGTCGACAAGTACACGACCTCGAAGGACGGCCTGCACTGGAGCTTCACCTTGCGGCCCGGGCTGAAGTTCCACGACAGCAGCCCGGTCACCGCCGCCGACTGCGTCGCCTCCCTGCAGCGCTGGGGCGGGCGCGACAGCATCGGCCGGGCGATGAAGGCGTCGGGCGGCGAATGGGCCGCCACCGACGCGAAGACCTTCACGCTGACGCTGAAGGAACCGTTCGGGCTGGTGCTCGATGGCCTCGCGAAGCCGTCCGGATTCCCTGCGGTGATGATGCCCGAACGCCTCGCGAAGACGCCGACCACGGCGCCTCTCAGCGAGGTGATGGGATCGGGCCCGTTCCTCTTCAAACGCGATGAGTGGGTGCCGGGCAACAAGGTCGTGTTCGTGCGCAACCCGGCCTACGTAGGTCGCAGCGAGCCGCCAAGCGGCCTGGCAGGCAACAAGACCGCGCACCTCGACCGCGTCGAATGGCTTTATCTGCCGGACTCCAACAGCTCGACCGCCGCGCTGAAGAACGGCGAGGTCGATCTGATCGAGCAGCTGCCGCCCGACTACGTCACGCCACTGCGCGCCGACCCCGACATCAGGCTCGGCACCGCCGGCGCGTATCAGGGCTTCATCGTGTTCAACGAGCTGCACCCGCCGTTCGACAACGCGAAGGCGCGGCAGGCCGTGCTGCATGCGGTCGACCAGGCGAAGTTCGTGGTCGGCATGGGCTACCCGCTCGACATGCGGATGAACTATTGCGACACCTGGTTCATCTGCGGCAGCCCGAACCAGACCGCCGCCGGCGCGGCGCCGTTCATGAAGCCCGACATCGCGAAGGCGAAGCAGCTGCTGGCCGAAGCCGGCTACAAGGGCGAGAAGGTGGTCGTGTTGGTACCGACCGACATCACGACCCTGAACGCCGCGGCATTGATCACCGTGCAGACTCTGAAGTCGATCGGTATCAATGTCGACGCGCAAACCAGCGACTGGGCCACGATCACCGCACGCCGGGCGAAGAAGGAAGCGCCCGAAGCCGGCGGCTGGAACGTGTACGTGACGATCGCCGGCGAGTTCGACGCCGATTCACCGATGACAAACGCCTATCTCAGCACGGCCTGCGGCAATTCGCTGCCGGGCTGGCCGTGCGACAAGACGCTCGACGAGCTGCGCACCGCGTGGGCCCATGAAACGGTGCCGGCCAAGCGCAAGGAGCTTCTCGACCGCTTTCAGGAAAGGGCGTTCGAGGCCGTGCCGTATGCCTACTTCGGCCAGTTCTCGCCGGCTTACGCGGCGCGAAAGAGCCTGAAGCACCTCGATCAGTACTGGAACATTCCGAACCTCTGGGTTCTCGACAAGTAGCCGGGCGACGCGGCACCGCGGCCGTTTGGATGCAGACCGTCCTGCAACGCATTCTCGCCTCGCTGCCAGTCATGGCGGTGGTCGCGCTGATCGTCTTCTTGCTGATCCACCTCGCGCCCGGCGACCCGGCGGCCCTGATTGCCGGCGACCTGTCGAGCGCCGAAGACATCGCGCAGCTGCGCACCGCGCTCGGCCTCGACCAGCCGCTCTGGAGCCAGTTCCTGATCTGGGTCGGGCGCCTCATGCACGGTGATTTCGGCACGTCGATCTTCACTCACGTGCCGGTGACGCGCCTGCTTGCCCAGCGGCTCGAGCCGACGCTCTCGTTGACGGTGCTGACGATGCTGATCTCGATCCTGATCGCAATTCCCATCGGCACGATCGCCGCCTGGCGCGCCGGCTCGTGGATCGACCGCCTGGTGATGCTGTTCGCGGTGCTCGCTTTCTCGGTGCCGGTGTTCCTGATCGGCTACCTGCTGATCTACGGCTTCGCGGTGGTGCTGCGCTGGCTGCCGGTGCAAGGCTACGTCCACTTGAGCGAGGGCGTCGGGCCGTGGCTCGCCCATCTCGTGCTGCCGTGCGTGAACCTCGCGCTCGTCTACATGGCGCTCCTCACGCGCATGACGCGCGCAACCGTGCTCGAAGTGCTGCAGGAGGACTACATCCGCACTGCGCGGGCGAAAGGCCTCGGCGTGGTAGCGGTGCTCGGCCATGCGCTGCGCAATGCGGCGATCCCGATCGCGACGACGGTCGGCGTCGGCATCGCCCTGCTGATCGGCGGCGTCGTCGTTACCGAGACGGTGTTCGCGATTCCCGGCATCGGCCGTCTCGTCGTCGAGTCGGTGCAGCGCCACGACTACCCGGTGATCCAGAGTGTGTTGCTCTTGTCGGCTGGCGCCTACGTGCTCGTCAACCTGCTGATCGACCTCAGCTACAGGCTGTTCGATCCGCGCATCCGCGACTGAACGCCGCGATGGCAGCTTCGGCCTCGTTCGACGCCCCGCGCACGCTGCGGCGCTGGCGCTTCGTGCGCAAGCACCCGACGCTCATCCTCGGCGCGATCCTGCTGCTCGCGGTCGCGTTGCTCGCGCTCGCCGCGCCGGCGCTCGCGACCCACGACCCGCAGGACATCGACCCGGTCGCGCGGCTTCAGCCGCCTTCGGCCGAGCACCACTTTGGCACCGACGCGCTAGGCCGCGACGTGTACAGCCGCGCGGTGTTCGGCGGAAGGGTCTCGCTCGCCGTCGGCCTCAGCGTTGCGCTGCTTTCAACCGCGATTGGCGTCGTCCTCGGCCTCACCGCGGGCTTCGTACGCTGGGCCGACGGCCTCGTGATGCGCGTGATGGACGGCCTCATGGCGATCCCGGGCATCCTCCTCGCGATCGCACTGATGTCGCTGACGCGCGCGAGCCTCTTGACCGTGATTGTCGCGATCACGGTGCCGGAAGTGCCGCGCGTCGTGCGTCTGGTGCGTTCGCTCGCGCTGACGCTGCGTGAGCAGCTCTTCGTCGAAGCGGCGCACGCGATCGGCACGCGGCTGCCGCTGATCCTGTGGCGCCACGTGCTGCCGAACATGACGGCACCGCTGGTAGTGCAGGCGACCTTCATCGCCGCGTCCGCGGTGCTCATCGAATCGGCGCTGTCGTTCCTCGGCGTCGGCGTGCCGGCGCAGATTCCGAGCTGGGGCAACATGATGGCCGAGGGGCGCAACTTCGTCGCGGTCGCGTTCCACATCATCCTGTTCCCGGGCATCTTGCTCGCGCTGACCGTGCTCGCGATCAACCTGCTCGGCGACGGACTGCGCGACGCCCTCGACCCGCGCCTGGCGCGCCAGTTGTGACCCCGGCAGTGTCGTTGCCGCTGCTTGAGGTCGACGGCCTGTGCACCTCGTTCGACACTGTCGCCGGCACCGTGCGCTCGGTCGACGGCGTGTCGTGGCAGCTTGCCGCCGGCGAGACGCTCGGCATCGTCGGCGAATCGGGCTGCGGCAAGAGCGTGACTGCTCTGTCGATCATGCGCCTCGTGCCGACTCCTCCGGGCCGCCACGCCGGCGCGGTGCGCTATCGAGGCACCGATCTTCTGCACCTGCCGGAAAAGGCGATGCGGGGGATCCGCGGCGATCGCATCTCGATGATCTTCCAGGAGCCGATGACGTCGCTGAACCCGGTGCTGACGGTTGGCCGTCAGATCGCCGAGACCGTGACGCTGCACCAGAAGCTCAGCCGCCGCGCCGCGCAGGCGCGAGCGATCGAGATGCTGCGGCTCGTGCAGATCGCCGAGCCGGAGCGGCGCGTCGACGAATATCCGCACCAGCTCTCGGGCGGCATGCGCCAGCGCGTGATGATCGCGCTGGCGCTCGCCTGCAACCCCGAGGTGCTGATTGCCGACGAGCCGACGACCGCCCTTGACGTAACGATCCAGGCGCAGATCCTCGAGCTGCTGCGGGACCTGCAGCGCCGCCTCGGCATGGCCGTCGTGATGATCACGCATGACCTCGGCGTCGTCGCCGAAAGCTGCGATCGCGTGGTCGTGATGTACGCCGGCCGCAAGGTCGAGGAGGCGTCCGTGCTCGACCTGTTCGACCATCCGCTACACCCGTATACGCGCGCGTTGATGGCGTCGATGCCATCGCTCAATGCGACGGCGGCGCGCCTCATTGAGATTCCCGGAATGGTCCCGGCGCCGCAGGAGAGCGTGCGTGGCTGCGCCTTCGCGCCACGATGCGCGTACGCGACCGAGCGCTGCCGACGCGAGGAACCGGCGCTCGAAGCGCATCGCCCGGACCACGAGGTCGCGTGCTCGGAGGTCGAGCGCGTCGTGCAGTCTCCCCCACCGGCGGCGACGATGCCGCTGAACGATGCACGATCGGAGCGACGACACGCCGGGACGGGGGTCTCGCGCATGACAAGTGCTCCCGGAATACTCGCAGGCATCCGTGCGGCGCTGGACCCTACCCTCGATCCGCCGCCCTCCGCGCCTCCACTGCTGGAGGTGCGCGGCCTGACGAAGCACTACTGCGCACCGCGGCGCTGGCCGCGCCGCGCGCCGCCGATCGTCCGGGCAGTCGACGACGTCTCATTCACTCTTACGAGCGGCGAGACTCTCGCCCTTGTGGGCGAATCGGGCTGCGGCAAGACGACGACCGGCAAGGCAGTCCTTCGCCTCATTGAGCCGACGGCCGGGTCGGTGCGCCTCGAAGGCGAGGAGCTGCTCGCGCTGCCCCTCGGCACGATGCGCGAGCGCCGGCGTGACATGCAGATCATCTTCCAGGACCCGTACGCGTCGCTGAACCCGCGCCTCACTGCCGGCGAGATCGTCGCCGAGCCGCTGCGCAACTTCAAGGCGACCGGCTACCGGAATGCGGCCGAGCGCCGCGAGCGCGCAGCGTGGCTCTTCGCGAAGGTGGGACTTCGCGCCGAAGCCCTCGGGCGCTATCCGCACGAGTTCTCGGGCGGCCAGCGCCAGCGCCTCGGCATCGCTCGTGCGCTGGCGCTGCAGCCCAAGCTGATCGTTTGCGACGAGCCGGTTTCGGCGCTCGACGTCTCAGTGCAGGCGCAGGTGATCAATCTGCTGATGGACCTGCAGGCGGAGTTTGGCATCGCCTACCTCTTCGTCGCGCACGACCTGACGGTGGTGCGCCACATTAGCCATCGGGTCGCGGTGATGTACCTCGGCCACATCGTCGAGGTGGCTGACCGTGACACGCTGTTCGCGGCGCCGCGCCATCCGTATACCGAAGTGCTGCTGTCGGCGGTGCCCGTGGCCGACCCGCGCAGGAAGCCTTCACGCATCCTGCTTGCCGGCGATCCGCCGAGCCCGGTGAATCCGCCCAGCGGCTGCCGCTTCCATACCCGCTGCCCGCTCGCGCAGCCTGTCTGCAGCGAGCAGAAGCCCGCACTGAAACCGCGCGAGGTACGCTCGGCGGCCGCGTCCGAACACCTCGTCGCCTGCCACTTCCGCTAACGCCACGGAGATAGTCATGTCCGAATCCGCACCCGAATTCGATCTGCTGATCCGCGGCGGTATCGTCATCGACGGTACTCGCGCGCCACGCTTCGACGCCGACATCGGCATCTCGGGTGGGCGCATCGCGGCAGTCGGCGATCTCGGCGACCGCAAGGCACGCGAGATGATCGACGCGCAGGGACGCATCGTCGCTCCCGGTTTCATAGACGCGCACACCCACGATGATCAAGCGGTGCTGTCGCAACCCGATATGAGCTTCAAGGTGTCGCAGGGCGTGACAACAGTCGTCGCGGGAAACTGCGGCATCAGCATCGCGCCGCTGCGCGCCGAGACGCCGTTGCCCTCACCGCTCGACCTGCTCGACCTGCCCATGCGCGGCCGCTTCGTGAGCTTCGCCGACTACTTCGCCGAGCTCGAAGCTACTCCCGCATCAATCAACGTCGCCGCTCTAGTCGGGCACACGACGTTGCGCGTTGTCACAATGGCATCGCTCGATCGGCCGGCTGGGCCGGCCGAGATCGCGGCGATGCGTGCGCTCGTCGAGGAAGCGCTGGACGCGGGAGCGATCGGCCTCTCCACAGGCACGTTCTATCCGCCGGCGGTAAAGGCAACCACCGACGAGATCATCGAGGTCGGCCGGCCGCTCGGTGTGCACGGCGCGCTCTACGTGACCCATATGCGCGACGAGGCTGACAAGGTGATCGACGCACTCGATGAAACCTTCAGGATCGGCCGCGAGCTCGGCGTACCGGTTGTCGTCTCGCATCACAAATTGCAGAACGTGGCGAACTTCGGGCGATCGAAGGTGACGCTGCCGCATATCCGCGCCGCGATGCAATGCCAGTGTGTTGCGCTCGACTGCTACCCGTACAACGCCGGCTCGACGATGATTCGCACTGACCGCGGAATGCTCGAGGGGCGCGTACTGATCGCGTCGAGCGTGCCGCACCCTGAGTGCGCCGGGCGCGACCTCGACGCGATCGCCACCGAATGGGGCGTCGCGAAGGACGAGGCCGCGCGGCGCCTGCAGCCCGGCAGCGCGATTTATTTTCTGATGGACGAGGGAGACGTGCGCAACATTCTTTCGTTCGACGAGACGATGATCGGCTCGGACGGCATACCGGCAGCCGAGAAGCCGCATCCGCGTCTGTGGGGCACGTTCCCGCGCGTGCTTGGCCACTACAGCCGAGACGTCGGCCTGTTCCCGCTTGAGACCGCAGTCTGGAAGATGACCGGTCTTACGGCGCGCAATTTCGGTCTGACCGGCCGCGGCACGCTCGCCATCGGCCAGCACGCCGACGTCGTTGTCTTCGACGCCGCAACGATCCGCGACGCCGCCGACTACGACTCGCCGAAGCGCCCGGCCGAAGGCATCGACGCGGTGATCGTCAACGGGGCGATCACGTGGCGCGACGGCCGCCATTCGGGCGCGCGCGAGGGTCAGGTGATCCGTCGCGACGCCGCGGCGCTTCGGCGCCGGGCCGCTGCGTTCGCCACCGCGTCTCCCGCGCACTGAGGCCGATTCGACTTCGGAGTCTCGAGATGACTACTTTGATCCAGCGCTATGCCACTCCCCTCGCGATGCCCTTTTCGAAAGCCGTGCGCGCAGGCGATTTCCTGTTTCTCTCCGGCGTGCTGCCGATGGACGGTGAAGGCCGCATCGTCACCGGCGACATCGCACTGCAGACCCGAGTCGTGCTGGAACGCATCGCCGCAACCCTGGCCGAAGCGAGCGCCAGCATGGGCGACCTCGTGCGCATGACCGTGTGGCTCGCTGACCTCGGCGATTTCGCAGCGTTCAGCGACGAATACCGCCGTCATTTCGCGGGCAGCTTTCCGGCTCGCTCGATGGTCGAAGCGATGCTCTACGGCGGCGCCGGCATCGAGATCGAGGCGCAGGCGCTCGCGCCGGCAGCCGAATAACGAGCATCGTTCAGTTACAGATACGACCGGCATGATTGACGGCTCGAGAGGGCGAAGAGCCTGTCTTGAAGAGCTCGGCGATCTCAGGGCCGTATTCGCGCAGCAATGAAAGCGCGCCGAGTGGACGTTGTCCTTCGCACTTTGGAGTTTCTTCAATGGACATTGGACCGTGTGAGC
>ODAK010000165.1_pt1 | contig 73940 bp, 74 predicted proteins | sample 1539591 | NCBI WGS metagenome assembly ODAK01 (sample SAMEA3539303, study PRJEB22396) | soil metagenome | biome: tundra; feature: field; material: soil | place: USA | collected 2010-05 | depth 0.15 m | reverse complement strand
CCTGCAGCAGCAGCCACTCGGAGACGAAGCCGTTGAGCGGCGGCAGGCCGGCGATCGCGAGCGCGCCGATCAGGGCGGTCCAGGCCACCCACGGCATACGGTGAATGAGTCCGCCGAGACGTCCCATGTTGCGCTCGCCGGTGGCATGCAGCACCGCGCCGGTACCGAGAAACAACAGGCTCTTCATACAGGCATGGTTGAGCGCGTGATACAGCACCGCGAGCAGCGCCAGCGAGGCCACCATGCGCATGCCGACACCCTCGAACACGATCGCCAGGCCGACGCCGGCGAACAGGATGCCGGTGTTCTCAATCGAGGAGTAGGCGAGCAGTCGCTTCATATCGCTCTGCACGGCGGCGAACACGATGCCATAAAGAGCCGTGAATAGACCCAAAGCCAGCGGCACCAGGCCCCACCACCACTCCGGCGTACCCAGCAGATCGAAGGTCACGCGCAACAGGCCGTAGAGCGCGGTCTTGAGCATCACGCCGCTCATGAGCGCGGAGACCGGCGATGGGGCCGCCGGGTGCGCGTCGGGCAGCCAGACGTGCAAAGGCACGAGTCCGGCCTTGGCGCCAAAGCCGAACAGCGCCAGCAGAAACGCCAGCGCCGACCAGCCGCTGGCGAGGCGCGCGCCGCGCATGGCATCGAAGGTGAATTGCCAGCTGCCCCCCTGCAGTATGCCAAAGCTCAGCAGGATCGCGAGCGCCCCGACGTGTGCGATCAGCAGATAGACGAAGCCGGCCTGGCGAATGGCAGCGACGCGGTGGTCGGTAGTCACGAGGAAATAGGACGACAACGCCATGGTTTCCCAGGCCAGCATAAAGCTGTAGGCATCGTCGGCGAGCAGCACCAGGGCCATGCTGGCCAGAAACAGATGGTATTCCAGCACGATCAGGCCCGGCGCCGCGCCCTGCGGCCGGCGAAAGTAGCCCGCCGCGAACAGCGAGATGCCGACCGAGGCCGCGCCGAGCAGCACCAGAAACACCGCCGAAAGCGCATCGAGCCGCATGTGCATCGGTAGATCGGGCAGACCGAGCAGCAGCACGCGCTGCGTTACCGGGGCGGAGAGGCTTATGGCCGCGACCAGCGCCAGCGCGCCACCGACTGCAGCGCCCGCCGGATACAGCACGCGGCAGCCCAAGGCCGCGTGAGACGGCCTGATCAAACCAAGCAAGCCGATCAGCAGCCATGCCCCGAGCAGCGCCAGACACGCATCGATGGGCGAATGGAGCGCGGGCAGCGCGGCGATCACGAAACAGCTTCTCCGAAGACGGATCGGGCACGGGCGTTGGTTGCGGCCAATGTTACTTCAATGCGCCTTGTATTATCATGCCAATCCACTATGAGTCTCGAACAACGCAGCGCGCGCCTGACGATTCTGGTCGACCCGCGCAAGAAGACGGCGTCCACGACGGCGGCCCGCCCGGCAGCGCGCAAGCCGCGACGGCGACCGCGCTCTTGAGGCACGGCGGCGCGGCCCGCGTCCGGCCTCTCGCGTGGCGAGGGGCACAGGCCGGCGATATAATTCTGGCCCACCCCAGGAGCATCGCCATCAGCAAGCACATCGTCGTCCGCGAGATCGCGCGACCCAACCGAAACGACCTGCAGACTCTGGGCGAGTGCGGTGTCGCCACCGTACACGAAGCGCAGGGTCGCATGGGCCTGTTGGCCGACTACATGCGCCCGATCTATCGGCCGGTGAGCATTGCCGGCAGCGCGGTGACGGTGCTGGTCCCGCCGGGGGACAACTGGATGTTGCACGTCGCGGTCGAGGTCTGTCAGCCCGGCGATGTGCTCGTGGTTGCGCCGAGCTCGCCCTGCTCGGACGGCTACTTCGGCGACCTGCTCGCCACCTCGCTGGCCGCGCGCGGCGTCGTTGGCTTGATCATCGATGCCGGCGTACGCGACATCGCCAGTCTCACGGACATGAAGTTCCCGGTCTGGAGCAAGGCGGTGTTTGCCCAGGGCACAGTGAAAGCGAGCTTGGGCGCGGTCAATGTGCCGATCATCTGCGCCGGGGCGCGCGTGGAGCCCGGCGATGCGATCGTTGCCGATGACGACGGGGTCGTGGTGGTGGGCCGCGCGCAGGCGAGCACCGTCGCCCAGGCCGCCGCCCAGCGCGCCGCCAGCGAACAAGACAAACGCAAGCGCCTCGCCGCGGGCGAGCTGGGCCTCGACATCTACAAGATGCGCGAGCCGCTCAAGGCCCTGGGGCTCGAGTATCGCTGAGCGCCGGAACGCCGCGCATGTCAGCCAGACAGACCGCGATACCGTGCACGCTCATGCGGGGCGGCACTTCGAAGGGCCCCTTCTTCCTGGCCGCCGATCTGCCCGCTGACCCCGCTGTGCGCGATCGCGTGCTGCTCTCGGTAATGGGCTCTCCCGATCCGCGACAGATCGATGGCCTCGGCGGCGCCGAACCGCTGACGAGTAAAGTCGCGATCATCTCCCGATCCGAGCGTCCCAACGTCGATGTGGATTACCTGTTCGCCCAGGTCCTGATCGACAAGCCGCTGGTCGATGTAAGTCCGAACTGCGGCAACATGCTCGCTGGAGTCGCACCGTTCGCGATCGAGCGCGGCCTGGTGAGCGCCTCCGATCCGATCACGCGGGTGGCGATCTACATGGTCAATACCGGCAATCTGGCGCTGGCGAGCATTCAAACGCCCGGTGGCGTGGTGCGCTATGACGGCAGCGCGGCGATTGCGGGCGTGCCGGGCACGGCGGCGCCGATCAACGTCGATTTTCTCGATACCGCGGGCTCGGTCTGCGATGCCATGTTGCCGACCCAGCGCGCGCGCGACCGGGTCGAAGGCATCGATGTCACCTGCATCGACAATGGCATGCCGGTGGTAGTGATCCCCGCGCGCGCGCTCGGCAAGAGCGGCTACGAATCGCCCAAGGATCTCGATGCCGACCAGGAATTCAAGGCGCGACTGGAACGGGTGCGGCTCGCCGCCGGACGACTGATGGGTCTGGGGGATGTGACGAGCAAGGTGGTGCCGAAGCTGACGCTGATCGCGCCGGCGCAGGCCGGCGGGCATGTCTGTACCCGCAGCTTCATCCCGCACCGCTGCCACGCCGCGATCGGCGTGCTCGGCGCGGTCAGTGTCGCGACCGCCTGCGTCATGCCGGACTCGGTCGCCGAGGGCATCGCGCGCATTCCGGCCGGCTCGCCGATCATGATGTCGGTCGAGCACCCGAGCGGAGAATTCACCGTGACGCTCGAAGTCACCGGCAGCGGCGAGCACTTCAGTGTCGGCCGCTCCGGCATCCTGCGCACCGCGCGCGCGCTCATGGACGGCAGCGTGCTGATTCCGCACTCGGTCTGGGACGGAGCGCGCTAATACGAACAGCGTCGCCGATCACCAACCCACGGCGGCCAGCCGGGCATTGAGCCGCGGATACACGCGTCGCGCATTGAGCGAATACAGGCGCTGCCGGTCCGCCTCGCTCAACGCCAGCGCATCGACGTAGCGCTTGGTATCGTCATAGTAGTGGCCGGTGCGCGGATCGATGCCGCGCACTGCCCCGACCATCTCCGAGCCGAACAAAATATTCTCCAGCGGCACGACCTTGCATAACAGCTCGATGCCCGGCAGATGATACACGCAGGTGTCGAAATAGACATTCTTGAGCAGCAGCTCCTCGAGCGGCGGTCGTTTGAGGTCCTGTGCCAGCCCGCGAAAACGGCCCCAGTGGAACGGCACCGCGCCGCCGCCGTGCGGAATGATGAAGCGCAGCGTCGGGAAATCCTTGAACAGATCGGAAGTCAGGAACTGCATGAACGCGGTGGTGTCGGCGTTCAGATAGTGCGCCCCGGTAGCGTGGAAATTCGGATTGCAGGAAGCGCTGACGTGCACCATGGCGGGCACATCGAGTTCCACCATCTTCTCGTACAGCGGATACCAATGCCGGTCGGTCAGCGGCGGGGAGTTCCAATGCCCGCCGGACGGGTCGGGATTGAGGTTGCAGCCGATGAAGCCCAGCTCGCGCACGCAGCGCTCAAGCTCTGCCGCGCTGTGGGCCGGGGCGACGCCGGGGGATTGCGGCAGCTGGCAGACACCGACGAAGTTCTGCGGATACAGCTGGCATACGCGGTAGATCAGCTCGTTGCAGATGCGCGTCCATTGCGCACTGACCGCCTCGTTGCCGAGATGATGCCCCATCGCCGAGGCCCGCGGAGAAAATATCGTCAGGTCGGTGCCGCGCTCGCGCTGCAGTTTGAGCTGCGCTTTCTCGAGGCTGTCGCGGATCTCATCGTCGCTGATGCGCGGGCCCTCGAGCGCTGCCGCGCTCTCCGAGCCTGTGAACCCGCTAAGTTGCGCATCGCGAAACGCCTGCAGCGCTCCCGGCGCGGTCGTGTAGTGGCCATGGCAGTCGATGATCATGAATCCTTGAGCCGCTGCTCGAGCTTATCGAGCGTCTGCATGGCCGTGAGGCATTGCGCAACGCTGGCGTTGGGCTCGCGCCGCTCGCGGATCGCGGCGAAGAACTCTCGATCCTGCAGCTCGATGCCGTTCAGCGACACATCGACCTTCGACACGTCGATCTGGTTGTTCTTGCCGTCGAACAGATCGTCGTAGCGGCAGATGTAGCTGCCGTTGTCGCAGATATAGCGGAAGAGGGTGCCGAGCGGCCCCTCGTTATTGAACGACAGCGACAGCGTGCAGAGCGCCCCGCCCGGCACTTTCATGCCGATGCTCATATCCATCGCAATGCCGAGCGTGGGACTCAACGGACCCTGCAGCGCATAGCACTGCGAGACCTGCTGTCCGGTCTGGTACTGGAACAGATCCACCGTATGGCAGGCGTGATGCCAGAGCAGGTGATCGGTCCAGCTGCGCGCCTTACCGAGCGCGTTCATGTTCGAGCGGCGGAAGAAATAGGTCTGCACGTCCATTTGCAGCAGCTTGAGCTCGCCGGCCTGGATGCGTTTGTGCAGCCACTGATGGCTCGGATTGAAGCGACGCGTGTGGCCGCCCATCGCGATCAGTCCGCTCTGCTGCTGCGCCTGGACCACGCGCTGCGCATCGGCCAGCGAATCGGCGATCGGAATCTCGATCATGACGTGCTTGCCGGCGCGCAGGCACGTTATCGCCTGCGCGGCGTGCAGCTGCGTCGGCGAGGCCAGCAGCGCCGCCTCGACCCCGCTCTGCGCCAGGCTTTCGGCCAGGTCGGTGGTGTAATGCGGGATGCGCCATTGCTTCGCCACCTCGGCGGTCGCCTTGAGATCGCGGCTCACGATCGAGGCGACCTCGATGCCATCGATCTTGGACATCGCCTCGAGATGCTTGATAGCGAACGCGCCGGCACCGGCCAGAATGACTTTCATTTCAAACCTGGTTGTCGAGCAGCAGATGGCCTACGGCGGTATTGGAGGCCGGCACGTGATAAAAGCGATGCAGCACCCGCACGCGCTCGTGCAGCGCGCCGCGCATGATCAGCCACATGACCAGCTCGATGCCCTCCGAGCCCGCCTCGCGCAGATACTCGAGATGCTGGATGCGCACGAGTGCCTGCGGGTCCGGACCGATGGCGTCGAGAAAATGATTGTCGAATTTCTGGTTGATCAGGCCCGCCCGCTGTCCCTGCAGCTGGTGCGACATGCCGCCGGTGCCCCAGATCATCACCCGCAGGTTTTCCGGGTACGACTCCACCGCCCTGGCGATCGCGCGGCCGAAGTTGAAACAGCGATGGCCGGTCGGCGCCGGATACTGCACGACGTTGACCGCCAGCGGAATCACGCGGCATGGCCACGCCGCGGGTTGACCGAACACCAGCGATAACGGCACGGTCAGCCCGTGATCGACATCCATCTTGTTGACGATGGTCAGATCGAATTCATCCAGGATGACAGACTGCGCGACATGCGCCGCGAGTTCGGAATGACCCTGCACCACCGGCACCGGACGCGGCCCCCAGCCTTCATCGGCCGGCATGAACTGATCGGTGCAGCCGAGGGCGAAGGTCGGGATGATTTCGAGGGAAAATGCGCAGGCGTGGTCGTTGTAGACCAGAATCACGACATCCGGCTGGTGCTGCGCAACCCAGCGCTTGGTGAAGTCATAACCGTCGAACACCGGTTGCCAGTACGGCTCGCGGGTTTTTCCCAGATCGATGGCGGCGCCGATAGCCGGTACGTGCGAGGTGCTCAGGCCCGCATAGATGCTAGCCACGATTTTTCCACTCCGACTTGCTGCGATTACCCTCCGGCGAGCGGCCGCCGGAGAGCATCATCTGCGCATACTGCTCCTGGCTCATGCCGGTCATCTGCGCCGCGGTGAACTGGAATGATTTGCCGTCGGTGGAGAAGATCTTAGCCAGAAAATAGATGTTGCCGCCGAGCTCGATCATGCGATTCCAATCGCGCTTGAGCACCGCCTCGCACTGCTCGGCGCTCATCGGGAAGCGCTTGAGGAATTCGGCCTCGTTGGCCTTGAACGCGGCGCGGTTCTCGGCCTTCATGAGCGACATGCAGAACATGTTGAGGTGGTAGCCGCGGCGCGAGCGCTCGGCGTCGAACACCGTGGTGCCCGGGATGTCATCGTAGTCGTGTGGTCCATCCATTCTGATGCTGCTCAAGCTGCGAATTGGTAGAGACGATGTGGATTATCGACCAGGATGCGCCGCTGCATCGACGCATCCGGCATCATCAGCGGAATAAAATCGACCAGGTCGCCGTCGTTGGGCATGTGTTTGGCGATATTCGGGTGCGGCCAATCCGTGCCCCACAGGATCCGGTCCGGCGCCGCCGCAATCAGCGCCTGTGCAAACGGCACGGCATCCGTGAACGGCGGCCCGGCGCTCGACATGCGCTCCGAGCCGCTGATCTTGACCCAGCACCTCTCGTTGCTACGCGCGAGCTGCAGCAACTGTTGGAACGGCGGCTGCTCGAGCCCCTTCTCGGTTGGCACGCGACCCATGTGGTCGATGATAAATGCCAACGGCAGACCCTGGAGCAGCCCCTCGAACTCGAGCAGATCGGCGGCGTCGAAGTGCAGATCGACGTGCCAGCCCAGGGGCCTGATGCGCGCGAGCACACGCTCGAACTCGCCCAGGTCGGGCACGCCGCCCAGATGCTTGACGAAATTGAAGCGCACGCCGCGAAATCCCTGGCGGTGCAGAGTCTCGAAATCGCGCCCGGTGAAGCGATCGTCGACGTTGGCGACCCCGCGATACTGACCGCGGCTCTGCGCGATCGCATCGCCGATGACCGTGTTGTCGCGGCCATGGCAACTGGCATTGACCAGCACCGCTCGCGTCAAACCCAGGGTCGCCTGCAATGCCTTGAAGCGCGACAGCGGCGCGTCCGGGGGCGTATAGGTGCGCTCCGGCGCGTACGGATAGCGCTCAGCAGGGCCGAAAATATGGCAATGCGCATCGCAGGCCCCGGTCGGTGGCCGGTACTCGGGCGTGCGCGTGTTCGGATCGGGACCTTTGCAGGTCCGTGCGATTGCCATGATTTTGCTATGTTAGCGGCCGCCCTACCGGTAAACAATGACTCCAGGCGCTCGCATGACCGCTACTCGCGCTGCAGACATTCTCCCGCTGCGCACCGATTTCGCCCAGCTCATCGACGGCGAGCTGATCGCGGGCACGCCGACGCTCGATGTGATCAATCCGGCCACCGGAGCGGTGTTCGCGCGCGCGCCGAGGGCCACTCATGCCGATCTCGATCGCGCGGTCGCCGCCGCACGCCGCGCATTCCAAAGCTGGCGCGAGAGCTCCTTTGAGCAGCGGCGCTTATGTATCGAGCGCCTGAGCGCTGCGCTGCGCGTGCAGCAGGAGAGCCTTGCCGAGCTGCTGACGCGCGAACAGGGCAAGCCGCTGTCACAGTCGCGCGAGGAGATCGTGCGCGCGGCGAGCCTGTCCGAGGGCATGGCTGCGATCCCGATCGAACCCGAAGTGCTGGTCGAGAATGCGCAGCGTCACGTCGAATTGCACTACTTTCCGCTCGGCGTGGTCGGCATCATCACGCCGTGGAATGCACCGATTAATCTGGCCCCAGGGCCCCTGACCATGGCGCTCTATACCGGCAATACCGCCGTGCTCAAACCCTCGCCTTACACGCCGCTATGCACGCTCAAGCTCGGCGAGTTGCTGCGCGATATTTTTCCCGCTGGCGTCGTCAACATTCTCGCCGGCGGCGATGACTGCGGGCAATGGATGAGTGAGCATCCCGGCATCGACAAGATCTCCTTCACCGGTTCGGTAGCGAGCGGCAAGAAGGTCATGGCGAGCGCGGCCGCAACGCTCAAGCGCATCACGCTCGAGCTCGGCGGCAACGATGCGGCCATCGTGCTCGATGATGTCGACCCGAAATCCATTGCGCCAAAGCTGTTCTTCGCCTCCTTCGTCAACAGCGGCCAGGTTTGCATGGCCATCAAGCGCATCTACGCGCATGAGCGCATCTACCAGGCCTTGTGCGAGGCGCTGGCGGGCGAGGCCCGCAAGGCCAGGATCGGTGATGGACTTCAATCCGACACGCAGTTCGGGCCGATCCAGAACCCCATGCAATATGAGCGCGTGCTGGGCCTTCTCGAGGACAGCCGGCGCCGCGGCGGGCACATCCTCGCCGGTGGCGAGGTCGCGCCAGGCCCGGGCTATTTCATCGCTCCGACGATTATCACTGACCTGCCCGAAGACGCCCGCCTGATCAAGGAGGAGCAATTCGGCCCGCTGTTGCCGGTGCTGCGATTCAGCGACGTCGGGGATGCGATCCGCCGTGCCAACGATACGCGCTACGGGCTCGCGGCTTCCGTTTGGAGCAGCGATATCGAGCGTGCCACGGCCGTTGCGCTGCGCCTTGAAGTCGGCACCGCCTGGGTCAACCAGCATCGTGCCACCGCGGCCAACGTGCCGTTCGGTGGCGTCAAGGAATCCGGCATCGGATGCAATTACGCCGAGCTCGGACTGAAAGGCAATATGGAAGCGCGCGTGATCAGCGTGCTGAAGGCCTGAAGACATCCACCAGCTCGAGCCACGACAGCAGCGCCGCGTTCACCGCTGCAGGCTGCTCCATCGGCGACATGTGACCGCAATGGGGCACGCAGCTGTAAAGGCTTCCCGGGATGAGCTGCGCCATCTCGCTATGCTGCGCCGGATTGGCCCACTGATCCTGCTCCCCACAGAGCAGCAAGCTCGGACAGGCGATCCCCGGCAGCACGCTGCTGGCATCCGGCCGCTGGATCAGCGCCTGGATCTGCGCTGCAAACTGCGCCACGCTGTGCCGCTCGAACATATCCAGGACAGCGTCGATCAAGGCGCGGTCCTGCAGTCGATCCGGATGCACCATGCCCTGTACCCAGCTCGCGGCCATCGCCCGGATACCCTCGCCGCGCGCCTGCTCGAGCAGGCGTAAACGCCCCGCTACCTCGCGCGCACCGGCGTCCCCAGGCGCGAGCGGCCTGAAGCCGGTATCGAGCAGTGCCGCTCCTCGCAGCCGCGCACCGGCTAGTCGAGCGATTTCCAGCGCGACGCGCCCGCCCATGGAATGGCCGACCACCGCCAGCGGGCCGGGGTTCGCAGCGAGCACAGCGCGAGCCATGTCCGCTAATGAATCGGCCGATCCATGATCAGCGACGCGGAACTCGATGCCCAGACCGCGCAGGGCATCGCACTGCGCCGCCCAGATCCTCTGATCGCACATCAATCCGGGAATCAGTACCAGCGCCGGGCGGCTCATGGCGCGGCGCTACGGGATGAATACCCAGTCGCGATCGATGACGCCGGCGCCGCGCAAGTGGGCGATGATCCGCTCGGCGGCCTGCTCGGCGCTGGTGCGCGCGGTATCGATGTGGATCTCGGGACTCTCCGGTGGCTCGTAGGGCGAATCGATGCCCGTGAAATGGCGCAATTCACCGGCGCGCGCCTTGCGGTACAGGCCCTTGGGGTCGCGCTTCTCCGCCTCTTCGAGTGCCGTGTCGATGAAGATCTCAACGAATTCTCCGGCGGCCACCAGCGAGCGCGCGAGGCTGCGCTCGGCGCGGTACGGGGAGATGAAGGACACCAGCACGATCAGTCCCGCATCGATCATGAGGCGCGCGACCTCAGCCACGCGCCGGATATTCTCGATGCGATCGGCCTCGGCAAAACCCAGATCGCGATTGAGGCCATGGCGCACATTGTCGCCGTCGAGCAGGTACGTGTGCCGGCCTAAACCGACCAGCTGCTTTTCCACCAGGTTGGCAATGGTCGATTTGCCGGCCCCCGACAGTCCGGTCAACCAAAGTATACAGGCCTTTTGATTCTTTTGCGCCGCGCGGCTCGCCTTGTCGACATCGAGCACCTGCCAGTGCAGGTTCTGCGTGGGACGCACCGACGCGTTCAGCATGCCCGCGCCGACGGTACTGTTGCTGATGCGATCGATCAGGATGAAACCGCCGGTGTCGCGATTGCTGGCATAGGAGTCGAACGCCAGTGGCTGATCCAGGCGCAGCTGAACCAACCCGATCTCGTTGAGCTCGAGCTGTCGGGCCGCAAGGCGCTCGAGCGTGTTGACATTGATCTTGTGCTGCAATCGCGCAATTTGTGCGCGCACGGTACGGGTGCCGCACTTGAGCAAGTACGCTCGCCCGGTAATCATCGGCTCGCCGCTCATCCAGACGATCGTGGCTTCGAACTGCTCGCCGACGCCGGCCGGCGCATCCGCCGATGCCAGCAAATCACCCCGGCTGATATCGATTTCGTCCTCGAACGTGAGCGTCACCGACTGCCCGGCGATCGCCTGCGAGCGATCGCCGTCCGCTGTCACGATGCGTGCGACGCGGCTGGCGTGGCCTGCAGGCAACACCCGTATCCGATCCCCGACGCTGACGCGGCCGCCCGCAATCAAGCCCGCGAAGCCGCGAAATTCCGGATCGGGTCGGTTGACCCACTGCACCGGCATGCGAAACGGCTGCGCGCTCAAACGCTCCTCGACCGGTACGCTCTCGAGGTGCCGCAGCAGCGTCGGCCCGCGATACCAGGGCATATCCGCGGCCGGCTCGATGATGTTGTCGCCGCGCAGCGCCGAAACGGGAATCGCTGTGATGTCCTCCAGGCCGATTTGGGCAGCGAACCCGCGGTAGGCGCACTCAATGGAATCGAACACGTTCTCGGAGTAGCCGACCAGGTCCATCTTGTTGATCGCCAGCACGATGCGGCGGATCCCGAGCAGCGACACCAGGTAACTATGGCGGCGGGTCTGCGTTAAAACGCCCTTGCGCGCATCGATCAGGATGACCGCGAGGTCGGCGGTCGAAGCTCCCGTCACCATGTTGCGCGTGTACTGCTCGTGACCGGGTGTGTCCGCGACGATGAATTTGCGCCGCTCGGTGGCGAAGAAGCGGTAGGCCACATCGATCGTGATGCCCTGCTCGCGCTCGGCCGCCAGCCCGTCGACCAGCAGCGCAAAGTCGAGCTCCTCGCCCTGCGTGCCCTCGCGTTTGGATTCGCTCTCGAGGGCCGCCAGCTGATCGTCAAACAGCGTGCGCGATTCGTACAGCAGCCGGCCGATCAGTGTGCTTTTGCCGTCATCGACGCTGCCGCAGGTGATGAAGCGCAGCAGCCCCTTGTGCGCCTGCGCCGCGAGCCACGCCTCGACATCGGTAACGATTGGGGCCACCTGGGCGTGCATCAGAAGTAGCCTTCCTGCTTTTTCTTCTCCATCGACCCGGCAACGTCGTAGTCGATCATGCGTCCGTGACGCTCGGAGGTGCGGGCCGCGAGCATCTCCTCGATGATCGCCGGCAACGTCTCGGCCTCGCTCGGCATCGCCGCGGTCAACGGATAGCAGCCCAGGGTACGAAAGCGCACCTTGCGCAGCCGCGGCTGCTCCGCGGGGCCGATCGGCATGCGCTCGTCATCGGCCATGATCAGTGCGCCGTCGCGCTCGAGCACCGGCCGCTCGCGGGCGAAATACAGCGGCACGATCGGAATCTGCTCCTGATGGATATATTGCCAGATGTCTAGCTCGGTCCAGTCAGAGAGCGGAAATACGCGCAGGCTCTCCCCGGCGGCCTTGCGGGCGTTATAGAGACGCCATAGCTCGGGGCGCTGACGTTTGGGATCCCAGCGATGCTGCGTCGAGCGGATCGAGACCACGCGCTCCTTGGCGCGCGATTTCTCCTCATCGCGCCGCGCACCGCCGAAGGCGGCATCGAAGCCGTGGCGGTCCAGGGCCTGCCTGAGAGCCTGGGTCTTCATGATGTCGGTGTGCATTGCCGCGCCATGCACGAATGGATTGATGCCCATCGCGATGCCATCCGGATTGACGTGCACGATCAATTCCAGACCTAAGCGCCGCGCGGTGTGATCGCGAAACGCAATCATGTCGCGGAACTTCCAGGTGGTATCGACATGCAGCAGCGGAAACGGCGGCCGCCCCGGGTAGAAGGCCTTGAGCGCCACGTGCAGCAGGACCGAGCTGTCCTTGCCGATCGAATACAGCAGTACCGGGCGTTCGCACTCGGCGACCACTTCGCGCAGGATGTGGATGCTCTCGGCTTCCAGCCGCGCCAGATGCGATAATTGTGACATGGATCGGCCGCCGGCTTCGCGCGAAACAGCGGCCGGAATTCTATAATTTTTGCGCCGTTATGTGCTTATTCTGATTTTGGTACGCCTGAATCGCAGTCATCGCGGACACCGGTGCGCTGTGGCCGACGAAGTAGATTCGCGCCAGCTCATCGTTGGTACGCGCCAGCGACAGCTGCAGCCTATCGATGAATTCGTGCAACTCACCCTGCCCGAGCGACTCGAAGCGCGTGTGGTGGATGGCACGGCGCATGCGCGCTACACGCCGTAGCAGCGGCTCGCTGTTGGGCAGCCGGTGCAGCACCTCCTCGGCGCGCCGCAGGCAGCAGACACAGGCGCGCGGAAAATGCTCTTCGGCCAGCAGGAAACGCACGACACCCGGACCATAGACGCGCTCGCGCGTCTGCAAGCGATACATCTGGTAGCCCGAGAGCGAGCGTAGCACGCTCATCCAGAGCAGCGTCTCGAACGGTCGCAACTCCTCGGCGTTGGCCGCCACCATCATGGCGGCCGCGCGCACATCAACGATGCGGCTGGTCATGTCGGCGCGCTCGATATTGCGGCCAATGGTCAGGAACGACAGCGCATCACCCTCGTTGAAAATGCCTTCGAACATCCCCGTCAGAGTTTGCGTACAGGCCGTGACGTGGCCCAGAAAGGCATAGCGCGTGCGCTTGGCGGCGGCTTCGGCCGCATGCTCAGCGACGTACAGGTAGAGCTCGTTGATCTGCTCCCAGACCTGGGTCGGCAGGATATCGCGCACGGTGCGGGCGATTTCGCGCGCGCGCGCGATCGAGGTCAGCATCGAGCCTGGATTCTTCGCAGCCGAGACGACGAAGCTGACCACAGACTTCTCGCTGTAGTCGCGGGCATGTTCGGCATAGATGGCTTCGTTGCCGGTGATAGACACCAGTGGCTGCCAACCCGGCCTCAGCCGCTGTGGCAGATCGAGCATCAGGCTCGCGCTGACGTCCACCAGACGGGCGAGATTCTCGGTGCGCTCGAGGTAGCGCGCCATCCAATAGAGGTTTTCAGCTACGCGCGAGAGCATGTTCAACCGAGGTGTCGACGATCCAGGTGTCCTTGCTGCCGCCTCCCTGGGAGGAATTGACCACCAGTGAGCCCTTGCGCATCGCCACGCGCGTCAGTCCGCCGGTGGTCACCTGCACCTGGCGGCCGGACAGTATGAACGGGCGCAAATCCAGGTGCCTGGGCTCGATGCCGGTTTCCACCAGCGTCGGCGTGGTGGACAGACTGATCACGGGCTGGGCGATGTAGTTGCGCGGGTTGCGTCGCACCAGCTCGGCGAATTGCTTGCGCTCGGCCTCGCTGGCTTTCGGCCCCATGAGCATGCCGTAGCCGCCCGACTCATTGGCCGGCTTGACCACGAGCGTTGCCAGATTGGCCAGCACGTATTCGCAGTGCAACGGCTTGCAACACAGGTAGGACGGCACATTCGGCAGGATTGCATCCTGGTCTAGGTAGTAGCGGATCATCGCCGGCACAAACGTGTACACCAGCTTGTCATCGGCGACGCCCGCTCCCGGGGCGTTCGCGAGCGCGACCTTGCCCGCGCGCCACGCGCGCATGAGCCCGGGCACGCCCAGGGAGGAATCGCTGCGAAACACTTCGGGGTCGAGGAACAGATCGTCGATGCGGCGGTAGATCACGTCCACGCGCTGCCAACCGTCAATGGTGCGCATATGCACCACATCATCATCCCCGACCGCCAGATCGCTGCCCTCGACGAGCTCGCAACCCATTTGCTGCGCCAGGTAAGCGTGCTCGAAATAGGCTGAGTTGTAGATTCCGGGCGTCAGTACCACCACTTCGGGCTGCTCGATGTGCGCCGGCGCGAGTGCGCGCAGCATGTCGTAGAGCTGCGAGGGGTAGTCATCGACGGGCAGGATCCCCGCCGCCTCGAACACCTCGGGAAAGACGCGTTTGACGACCTGGCGGTTCTCCAGCATGTACGACACGCCCGAAGGCACGCGCAGATTGTCCTCGAGCACATACATGGTGCCATCGGCCCCGCGCACCAGGTCCGAGCCGCAGATGTGCGCCCAGATGCCCTGGGGCGGATCGATGCCGACGCATTGCAGGCGATAGTTGACCGAATCGGCCAGATATGCACGCGGAAATATGCCGTCGCGCACGATGCGCTGCGCGTGGTAGATATCGTCGATGAACAGATTCAGCGCGCGCGCACGCTGCTGCAGACCGGCCTCGATGCGGCGCCATTCATCGAGCGCAATGACGCGTGGAATGATGTCGAGCGGCCACGCTCGGTCGATCGAGCCGCCCTCCTCGTGATACACCGTGAAGGTGATGCCCATGCTGCGGATCGCGGCCTCGGCGGCCTTTTGCCGCGTGACCAGCTCCTGCGGGCCGAGCGCGGAGAGAAATTCGATCAACGCGCCCGCGCCGAGCCGCGGCGAGCCGCCCGGTGCGATCAGCTCGTCGAAACTCGCCGCCGCGGGATACTCATCCCAGGCTATGCGCATGCTGTATACGAGGCTCTGTCTCAGTCTTGCCGGTACAGTAACAGGGCGGCCGCGCTGAATGAACATTTGGCTGCGGCTGCCGGCAAAAAGTTCATTTCCGCTAGACTGGCGCCCATTCGTGGTGCAACCGCGCATGGGAACCCTGGATCGGCCATGACCTACTGCCTCGCTCTGAAACTCCGCGATGGGCTGGTGTTCGCTTCCGACTCGCGCACGACCGCGGGAATGGACTACATCAGCATCTACCGCAAGATGCACGTATTCCAACCCTCCTCGCAGCGCCTGATCGTCGTGCTGACCTCGGGCAATCTCGCCACGACGCAGGCCGTGCTCGACAATCTGCGGCGCGATCTGGCCGAGACCGCGGCGCCGGAGAATCTGGGCAGCATGTCCTATATGTTCGAAGCTGCCCGCTATGTCGGCAAATTGCTCAACACGGTGGTGGAGCAATACGCCGACGCCTTCCACGGCAGCGGCGCGGATGCGCGCGCGACGCTCATCGTCGGCGGCCAGATCGCCGGAGCGCCGCCGGAGCTGTACCTGGTCTATCCCGAGGGTAACTACGTCGCCGCCACCGAGGAGACGCCGTTTCTGCAACTCGGGGAATTCAAGTACGGCAAGCCGATCCTCTCGCGCATCGCCGGGGCCGGCCTGTCACTCGACGACGCGGCGCGCCTGGCGCTGATTTCCTTCGATGCGGCGATGAAATCAAACCTATCGGTAGGACCTCCGGTCGAGCTCGCCATCTATCCGCGCGATACGCTGAGCTTCTCACATCAACTGTCGCTGGATGCCGATTCCGAGTTTTTCCGCGACTTCTGTCGCCTCTGGAACGAAAAGATGTTGAGCGCCTTTCGCGACCTGCCCCGATTCGATTGGGAGCTATCGGCCTCGCAGGGGGCTTGATGGAACCGCTCGCCGATCGCGTGATTGCGGTAGCCGAGACCCGCGAACTCGACGTCTTCGCCGCGCTGCTCGAGCGCCGCGGCGCCCGCGTGTTGCGCTACCCGCTGGTCCAGATCATCGATGCGCCCGACCCGCAGCCCGTGCTCGAATGGCTGCGCAGCTTTACCCAAGGCAGCTGCGATGATCTGATTGTGCTGACCGGAGAGGGTCTGCGCCGTCTGCTGCGCTGCATCGAACGGCATGAGCCGCCGCTCAGGGAGGCGTTTCTCACCGCCCTGGGCGCCGTGCGCAAGATCACGCGCGGACCGAAGCCGGCGCGCGCCCTGCGCGAGCTCGGGCTCACGAGCGACCTGCCCGCGCCGGTGCCGACCACGGCCGGCATCATCGAATGCCTGCGCGGCACGCCATTGCACGGGCGGCGGATCGGCGTGCAGCTCTACGGCGGGGAGCCGAACCTGGCGCTGATCGAATTCCTGGAAACGGCCGGCGCCACCGTGTCGAGCGTGGCGCCCTATCGCTACGCCGATGGCCCCGCCGCGGCCGCCATCGACGAACTGCTCACGCGCCTGTGCGCCGGACAAATCGATGCGATCGCGTTCACCAGCAAGGCACAGGTGGAACGGCTGTTTGCCGCCGCTTCGGCAGATTTGGTGCGGGCGGCGCTGGCCTCGACCAATGTCGCGGCGGTCGGGCCGGTGGTCGCCGCGACGCTCGCGGCCCATGGCGTGGTGGTCAGAACCATGCCGGAGAGTTCGTGGTTCATGAAGCCGCTGACGGCCGCGCTGGGCGAGCTGCTGGCCTAGGAATACATGCGCTGCAGGTAGCCGAGGAATTGATCGAGCTCGGCCTTGTTGAAGCGGCTGGCCATATGCCGTTCGAGCTGCCGCACCTGCGCCATCAGCGCCTCGAGCTCGCCGCTTCCGGCCTCGGTCAGGAATATGCCCTGACGGCGGCGGTCGCGGGTCGAGCGCCGACGCTCGATCAAGCCGGCGCGTTCAAGCCGATCGAGCAGCGCCACAATGCTGGCCTTATCCACACCGAGATGGGTGCCGAGCTCGATCTGGGCGATGCCCGGATTGGAGCGCGTGAGGATCAGCAGGCTGAACAGACCCGGGCGAATCTTGCTTTCACCGATGAAGCTGACGTAGGTGCGCCAGGACGCTTGAGCCGCCCGCCGCAGGTTGTAGCCCAGCAGCCGCGGCAGGACGCCGAGGTCAACCTTGGCGCCCGCGGCGCGCTCGCGTTTGGCGCCTGCCGGTCGTTTATCGCGTGCGCGGGCGGCGTTACTGACTACTTGTTCCATGCGGTCGTCACTCCCCCAAAGGTTCAAAGACGATTCATATCATCGCGGAACCGGCCTCAATGCATCAGTATATTTTCGTTACAGTTCGCACTGCAAATGGATAACTAGTGCACTTATTCGCACGCTGGCCGACCGCTGAGGCTGCCGAGCGGCGCGTACAGCTCTGGCCGGCGATCCCGGAACACGAACCAGTTATCGCGCGCGGCCTTGAGCGCATCGAGATCGAAGCTCGCGGTGATCAGCATCTCGCTCTCCTGGTCGGCCTCGGCGAGCAGGCCGCCGCTGGCATCGGCGATGAACGAGGAGCCGTAGAAGCGGATTTGCAGGGACTGCGGATTCTGCAATGCGTACTCGGTGCCGATGCGATTGCTCGCCACCAGCGGCATCAGGTTCGCAGCCGCGTGTCCCTGCTGTGTGCGCTGCCAGTGCAGCCGCGAATCGAGCGGCGGGGCCGGCGGCGGCTCGCTGCCGATCGCGGTCGGATACAGCAGCAGCTCCGCGCCCAGCAACGCCATGATGCGCGCGCTCTCCGGAAACCATTGGTCCCAGCACACGCCGACCCCGATGCTGCCGCAGCGCGTCTGCCAGACGCGGAAGCCGGTATCCCCGGGACTGAAATAGAACTTCTCCTGATATCCCGGGCCGTTCGGGATATGCGACTTGCGGTAGATGCCGAGACGCCGGCCATCGGCGTCGAACATCGCCAGCGAATTGAAGTAGGCGTTGCCGGCACGCTCAAAAAAACTGATCGGCAGTACCACCGCCAGCTCGGCCGCCAGCGCGCCAAAGCGCCGCAATACCGGGCTGTCGGCCACCGTCTGGGCAAGCTGCAGATGCCGTACATCCTGTTCGATGCAGAAATACGGCGTCGCGAACAGCTCCTGCAGCAGGATCACCTGCGCGCCGCGCGCATGCGCCGCGCGCACCAGGCGTTCGGCACGATCGAGGTTATCGGGCAGATCCCAGCTGCACGCGAACTGCGTGGCGGCCACCGTGACGGTTCGTGGCGCGGACTCAGGCATGCAGCGGCTCCCACGGCGCGGCGCGCACGCGCTCGCTGATTGCAATCGCCGTACGCAGCGCTCGCTGTCCGTCCTCGCCGCTGACGATCACCGGCCGCTGGCCGCGGATCGCCGCCAGGAACGCCTGGATTTCCGCCAGCAGCGCATCGCCCTGCGCGAACGACTGCTCCTCGATGTGCACCGGCAGCTCACCGGCCCCGGCGGGCATCGCGCGCTTGCGGATCACGGTCAGGATCTTCTGATGCAGATCGATCGACAAGTAGGCGTCGTCGCGGAACACGCGCAGCTTGCGCTCGGTCTTGAGGCTCACGCGACTCGCCGTGACGTTGGCGACGCAGCCGTTTTCGAAGCGCAGCCGCGCATTGGCGATATCGATCTCCGAGGAAAACACCGGCGTGCCGACCGCATCGAGCGAGGCCACGGGGCTGCCGACGATCATCTGTACCAGATCGATATCGTGGATCATCAGATCGAGCACGACGTTGACTTCCGTGCCGCGCTCCTTGAACGGCGCGAGCCGATGGCACTCGATGAAACGCGCGGTCGTGAGCAGCGGCTCGGCGGCCAGAATTGCCGGATTGAAGCGCTCGAGATGCCCCACCTGCAGCACTCGGCCCTGTTGCCGCGCCAGGTCGATCAGCTGCTGCGCCTGCTCGCTGGTCTCCGTGATCGGCTTTTCGACCAGCACATGTGTGCCGGCGCGCAGGAAGCCGGCGGCGATCTCGGCGTGGCTTGGGGTCGGGGTTGCAACGCTGACCGCGTCGACCCGGCCGAACAGCTCGCGAAAATCGCTGAGCGGCTGCGTCCCGAGCTCGGCGGCGACCCGCGCCGCGGCCTCGGCATTGGCATCGACCACGCCGATGAGGTCACAGTCTTCCAGCGCCGCGTATTTCTGCGCATGGAAACGTCCGAGGTAGCCCACGCCGATGACGGCCGCTCTGATTTTCTTCATGCGGCGGCTATTATGCCTAAAGGCCGGACGGTCCGAGCCGCAGCTTAAGCTCCGCAGGGTGTATGGTGATCAACGTCAGCAATCGACTGCGCCGCATGGCTCTCTACTATCGCGGCGCGCGTGGGCTATGGCGCGAATTGCTGGCCGTGGCCATCTGCTTGGGGGTGGGCGTGCTGGTCATGCCGTGCCTGATCTTCGCCGCCGGCCGCCTGGCGCTTGGGCCGTACGCCCGCGGCAACCTGTTTGCGCTATGGCACGATTTTCTGCAGGGCCTCATTTCCGGTTCGCAGGCGTACTGGTTCATCGCTGTCGGGCCCTACCTGCTGCTCTGGCTGCTGCGTGGCGCACGTCGTTTGCTACATAACTGAACCGCGCCGGCACCTCAGAGTGATCCGGGTCACACTTCCGTGGCACCCTGGCACGCAACACGGCGGCGCATGCGATCCTCGTTGGCAGGGAACTGTTGGCAGGGAACTGCGATGCGCGCACTTGCGGCAAGGACGGACTATATGGACACGACATCAGAAAAGCGCCAAGTTGAACGTAGCGATGCGGCCGTAGCGCCGCCGCCGCGCCTGCATGAGGTGCTTAAGGTGGTCAAAGTGGAGCTGGTCAGCGCGAGCGTCGGTGCGCGCGAGCGCGGTCGGGGCTTTAATCCCTACGACGGCCGGCTCGGCCGCGCGAACCGCGACGTCTGGGGTCGACGGCGACGCGCCTGAGCGCGGCCCGTACCTCAGATCCATCCCAGCGCGGCCAGCATCGCCGCCGGGACCGCCTGCGTGCCAAAGCGCCAGCGGCGCCCGCGCAGCTCGCCGCTGAAGCTCGCCGCTGAAGCTCGCCGAGGCCACGGCCGTCAGGCTCCAGGCCCACAACAGACCCTTGAGCAGCGGCAAGCGCCCGCTCGCGAGCCGCGCCGAATACTCCGGCAGCAGCAAAAACACGATCGCACTCATCGTCAGGCAGGCGGTCAAAGCGACAGCCGAGCCCCTGAAGATGCCCACGAGGAGCGCCATGGGACGCAGGCGAACGATACCTCAGACGAATGAATTCTTCGCCAAACACCAATTGAATTGCAGCGCGACTGCCATCTGAGCTGCAAAGATGTCAGACTTCATCAGCTAGTCTATTTTCCTGAAGGCCCAGACGCAGCATGTTGCACACGCCCGGTAAAGCCCGCAAGTTGTTTACTCCTCTGGCCCTGAGCGCCCTGGGCCTGCTGGTCCTCGCTGCTGCGGGCTCGAGCGGAGCTCCGGCGGCCACCGGACTGCTGCCCGAGCAGGCCGTTGCCCCGACGACTCACGAGCGCTCGCTCGCTCCGCGCGTGGCCAGCATTCTCGAGCAGAACCACTACCGCCACATCGCGATCGACGAGCGGCTCTCCCCCCAGGTGCTCGATCGCTTTCTGACCGCGCTCGATTCCCAGCACAGCTATTTTCTCGCCGGCGACGTGACCGGCTTTGACCGCTGGCGATTGAAGTTCGGCGACATGATTCACACCGGTGAGATCGACCCCGCCTATCTGATGTTCTACGTCTTCCAGCAGCGCAATCGCGAGCGCATGGACTACGCGCTGAAACTGCTCGAGAGCGAACCGGACTGGACTCGCGAGGAGAGCTTCGCGTTCGATCGCGAGCACGCGAACTGGCCCGCCGATCTGACCGAAATCAACGAGCTCTGGCGCCTGCGGGTCAAAAACGATGCGATCTCGCTGCTGCTGACCGGCAAGAGCTGGGCTGAAGCGGCCGACACGCTGCGCAAGCGCTACCAGCGTGTGCTCACGCGGCTGGACAAGATCTCTCCAGAGGACGTGTTCGAGGCGCTGATGAACGCCTACGCCTCCACCTACGACCCGCATTCAAATTACTTCTCGCCGCGCAGCTCCGAGGAATATCGCATCCAGATGAGCCTGAGCTACGAGGGCATCGGCGCCTCGCTGCAGCTCACAGACGACTACGTCACGATCACCAATGTGCTGCCCGGCGGCCCGGCCGCGGCCGACGGCACGCTCAAGCCCAATGACCGCATCACCGCGGTCGCCCAGGGCAACGACGGCTCGATGACCGACGTCATCGGCTGGCGGCTAGACGATGTGGTGCAGCTGATCCGCGGCAAGGTCGGTACCGTGGTGCGCCTGCAGATACTGCCCGCCGGCGCTACGCCGGGCAGTACCGAGCGCACGCTACAGCTCACGCGCAACAAAGTGACGCTCGAGGCGCAGGCCGCGAAAAAGGAAATACGCACGCTGCAGCGCGATGGCCGCAGCTACAAGATCGGCATCATCACGGTGCCGAGCTTCTACAACGACATGGAGGACGGTGGCGCGGGTAATGCCGAAAACCGCAGCACCACCCACGACGTGCGTCGGCTGTTGCAGCAATTTGCCGCCAGCGGCGGCGTGGATGGGCTGGTGCTGGATCTGCGCGGGGATGGCGGCGGCTACTTGCCCGAGGCCATCGGCCTGACACATCTGTTCGTCAACCATGGGCCTTCGGTTCAGCTCAAGGATACGACCGGACAGCTCGAGGTGCTCGATGAACCCGACCCAGGGCAGGCCTATTCCGGGCCGCTCGCGGTGCTGATCGATCGCACCAGCGCTTCGGCTTCTGAAATCTTCGCCGGCGCAATCCAGGATTACCACCGCGGCCTGATCATCGGCCAGACCAGCTTCGGCAAGGGCACCGTGCAGAGTGTGATCCCGCTCGATCGCTGGTCGTCCAAGCCGACCGACGGACAGCTTACCGTCACGATCGGTAAATTTTACCGCGTGACCGGCGAGAGCACACAGCTGCGCGGCGTCACGCCGGATCTCTCGCTGCCCTCAGCCGTCAGCATCGCGGATGTCGGTGAAAGCGTGCTCGAGCACGCACTGCCCTGGGATCGCATTGCGACGGTTCCGTTCCGCGCGCTGCCGCCCGAGGGATCGCTGGTGCAGACGCTCGCCACCGAGCAGAGCGACCGCGCCACGCACAATGCTGACTATCAATGGCTGCTCGCCAGCCTCACGAGTCTCGATGCGGCCCGACAGGAGAAGACCGTGTCGCTGAACCTCAAGCAGCGTCAGCTCGAGCGCACGGCACAGGATCAGGGGCGATTGAGCCAGGAAAACGCGCGCCGCCAAGCCGATGGGCTCGCGCCGGTCAAGTCGGTCGAGGACATCACGGTCAGCGATGAACCGGATGTAATCCTGGCCCAGGCGACCGATATCATGGCCGACGGCGTCGCGGCCAAGGCCAATCGCAACGCGCCGGAGATGGCGCAACAGGCCTCGGCCATCTCGCCCTGAAGCTCGAGCGCGCACGGGGGCGGTGGGCTCAGCGCAGCAGCGTGCGGTAGATTTCCCACATATCGTCGTTGAGCGCCCTGGAACCATCGACCGCGGCCGACAAGCTCTCCGCCACTGGAACCGTATCGCCATCGTTGCGGTACTTGGCCAGCTCGCCCAGCCGCTCCGAGCGCTGCTTGATCTCCTGCGAGAGACTGCCGCGCTGCTCCAATAGCCCGCGGGCGCGCTGAATCTCAGCCATCGTGGCCTCGCATCGCGCGCGGTCGCCGTAGTCATCGCGCGGCGGTTCACGCCGCCCTGCCGCCACGCGCGCCGGCTCGACCAGTCCCGTGGGCGCTAGCCGATCGCACAGGCTCTGCGCATACGCCACGGCCGCCAGATTGATCGCGCGCCGCGCGTCGACCGACAGGCCACCGAATTCAGGCACCCCTTCGGCATCGAGCACGCCGCGTGCGGCGCGCGCGCTCTCGAGATCCTGTACGCGCAACAGAGCGTGCAGATTGGCCTCCTGCAGCCGCTGGCGCAGCGTGCGGCGCTTGAAGTAGTGCCAGAGCTGCTGCAGCCTTTGGATATGCTGCTCGATCTCGGCCACTGCCGCGCGCGCGTCGGCAGCGCGACTCTCGGCCTCGCGCAAGTTGGCATCGATCCCTTGGCGGCGGTCGAACTGTCGGCGATTGTATTCGGCGAGAAACGCGCGGCGCTCGCGCTCTTCCTGCTGCTCGGCGAGTTCGGCCACGAACTGCGTCAACAGCGTGCGACCCAGCGACCACAGCTCGCGCAGCTGATAGAACACCAGGGTCGGGTAGGCCGTATCCGGCTCGCTCAGTCGTGCTTCGATCCCTTGCAGCATTTCCTGAACGCGAGCGGTCGCACCTTCCTGTTGCTTGATGCGGTCTTTGAGGCGCTGCACCTCGTCCTGGACACCGCTATAGGCTTTCTTGAGCTCGGCGCGATTGCGGAAAAGATGCACCAGCCGGTCGTCATCGACCTCGCGTTTGAGCGAATCCCAGCCGAGACGCAGGAATCCTAGTGGTCGAATCAGCTTCATGAGTGGCGGCATGATTTGCACGGCCTGCGGGCCGAACGCCTAGCCCACCGCTACCCGGCCGGCTCCTGCACCGTGAACCGGTGGCCCCGTTCTGCGCAATATTCCAGCCATTTATTTAGCATCATGTTGCGCGCCCAGCGCTGATGCAGTTCACGTTCCCCCGGCCGGACGCCCTGCCCGCGCGTTTTATGTTGCGCCTGGAATTCCTCGGCCTCGAGCAGCCGCGCGTCGTGATACGCGCGCAGCCGCAGATCCGGCAGCCGCTCGCGCGGTAAGTGTTCCGCAGCGCCCATCACGTAGGTCAATGTCAGGGTGCTGGTGTAGGGCATGTGTTCGAGCACCGCGAGCTGCAACTCACAGTCCCCGGCGACGCGCGAGATGATCGTACCGGCCAGACGCTTGGGATCGCCTGCCAGTTGCAGGAAGCGCAGGTAGTTACTTTCGTACAGACCCATCAGCGCGACAAAGCCGCGCGGGCGCGCTCGCCATGACAGTTTGATGTCAGCTTCGCAAAGCATGCGATGACTATAGCATGCAGCCCCGCGGCAAATCCGCCGCAAATATGCGATTTAGTGCCGCAGTTCTCACGCGGCGTGCAGCGGTTCGCGAGATATATGGCCCTGTCAAGACGCCACGAACATGCGTTCGCGGTAGAAACGCAGCTCGTTGATCGACTCATGTATGTCAGCGCGCGCCAGGTGCGCGGATTGCTTGGAAATGCCCGCGCTCAACCCCGGCATCCAGCGACGCGCCAGCTCCTTGAGCGTGCTGACATCGAGATTGCGGTAGTGAAAGAAACGCTCGAGCTCCGGCATGAGGCGTGCCAGAAAACGCCGGTCCTGGCATATGCCGTTGCCACACATCGGCGATGCGCCCGGCGGCACGTGCGTGGTCAGAAATAGCAGCGTCTGTCGCTCCGCCTCGGCCAGGGTCATTCGGCTCGCGCGCACGCGCGCGATCAGACCAGAGCCGCCATGCTGGCGCTGATTCCAGGCATCCATGCGCGCGAGGACTTCCTCGGTTTGATGAATGGCCAGCTCAGGGCCCTCGGCGATCACGTTGAGGTCCTTGTCGGTGACGACCGTGGCAATCTCGATGATCTGATCGCTGTCGGGCAGCAACCCGGTCATCTCCAGATCGATCCATATCAGATACTCGTGATGGGCCATAGCGCCTCATTGCCTTGAAAGTAAGGCATCATAGCAAGGAATGTCCGAGCGTCTTCCCGTCAAAAAATCCAGCCGCACTGCAGCCCTACCCGACCGGGCCGTGTCGCAGGAGGCTGCGACGGGCGGCGCTGCCGCGGCTCCGCTGCTGCGCGCGCGCGTGATCGCGGCGCACGGCCAGCTCCTGCGGATGCGGACCGGGGCGGGTGAGGACGTACTGGCGCGCCCGCCAAGCCGCGACTGCCAAGTGGTCTGCGGCGATTACGTGCAGTGCGAATTCGATGCCCGCCACGAGCAGCTGCGCATCGTGGCGCTCGAGCCGCGCTCGGGCGCACTGTATCGCAGCAATGCGCGCGGCAAGGGCGAGCTGATTGCCGCCAACCTTTCGCTGCTGCTGATCGTGGTCGCGCCGCTGCCGGCGCCCGACTTCTACATCGTCGATCGCTACCTGGCCGCGGCGCAGTGCGCGGGCATCCGCGCCGCTGTGCTGCTGAACAAGGCCGAGCTCGCGATCGATGCAGCGGTTGACCGGGAGCTGCGCGCCTACACCGCGTTGGGTTTGGACTCATTGCGCGTGTCAGCGATGGCGCTGACAGGCTTGGCCGAACTGCGCACTCTGCTGCGCGATCAAACCGCAGTGCTGGTCGGGCAGTCCGGAGTCGGCAAGTCATCGCTGCTGCGTGCGCTGGTGCCGGACAGCTCGCCCAGCGTCGGTGCGCTGATTCGCGACGACGAGGGCCGCCACACCACCACCGCGACCTGGCTGTACGCGCTGCCCGGCGGCGGGTCGATCATCGACTCGCCCGGCGTGCGCGATTTCGCCCCCGCGATCGATCGCTTGAGCGCACCGGCATTGGGCTTTTCCGACATCGCCGCCTTGAGCGCCCACTGTCGCTTCGCCGATTGCCGGCACCTGCGCGAGCCCGACTGCGCCGTACAGCAAGCTGTGGGCGGCTACTTAAGCGCGCGGCGCTATGAAAGCTACCGGCGGCTGCGCCGGTTGTATGAACGGCTGCAGAGCGCGCAAACCTCGGTGCCGTCGCGCCGGCGGCGGCGTTGAGCGGACAGCGAGTACGGCCATTAGGACAGCGAGTGTCGACCTGCCATCGCGTGCGCGAGCGTGCCGCCATCGACATACTCGAGTTCGCCGCCAACCGGGACACCGTGGGCAATGCGGCTGGCCGCGACGCCGCGCGCGCGCACGAGTTCGGAAAAGAAATGCGCCGTGGCCTCACCCTCGACCGTGGGGTTGGTCGCCAGGATGACCTCGCGCACCGCATCGTCCTCGAGCAGGGCTTCGAATTCCCGCGCGCCAAGTTCTTCCGGGCCGATGCCGTCGAGCGGCGAGAGATGCCCCATGAGCACGAAGTATCGCCCGCGATAGCCGCCTGATTGCTCGATCGCCACCACATCGGCCGGCGACTCGACCACGCAAACCAACGATGCATCGCGCTGCGGATTGCTGCAGATCACGCATAGCGGGCCTTCGGTCAGCATGCGGCAGCGGCCACAGCGACCGACCAGTTCGAGCGCTGCATTGAGCGTACCGGCAAGCGCTTTCGCTCCCTGCCGGCCGCTCTGCAACAGATAGAAGGCCATACGTTGCGCGCTCTTGGGGCCGACCCCAGGCAGCGCGCGCAAGGCCTCGATCAAGCCGGCCAGCGCGGGCGAATGCTTCATGAGTGGCGCTGCGGCGGCATTAGAACGGCAGCTTGACTCCCGGCGGCAATGACAGGCCGCCCATGGCGGCCGCCATCTTCGCCTGCGTGGCGCTTTCGACCCGATGCACGGCATCGTTGACGGCCGCGGCGATCAAATCCTCGAGCATCTCGCGATCCTCGGCGACGATCGAGGGCTCGATTTGCACGCGCTTGACCTCATGGCGTCCAGTCATCACGACCTTGACCATGCCGCCACCGGATTCGCCGGTGACTTCCAGCTGGGCGACTTCGGCCTGCGCCTTTTGCATGTTCGCCTGCAGCGCCTGGGCCTGCTTCACGAAGTTGTTCATATTGGCCATCGACTGCACCTCTGTAGCTCGCCTCAAGGCTCCGGTTCGGAGGGACGTACGGTATCGGCCAGCACGCTGGCGCCGAAGCGCTCCTTGAACGCCTCGACGGTCGGATCGGCCTCGAATGCGCTACGCGCCTGGGCGCGCCGCTCGGCTTGCGCGCGCTCGCTCGAACGCGCCGGTGTCTCCGCTGTACTGTCGCGCACCTCGATCTCGAGCCGCACCGCGCTGCCGAAGTGACGTGCCAGGGCCTGCGTCAACTTGTCCTCCAGCGCGCGCGTGCGCAACGATGCGCTGCGCGGGTCGAGCGCGAGCCGAAGCGTTGCCCCTTCGCGTCCGAGCAGCACGCAGTTGGCGCCCAGCTGCCGCGGTGCGCCCTGCAGATCCAGCGCCGCGAGAATGCTCGGCCAATCATCCGGGCCGGCCGCTGGCGTCGCGGCCCGCGCGCTTGGCAAGGGTGCGGCCGTGCTCGCGGCCGCCGCGCGCGCCGGCATCAAGGCACCCGCGCTCGCCGCACTGGCCGAGGCCGGCCGGAACGCCAGCATGCGGATCAGGGTCATGCGGAAACCGGTTCTCCCATCCGGCGCCAGAGCCAGATCGCGCCGCCCAAGAATCGCGGTCTGATAGAACAGCTGCACATCCTCCGCGGGAATCGCCGCAGCGAGGTGCGCGAGCAGTTCGACCGGGTGCAGTTCATCGCCTTCGAAGTCCGGCACCAGCTGCTTGAGGGCCACGCGCTCGAGCAGCGCGGCGAGCTGCTCGAGCAGCTGCGCATAGTCGCTCGCGCGCTCATCGAGCGCATTGGCATACTCGATCAGCGCCCCGGCTTCACCGGCTGCCAGCAGTTGCGCCAGCTGCACGATCTGGTCGCGCCCCACGGTGCCGAGCATCGCACGCGCGTCGGCCTCGAGCGCCTTGCCATTGCCGTACGCCAGCAGTTGATCGAGCAGCGACAGCGCATCACGCAGGCTGCCGTCGCCGCCATGCGCGAGCAATTGTACCGCCGCTGGCTCGAATTGAATGTTCTCCGCCCGCAGAATCTGCTGCAGTCGCGCACTGATCAAGGCCACCGACAATCGCTTGAGATTGAATTGCAGGCAGCGCGAGAGCACCGTGACCGGCAGCTTCTGCGGGTCGGTAGTCGCGAGCAGGAACTTCACATGCGGCGGCGGCTCCTCGAGCGTCTTGAGCAGCGCGTTGAATGAATGCGCCGAGAGCATATGGACTTCGTCGATCAGGTAAATCTTGTAGCGACTGCGCGTGGGCGCGTACTGCACGTTGTCCAGCAGCTCGCGCGTGTCATCGACTCGCGTGCGCGAGGCCGCGTCGACTTCGATCAGATCCACACTGCGGCCGGCGTCGATCTCGCGGCAGCTGGCGCATTCTCCACACGGCGTCGCGCTCACGCCGCGTTCGCAGTTCAGGCATTTCGCCAGGATGCGCGCGACCGTGGTCTTGCCCACTCCGCGCGTGCCGGCAAACAAATACGCGTGATGCATGCGGTCGCTGGCAAGCGCATTGGCAAGCGCGCGCAATACATGCTCCTGCCCGGTCATTTCGGCAAAGCTGTGCGGCCGCCATTTGCGCGCCAGTGCGGTATAGGAACTCATGCCATATTAGAGACTGACGGGAGGTGATCCGCACCAGCTATGTCTTCGGCACCCGACCGAGCCGTTACCGCTGCTCCCTTCCGGGCCTGACGGGGTTCACGGTTAGTCGTCGCGAAGGAACCGGCGCGGATCACCGTGGACCTGTGGCGGAGAGGGTGGGATTCGAACCCACGAACACCCGTGAAGATGTTACTGGAATTCCAGTCCAGCGCCTTCGACCGCTCGGCCACCTCTCCATGCGATATAATTCAATAAGATACAAGTAAAAGCTAAAGCTAAATAAAGTATATGACAAGCAAATTCTAGCAACCGCCGCAACGCAGCGCCTACTGCGGTTTCGGCACCTCAGGCACTGATGAGGGTACCGGTGGTGTGCTCGGGACTGGAGCGGGCGCTGTCGCACCCATCGGCGCCCCGGATCGCACGGGAACGGCTATGGACGTGCCCGTGCCGTAGCTCGGCGGCTGGGCGAGGCAGGGCTCGGATTTGGCACGCACGCGCTCCGGCTCGTTGAGCGCTGGAATCTTGACCTCATTGCGCGTCTCCGGCGGGCTCAACCCCTCCGGTACGACCAGGCCCGGCAGGTTATCGGTTTTGCCTTGAAACGGTTTCTCCGAGCAGCCGGTGTCATGTGAGCGGTGAAACAGCGACCTATACAGCGAGCACCCCGACAGCAGCGGCACCGCACAACAACACAAACACAGCGCGGGCAGCGCCGCGCGAGCGCGCAGGTCTGCGCCCGTCACGCGGACTTCGCCTGCGTTAACGGCTCAAGTCCCCCGGCAGCCTCGAGCGCGGCGCGAACGCGCGCGCGGTAGGGCTCGGACAGCTCGGTCAGCGGCAGGCGCACGCCGCCTTCGATCAGGCCTCGCTGCGCCATGGCCCACTTGACCGGAATGGGATTGGCCTCGAGAAACAGCGCTTCATGCAACGCGCGCAGCGGCGCATCCAGGCGCACCGCCGTTTCGCGATCGCCGCGCAGGGCGGCCGCTGCAAGCTCCGCCATCGCCTTGGGCACCACATTGGCCGTCACTGAAATCACTCCTCGTGCGCCATGAGCCATCGCGGCCGCTGCGGTTGCATCGTCACCCGACAGGACGGCGAAGTCACCCGACGTCAGCGCGACCAGCTCGCGCACCCGCTCGATCGAGGCCACCGCCTCTTTGACCGCGACGATGCGCGGCAGTTTCGCCAGCCGCGCCACGGTCCCCGGCAACAGATCGACCGCGGTGCGTGCCGGCACGTTGTAGAGCACAACCGGCACGCTGGAGGCACCGGCGACCGCCTCGAAATGTCGATACAGGCCTTCCTGGGTCGGCTTGTTATAGGCCGGCGTGACCACCAGCAGCGCATCGAGCCCGGCGGCCGACAGGCGTCGCGCCCGCTCCACGCTGCTCGCCGTGCTGCTGCTGCCCGCGCCGGCGATCAGCGCAGCCCGCCCGCGCAGCCGCGGCCGTGCCCGCTCGAGCAGCGCCAACAGATCCGCCTCCGTCAGGGTCGCCGACTCCCCGGTGGTGCCCCCGACCACGATGCCGCTGGTGCCAGCAGCCAGATGCAGCGCCAGCAGCCGCTCCCAGGCGGGCCAGTCGATGGCGCCGTCCGGGTGCATCGGCGTGACGATTGCGACCAGGCTGCCGGAGAACATTCAGGGCCGACTCCGCGAAGTATTGTGGAAATTCAAATGCTTCAAACTCACCACGGGCGCGCGATGTTACGGGCGCGAGCGGACCGGAGGCAAGTCACCCGAGGCCGGTAATCGTTCGCAAGCCGCGCCAGTCCCGGTACACTGCCGGACCCAATCGTGACTTCGGACGCAATGAAGCAGCACCTCGCCGTCTCCGCCATCGGCAGCGACCGCACCGGCATGGTTCACGAACTGACCCGCGTCATCACCGAATGCGGCGGCAGTATCGCCGAAAGCCGCATGGCAGCGCTTGGCTCTGAGTTTGCGATGCTGCTGCTGGTGAGCGGTAACTGGCACGCGCTCGCGCGCATCGAGTCCGAGCTGGCGCGCATGGCTGAAACCGACGCCTTGAGCGTCCACCTCAAGCGCACCGAGCCCAAGGCCGCACGCGTGGACATGCTGCCGTATTCGATCGATATCGTGAGCCTCGATCAGACCGGCATCGTGGCCGGGCTGTCCGGCTTTTTTGCGAGCCGCGGCATCGACATCATCGAGGTGTCCACGCGCGGCTACCCCGCGGCGCACACCGGAGCGCCCATGTTCGCGGTGCAGATGATCATCAACGTCCCCGGGACTCTGCATGTTGCGCAATTGCGCGAGGAGTTTATGGACTTCTGCGATTCACTGAATCTCGACGCAATTCTGGAACCGGTCAAATCATGAGCGCAGCGAACAAGAGCGCAGCGGTATCAGTGGGCAGCACCGTGCCCGATTTCACACTGCCCGCCACCGGTGGTGGCAACGCCCGGCTCAAGGACGCGCTGGGGGCTAAGCTGGTCCTGTACTTCTATCCGCGCGACAACACCCCCGGCTGCACGCTCGAGGGCCAGCAGTTCGCGGCCCTCGCGCCGCGCTTCGCCAAGGCCGGCGCGACCGTGTTTGGTATTTCGCGTGACAGTCTCGCCTCGCACGAGAAATTCCGCGACAAGATGAGCTTTCCGTTCGCGCTGCTGTCCGATGCCGACGAGCTGGTGTGTAAGCTGTTCGATGTGATCCGCGAGAAAAACATGTACGGCCGCAAGGTTTTGGGAATTGAGCGCAGCACTTTTCTGATCGATGCCAAGGGCGTGCTGCGCCGGGAGTGGCGACGCGTCAAGGTCGAGGGGCACGCTCTGGAAGTGCTCGCAGCGGCACAAGCGCTGTGAAGGCTGCCACGGCGACGCGCCGTCTGTATGTGCTCGACACCAACGTGCTGATGCACGATCCGACGGCCATCTTCCGCTTCGAGGAGCACGACATCTACCTGCCGATGGTGGTGCTTGAGGAACTCGACGCCAACAAGAAAGGCCTATCGGAAGCCTCGCGCAACGCTCGTCAGGTCAGCCGCTTTCTCGATGACATAATGCGCGGCGTCACCAAGGAGCAGATCGATGCGGGCCTGGTCATCCCGTCGGGCTACAGCGGCAACCACGGTAAGAGAGCAACCTCCGGGCGGCTGTTCTTCCAGACGCGTGAACTCTCCGGCGGCTTGCCTGAAGGCCTCCCGGGCGTCGGCGCCGACAATCTGATCCTTGGACAGACTTTCTCGCTGCAGCGGCAAGTGCCGCAGGCGCGGGTCGCGCTGGTGTCCAAGGACATCAATCTGCGCATCAAGGCCGCGATCGTGGGCGTGCACGCCGAGGACTATTACAGCGACAAGACCATCGAAGACGCCGACGTGCTCTACACCGGCGTCGAGGGCCTGCCCGGGGATTTCTGGGAACGGCATGGCCGCGACATGCGCTCATGGAAAGAAGGCGATCGCACCTGGTATCAGGTATCCGGCCCGGCGGCGGCGAAGTGGCTACCCAATCTGTTCGTGCACGAAACCAGTCCGCAGGGCATCGAAGCGATCGTTCGCAGCGTCGATGGCGACTCGGCCACACTCGAGCTGGCGCGCGATTTTCGCAGCGAACGGCACAGCGTCTGGGGCATCAGCGCGCGCAACCGCGAGCAGAATTTTGCGCTGAACCTGCTGATGGATCCGGACATCGACTTCGTGACCCTGCTCGGTCCGGCCGGCAGCGGCAAGACTCTGCTGGCGCTGGCGGCGGGTCTAACGCAAACGCTCGAACGCAATCGCTTCATGGAAATCATCATGACGCGCGTCACCGTACCGCTCGGTGAGGACATCGGGTTCCTGCCCGGCACCGAAGAGGAGAAGATGGAACCCTGGATGGGCGCGCTGATGGATAACCTCGAAGTGCTCACGCGCAGCGAGGAAGGCGGCAACTGGGGCCGCGCCGCGACCAACGATCTGCTGCGCAAGCGCATCAAGATCCGCTCGCTGAATTTCATGCGCGGTCGCACATTCCTGAACCGATTCATCATCCTGGATGAGGCGCAGAACCTCACGCCCAAACAGATGAAGGCGCTGGTCACGCGCGCCGGCCCGGGCAGCAAGCTCGTGTGCCTGGGCAACATCGCGCAAATCGACACGCCATACCTGACCGAGACCACCTGCGGGCTCACCTATGTGGTCAACCGCTTCCATGGCTGGGGCCATTCCGGCCATATCACCCTGGTGCGCGGCGAGCGCTCCAGGCTCGCCGATTTCGCCTCCGAGGCGCTCTAGACGGCGCTCGGACGGGACGACGGAACCTTGCCGCCGCGTTCGCGGTCGAAGCTCTAAGTGCTATAGTCTCAAGGGTTTATGCGCCGCATCCTCGCTGCAGTTCTGGGCTGTTATCTGACGATCAGCGCCGGCTGGGCTGCGGGCGTCGATCGGATTGCCACGACCGCACCTAACGTCGCCGGCGATCTGCCGGACCTCGGCGGTCCGGCCAATGCCATGATCAACAAATTCGATGAGTCCCAGATCGGGCGCATGGAGATGAATGAGCTGCGCGATCAGAACATGATCCTCGAGGATGCCGAAGTCACAGATTATCTGCAGCAGCTCGGATCGCGTCTGTCCTCGCAGGCGCGCGTGGACGACCAGACCTTCACCTACCAGGCCTTGCGCGAGCCCATCATCAACGCCTTTGCCACCTTCGGTGGCTTTGTCTGCATCAATAGCGGGCTGATCCTGGCCACCGATGACGAGGCACAGTTGGCCAGCGTGATGGCGCACGAGACCGGTCACGTCGTGCAGCGCCACATGGCCCGGGGGGTCCTGGCCCAATCGCGCATGTCGCTGGCCTCCACGGCGGCGCTGCTGGCCGCAATCCTGATCGGCGCCGCCAGTGGCGCCGGCGGGCAGGCCATCGAAGGGGCGATCGCGATGAGCCAAGGCATTGCCCTGCAGCGGAGCATCAACTACACGCGCAGCCAGGAAATCGAGGCCGACGCGGTCGGCATTCAGCTGCTGGCCGGAGCGGGTTTCGATCCCCAGGAGATGGCCACCTTCTTTGAGTCGCTGTCACGGGTCGAGGGGCTGGCGGAAGGGGAAATCCCGGCATTGCTGCAGGATCACCCGGTCACGAGCGAACGTGTCGCGACCGCGCGGGCGCGGGCGGCGCAAATGACCCGATCCGCGCCGCAGCCCGAGTCGGCGAGCTATGCCTTCATCAAGGAGCGGGTGCGGGTATTGGTCACGCCGCCCGAAGCGCGGCCAGAGCAGTACTATGCAGTGCTGCGCGATCATCGCGCGTTGACGCCGGCCGAGCGTTACGGCGAAGCACTATTGCAGATGCAAAATGGCAACGCCGCGACTGCGGTGCGCACCTTCAGCGAACTGCAGGCCACCTACCCGCAACTGACCCTGCTGTATTCGGCATTGGGCCAGGCGCTGGCCGCGGCCGGCCAGCCGGGTGCCGCCCTGGCGTTGTTCGAACGCTCGAGCCGGCTGTTTCCGCGCAACGTACCGCTGACCGTGCGCTACGCCGAGACGCTCATGCAGACCGACCGGTCGCAGCAGGCCCATCAAATCCTGTTGGACCTATTCAACAACGTCGAACCCACCCCGCCGCAGATCCGGCTCACGGCCCTGGCCGCCAGCGCTGCCGGCGATCCCGGAGATGCCTACTACTACATGGCGCAGTACGACCTGGCAGGCGGCAACCTGCCGCTGGCCAATCAACAGCTCGAGCTGGCCCTGGCGTCCCCCAATCTCTCGGCCATCCAGCGCGCGCGCTTCCGTGCGCAGCTCGATGAAGTGCGCGGTTGGCTACGTGAACAGCAGGCGTCCCATCGCTCGCCGGGCGGCCGGTAATCCCGCCTCGCCTCGACCTGCTAGACTCTCGGCAGAATGCTGACACGCGAATTGCCGGCTTGGTACCGGCCACTGCGCACGCTCGTCCCGGTGCTGGCGCTGCTCCTGAGTCTCACAGGCTGCGCCACCTTGCCCAGCGGTGCGAAGCCCGATCCGCGCGATCGCTTCGAGCGCCTCAACCGCAGCATCTACCTATTCAATGTCAAGGTCGATCATGCCGTGCTGCGTCCGGCCGCGCGTGCTTATGTGAAGATCACGCCGCGTCCCGTGCGCACCGGTGTATCTAACTTCATGAGCAATCTGACCTACACGACCACCATCATCAACGACTTCCTGCAGGGCCAGTGGCGCGACGGCGCGAGCGACACGACGCGGATTGTGGTCAATACCCTGTTCGGTCTGGGCGGAATATTTGACGTGGCGACCCCATCGGGTCTGGATCGGCACCGTGCGGACTTCGGCCAGACGATGGGTAAATGGGGCGTGCACAGCGGCCCCTATGTGATGCTGCCGTTCCTGGGCCCCTCGACCGTGCGCGATGCGATTGGGTTGCTGTCGGACGAATACACGACGATTCGCGCCTACATCGTCGATCCGTACGTCCGCTGGGGTCTGTTCTCACTCGATACCGTCGATCACCGCGCCGGTTTGCTCGATGAGGATAAGATCCTCGATCGCAGTTACGATCCATATGCTTTCATCCGCAATGTCTGGCTGCAGCGGCGCGACTACCAGATCCACGGCGATCAACCACCCGAAGAGCAGTTCCCCGATCCGGGCGACGACAGTGTCGAGACGCCGTTGCCGAAATAGCAGCCCGCGGTGGCATCGCAATCACGCGGTGTAACCCCGGTCCTGACGCTCGAGGCGCTGAGCAAGCGCTATCGTGCCACGAGCGCGCCGGTGCTCGATGGCCTGCACCTCGAACTGCACACCGGCGAGTTCCTCGCCATCATGGGCGAATCCGGCGCCGGCAAGTCGACGCTGCTTAACATCATCGCAGGCCTGGACCGGCCGGACAGCGGCCGCGTGCTGCTCGAGGGCATCGACCTGTGCGCGCTCGATGATGACTCGCTCACGCGACTGCGCCGCGCGCGCGTGGGTTTTATATTCCAGGCCTTCCACATCCTGCCCTATCTGACGGTACTGCAAAATGTGGCGCTGCCGCTCGACCTGCTCGGCGTACCCCGCGCGCAGCGCGCGCCGCGCGCGCTGCAATGGCTCAAGCGCTGTGGCATCGGCGCGCTCTCGCGCTCCTATCCACGCGAGCTCTCCGGTGGCGAACTGCAGCGCATTGCGATCGCACGCGCACTGGTGCATGAGCCCGCGCTGGTGCTCGCCGACGAGCCGACCGGGAACCTGGATGCGGCCACGGCGGAACAAATACTGCGCGTGCTGCGCGAGCAGCTGCAGGCCAGCGCTGCCAGCGCCATTCTGATCACGCATTCGATGGCTGCGGCGCGCACGGCCGATCGCATCGTGCGGCTTCAGACCGGCCGGCTGACCCCGGACCCGCAATGATCGACTTGCGCTCGGCTTGGGTCGCCTGGGAAGTGCTGGCGCTCTCGCAGCTGCGCGAGCAGCCCATGCGCGTGCTGGCCACGGTGTTGGCGATCGCCATTGGCGTCGCGCTGGGCGCGGCCGTCTACCTGATTAACACCGCCGCGCTGACGGAATTCGACCAAGCGACGCGACGCCTGATCGGTGAGGCCGACATCGTGGTCCGTGGCCCTGCGTCAGGCTTTGACGAGTCGGTGTTCGTATCGCTCGCGCGCGATGCATCCGTCAGCGTCGCCAGCCCCGTACTCGAGCTGCAGCTGGCCCTGGCGCCGTCGAATCGCCCGGCGTTGCGGGTATTGGGCCTCGATCCATTTCGCGCCTCCGCCTTGCAGCCGCAACTGATCGCTGCGATGGGCGCTGATGTCACGCCGTTGTTTGCGCAGGATGCGATCGTGCTGAGCCGCGCGGCCGCCGACACGCTGGGGCTGCACCGCTCCGACCGGCTGTCGATCAATGTCGGCGGCGCGGTGAAATCGCTGCGAGTCATCGACATTCTGCCGGGCAATGCCTATCCCGAGCCGCTCGGCATCATGGACATCGCCGCCGCCCAATGGACCCTCGAGCGACTGGGTCGAATCAATCGCGTCGATTTGCGGCTGCGCCCTGGGACAGATCCGCAGCTCGTGCGCGAACGCTTGGGCTTCTGGTTGCCTGCCGGCGTATTCGCTATGAGCCCGCAGATCGAACGCGGTCGAGCCGGCACCGCCACGCGCGCCTATCGCGTGAACCTCGATATGCTGGCACTCGTCGGACTGCTGACGGGCGCCTTTCTCGTGTTCTCGACGCAGTGGTTGTCGGTGTTGCGCCGGCGTGTCGCGCTCGGCCTGCTGCGCTCGCTCGGCGTCACGCGCGCCGAGTTGCGCCTGGCGCTGCTGGCAGAGACCGCCGCGAGCGGTGCGCTGGGCTCGGTGCTCGGCGTACTGCTCGGGGCGTTGATCGCCACGCTGATGTTGCGCTACCTGGGAGCCGATCTGGGTAATCGCCAGTTCGCTGGAATCGGTGCGTCGCTGGCAGTGCATGCCGGGCCGATGCTGGGCTTTGCGCTGATCGGTACCGGCGCGGCCTGTGCCGGTGGCGCGCTGCCGGCGTGGCAGGCTGCGCAGCGCGCGCCGGCCCTCGCCCTCAAGGCCGGGGATGCCGAGCAGGATCTGAGCCGCCTCGTCACGACCGCGCCGGGATTGGCGCTCACGGCGGCCGGCGCACTGCTCGCCTGGCTGCCTCCGATAGGCGGCTTACCGCTGCCGGGCTATTTGTCGATCGCAGCGCTATTGGTCGGCTCGGTGTTGCTGGTGCCGGCGCTCACACTGCGCCTGATCGCTGCCATACCGCGCACCGGACAGGTGGTGCCCGATACCGCCTTCGCGCAGCTCCAGGGGAGCCTCAGCTCATCGACCGTGAGCCTCGCCTCGATGATCGTGAGCTTCAGCCTCATGGTGGCCATGGCGATCATGGTGCATTCATTCCGGGACTCCTTCGAAGTGTGGCTCGCTAAGCTGCTGCCCGCCGACCTGCAATTGCGCTCATCCATGGGCAGCGACACGGCCACTCTGTCGGCAGCCACGCAGGGCCGCATTGCCGCGCTCGAGGGCGTCGCTCGGGCTGAATTTCGGCGCACGCAGCCGATATTTCTGCAGGCCGATCGCCCCGCCGTAGCACTGATCGCCCGTGATCTATCCCCTGACCACGCCGCCGACACCCTGCCGCTGCTGCGCGAGGCAACGCAGCCCCGAACGGCGGCGCTTCCCCCGGCCTGGATTTCCGAGGCCGTGCAGGATCTGTATGGCTATGAGCCCGGCCAGCGGCTGACGCTGCCACTGGCGGGCCGCACTCAGGCGTTCACCATCGCCGGCGTGTGGCGCGACTACGTGCACGCCGGCGGCGCTATCGTCATTCGACGCCAGGATTACCTGGCCGCGACCGGCGACCACAGTGCGACCGAAGGCTCGATCTGGCGCGAGCCGCATACCAGCACGGCAGCGATCGAATCGGCGATTCGCAGGGCGCTCGCCCCCAACGACACGCTCGAGCTGATCTCGAGCCCGGAGCTGCGTGAACGCTCGCTGATGGCGTTCGATCAGGCCTTCCTGATCACGTACGCGCTCGAGGCCGTCGCGGTGCTGATCGGCCTGGTCGGCGTCAGCGTCGCCGCCAGCTCGACAGCGCTGGCGCGTCGCGCGCAGTTCGGGATGTTGCGTCACCTCGGTATGCTGCGCCGGCAGGTGCTGTGGATGTTCGCCAGCGAAGGGGTAGCGCTCAGCATCCTGGCCGTGCTCTACGGCCTGTTGCTCGGCGCGCTGCTGAGCCTCATTCTGGTGTACGTGATCAATCGGCAATCGTTCAACTGGAGCATCGACCTGGCTGTTCCATGGCTGCAGCTCGCGAGCTTGAGCCTCGCGCTGATCACGGCCTCAGCCATCACAGCGCTCTGGAGCGGACGTGCGGCGATGAGCCAGGATCCGATTCGTGCCGTGCGCGAGGATTGGTGAGGCCGCGAGCGCACCCTCTCGTGCTGGGCTTGCTGCTGTCGTTCGCCGCATTGTCAGCGCGCGCGCCGGCTGAAGCCGACGGCGCCTTCGCAGCCGTGGTCCCGGGCTACACGCTGCAATTCCCGCGCGATTACGGCAGCCATCCGCAATTTCGCATCGAGTGGTGGTACGTCACGGGTTGGCTCACGACGGCACAGCACGAGACGCTCGGCTTTCAGATAACGTTCTTCCGCAGCCGCCCGGCATTGGATGAACCCAACCCCAGCGACTTTGCACCGCACCAGATCCTGATCGCGCACTGCGCGATCAGCGATCCCGCGCACGGCGGGCTCTGGCACGATCAACGCGTGCGGCGCGCTGGGCTGGGGCTGGCCGAGGCACAGGAATCCGACACTCGGGTCTGGATCGATGACTGGCAGCTGGAACGCCAGGATGGAATCTACCTGGCGCGCGCGCGCGCGCAGGACTTCGCACTGGATCTGAGTCTGGCCCCGACCCAGCCACCGCTGCTCAACGGCGCGGGCGGCTTCAGCCAGAAGGGACCGGCACCGCAGTCGGCCAGCTATTACTACAGCCAACCGCATTTGCGCGTCAGTGGCAGCATCACGCGCGCCGCGCGCAACGATTCGGTCAGCGGTGAAGCATGGCTCGACCATGAGTGGTCCAGCGACTACCTCGACCCCATGGCCGCAGGCTGGGATTGGATTGGCCTGAACCTCGACGATGGCGGCGCGGTGATGGCGTTTCGTATCCGCGACCGACAAGGACGGCCGTACTGGAGCGCGGGCAGCGTGCGCGAGCCCCAAGGGCAGGTACGGACCCTGGGGCCCGAAGCGATCGGCTTCAGCCCGCAGCGCCGCTGGCGCTCGCCGCGCACCGGTGTGACCTATCCGGTCAGCTGGCTGGTGCGCGTCGGCGCGCGGCAATTGGAGCTCGAACCATTGCTCGATGATCAGGAGAACGACACGCGCCTGTCGAGCGGCGCCATGTATTGGGAGGGCGCGGTGACAACACTGGAAAACCAACGCACGGTTGGCCGCGGCTACCTGGAGCTCACGGGCTACGATCAACCGCTATCATTGCGCTAGCGGCGTTACGGCGCGATGAGCGACTCGACTTCACTGAGCCGCGCCAGCGCGCGCAGCGCCTCGGAGGCCTGCACATACCGCAGCTTGCGCTGTCGGACGCGCGCCTCGGCCAGCCAGTCGATCAGCAGTGCCAGGCCGGCGCTATCGCTGGCTGCGACGCGCTGCAGATCGAACTCCACGTCACCACTGGCGGCGTCAATCCGCTCCAGCCCCGGCTGGCGCAGCACCGGCACGGTCGCGAAGGTCAGCGGGGCCTCGAGCCGGTAGACGCCGCTCGAGACCGCGACGAAGGCTTGCTGGCCGTCGATCGCCGGGGCGGTGCTGGCGGCGCTCAGGCCGCGGGCGATTGTGTCCAGGCTCGCCATCGGCTACTTCTTGCCGCTGGTGCCTTTGATCGCCGCGGGTTTGTCGCCGGCCTCCAGCCGCGCGATGACCTCATCGAGCCCCTTGTCATCGATCTCCGAGCCGAAATCATCGCGAAAGCTCTTGACGTAGCTGATGCCCTCGATGATCACGTCCCAGGCTTTCCAGCCCTGATCGGTGCGACGCAGGCTGTAATTGACCGCGACCTGCGAGCCGTCATCCCTGCGCACTTCGGTGCGCACGGTCGCGTACTGCGCATTCGCATCGCCGGTGTAGGGGAACACCTTGAGCCGATCGGAAGTGAAATCGACCAGCGCATCGCCATAGTTGCTCAGCAATGATTTGTAGAAGGCATTGACGAAGCGCGTGCGCTGATCCGCGCTGGCCGTATTCCAATGGCGGGCCAGCACCAGCCGCGCCGAATACTCGGTATCGAAATGCGGCAGCAGTACCTGATCGACCAGCCCATGGACCTTGTTGGGATCCTTGCGGTAGTCGGCCCGGTGCGCATCGAGGTCTTTGAGCATCGCGCTGGCGGCGGTCTGAATCAACGTGCCGGGGTTGCTCGCATCGACCTGGGCACCGAGGTCTGCCGACGCCGCAGGGGCCGGCGTCGCAGCGGCGCTGGCCGCCGCCAGAATGGGCGCCACCGGCATCGCCAGCAGCAGTGTGCCGATCAAGCCATGCGCGATCGCGCGTTGAAACCCGTGCATCTGGGCAGCAATCATTTTTCGCCTCCTTTACTGCCGGCGGTGTTGGCGAAGAACTTGTTGATCAGGTTCTCGAGCACCATCGCCGACTGCGTGAACTGTAGCTGACTGCCGGCCTGCAGAAATACCTCCGAGCCACCCGGCGTGATGCCGATGTAATTCGCACCGAGCAATCCCGATGTCTGGATTCCGGCATCGCTGTCGTCCGGAATATGCGAGTAGGACTTGTCGATGCTCAACGTCACTGCGGCCTTGTAGTCCGAGGAATCCAGCTCGATGGCCGATACGCGCCCGATACGGACACCGGCCATGTTCACCGGCGCGCCGACCTTCAGTCCGCCAATGTCGTCGAATTTCGCAAGCACAGCATAGGTCTCGGCCGCGCGTTGCAGCTGCAAGCCGCTGCCGGGCAATTGTGTAGTCAGAAAGGCCAATGCCGCAAAACCAAGCAGCACAAACAGGCCGGTCCCCATATCAATGGAGCGATTTTGCTTGGCCATGGTGGAATCTCTCCGCGAAAAACTTACAAAAACGCTGCCGTCAGTATGTAGTCGAGCAATAGGATCAGCACCGCCGAGGTCACCACGGTGCGGGTGGTTGCCAAGCCCACGCCTTCGGCCGTCGGCTCGGCATAATAGCCTTCATACACGGCGATCAGGCTGCAGGCCACGCCGAAAACCAGGCTCTTGATGATGCCCTCGCGGATGTCGCGCAGCTCGACCGCATTCTCGGTCTGCGACCAGAAGGTACCGGCGGGAATGCGCATCATCACGACCCCGATGAGCTGTGTGCCATAGATGCCAATGCAGTTGAAGATCGCCGTCAGCAATGGCATGGCGATCACTCCCCCGAGAAAGCGCGGCGCCACCACGTAGCGCACCGGGTCCACGGCCATCATCTCCATGGCCGTGAGCTGATCGGTTGCGCCCATGAGCCCGATCTCGGAGGCGAGCGCGGTGCCCGCGCGGCCGGCGAACAGCAATGCAGTCAGCACCGGCCCGAGCTCGCGGATCAGTCCGAGCGCGGCGGCGACGCCGAGCGCGGACTCCGAGCCAAATCGCGCCAGCAGATCGTATCCCTGCAGGCCGAGCACCATGCCGACGAACAGGCCGCACAGCATGATGATGATCAAAGAGCGCGCCCCGGCGTTGTAGATCTGCTCGATCAGCAGCCGCGGGCGGGACAGCGCCGGCACGCACTGGCCCAGCACGCGCAGCAGAAATCGCGTCACGGCGCCGAGCTTGATCAGGCTGCTGCGGATCCCTGGGCCACGTGATGCGATGGCGCTCATCGCTGCAGCAGTTGCTCGTAGTAATCGGGCGCCGGATAGTGGAACGGTACCGGTCCGTCAGGCGCGCCGCTCATGAACTGTTGCACCACGCTCGATGCTGCGCGCTTGAGCTCGGCGGGGCTGCCTTCGGCCACAACCGTGCCGCCCGAAATCAGGTAGGTCTGATCGGCGACGGCGCTGATCTCCTGCACATCGTGCGAGACCACGATGCTCGTGATATGCAGCGCGCGATTGAGCGATTGAATCAGGCGCAGGATTACGCCCTTCGAAATCGGATCCAGACCCACGAAGGGCTCGTCGTACAGCAGCACCTCCGGATCCATGACGATGGCGCGCGCCAGCGCCACCCGCCGCGCCATGCCGCCGGACAGTTCCGAGGGCATCAGCTCGGCCGCGCCGCGCAGTCCGACCGCCTGCAGCTTCATGAGCACCAGTTCGCGCAGCACCGGCTCGGGCAGCCGCGCGTGCTCGCGCACCGGAAACGCCACGTTCTCGAACACCGACATTCCGGTCAGCAGCGCACCGTTCTGAAACAGCAGTCCGACGCGCTGGCGCAAGGCATAGAGCTGCGGGCGATTGAGGGCCGCGACATCCTGGCCAAATACACTGACGCGCCCACTTTGAGGCACGATCTGGCCCATGATGAGCCGCAGCAGCGTGGTCTTGCCGGTTCCGGACGGCCCCATGATCGCGGTGATGCTTCCGGGCACCACGCGCGCGTTGAGCCCGCTGAAGACGGTGTGCGCGCCTATGGCGTAATGCACATCCTGCACATCGATCAGCGGCTCGCTCGAATCCTCCGTGCGGTTACTCAACAGCCCGGGCCCCTCAAGCACAGGCGCGTCTTCATGCCTGGACGTGTCGTCACGCGGCCTGTTGCTCCATGCCGGCCTTGAAAGCGCCGTTGCGCGCCAGTCCGTTCAGGCGCGCCCACTTCTGGAACTCCTTCTGCGCGGCCGGCACATTGCCGGGTTTGCCGGCCCAAGCCGTGAGTGCGGCATCCTGCAGCGCGCGCCCGTAGCTGAAGGACAGCTGCCAGGGCAGCGTCCCGGCATGGTTCATCAACGACAGGTGCAGCGCCGCTTCGCTCGGCGATTGACCACCCGAGAGGAAGGCAATGCCGGGAACGGCGCCCGGTACGTGGCGTTTGAGGCAGCGCACGGTCGCTGTGGCCACCTGCTCCGGGGTGGCACGGGTCGCACATTTCTTGCCCGAGATCACCATATTCGGCTTCAAAATCATGCCCTCAAGGTGCACTCGATGTCCCTGCAATTGCGCGAACACCTCGGCCAACGCGGCGTCGGTGACCTCCTCGCAGCGCTCCAGCGTGTGCGCGCCATCCATGAGCACTTCGGGTTCTACAATCGGGACAATATTCTGTTCCTGGCACAGTGCCGCATAGCGGGCGAGCGCATGCGCGTTGGCTTCGATCGCCCAGCGTGTGGGAATCCCGGCGCCGATATCGATGACCGCGCGCCACTTGGCGAATCGGGCACCGAGCTTGTAATACTCGACCAGCCGCTCGCGTAACCCGTCCAGGCCTTCAGTGATGGTCTCGTTCGGATACAGCGCCATCGCCTTGGCGCCGGTGTCGACCTTGATGCCCGGGAGGATGCCGCTCTTGGTCAAATAGTCCGCAAAGGGCACGCCGTCGCGGGTTTTCTGGCGGATGGTCTCATCATAGAGGATCACGCCGCTGATCCACTGCGCCACATCCGGGGTGGTGAACAGCAGCTCGCGATAGGCGCGGCGGTGCTCTTCGGTCGACTGGATTGCGTGCTTCTCGAAGCGCTTATTGCAAGTGCTGTTGCTTTCATCCGCAGCCAGAATCCCCTTGCCCTTGGCCACCATGGCGGCGGCCACACGTTCCAAATCGTTATGAGACATTGCCTATCCTCCAAATGTAGTGAGTCCGGGAGCATACCAAAGCCGTGTGCCAGGCGGCCTAGGCGCCCGACGACAGCGCTTCTCATTCTCCCCATATGGTACTAAAATAGTCCTACTTAGAGGACCCCAAATGCTGCGCATTAGCAAACTGACCGATTACGCCACCGTGATCCTCGCGCGCCTGGCCGCCGAGCCCGACCGGCGCTTCACGGCGGCCCAGATTGCAGCCGAAACGCATCTGGCGGCGCCCACGGTGTCCAAGCTGCTCAAGCAGTTGCACCGGCAGGGGCTGGTCATCTCCACGCGCGGCTCGGCCGGAGGATACCTGCTTGCGCGGCCGGCCACGCAGATCACCGCGGCGCAAATCCTCGATGCGCTGGACGGACCGGTGGCGCTCACGGAGTGTTCCGGCGCGGCGAGCCACTGCGGCATTGAGCGCACCTGCCGCGTCGGGCACTCCTGGCAACGCGTGAATATCGCCATCCTGCGCTCATTGCAGGAGATCACGCTGCTCGAGCTGGCCGGCCTGTCGACCACGGCGAGCCGCACTTCGGCGCTCGATCGCGGCATTACGCTGGTGCTCGGCGGCATCGCCGCCCGCAGCCTCAAACGCGAGCCCCTATGAGTACCCCCGATCTCAACGCCCTGGTCAGCCGCAGCTATCGGCACGGCTTCGTCACCGACATCGATGCCGACACGGTGCCTCCGGGGCTCGATGAAAGCGTGGTTCGCCTGATCTCGCGCAAGAAACAGGAACCGCAGTTCCTGCTCGACTGGCGCCTGCGCGCCTTGCGGCACTGGCAAACCATGCGCGAGCCGCACTGGGCGCATCTGCGCTACGCACCGATCGACTACAACGCCATCTCCTATTACTCGGCGCCCAAGCAAAAGGGCGACGGACCGAAGAGCCTCGCCGATGTGGATCCGAAGCTGCTCGCTACATACGAGAAGCTCGGTGTGCCCCTGCACGAGCGTGCGCGCCTCGCCGGCGTGGCCGTGGATGCGGTGTTCGACAGCGTCTCGGTCGCCACCACGTTCAAGGAAAAGCTGGCGGCCGCCGGCGTCATATTCTGTCCGTTCTCCGAGGCGGTACAGCGGCACCCGGCGCTGCTCGAGCAGTATCTGGGCACGGTTGTCCCCTATACCGACAACTTCTACGCCACCCTGAATTCCGCGGTGTTCACCGACGGCTCCTTTGTGTATGTGCCGCCCGGCGTGCGCTGCCCGATGGAGCTATCGACCTACTTTCGGATCAACGCCGCGAATACCGGTCAGTTCGAGCGCACTCTGATCATCGCCGACGCCGGCAGCTATGTGAGCTATCTAGAAGGCTGCACCGCACCGATGCGCGACGAGAATCAGCTACATGCGGCCGTGGTCGAACTGATTGCACTCGATGATGCGCGGATCAAGTACTCGACCGTGCAGAACTGGTATCCGGGCGACGAGCAGGGCCGCGGCGGTATCTACAACTTCGTCACCAAGCGCGGCGAATGCCGCGGCCGCAACGCACACATCTCATGGACGCAGGTCGAGACCGGTTCGGCCATCACCTGGAAGTATCCGAGCTGCATCCTGCGCGGCGAGAACTCGATCGGCGAGTTCTATTCGGTGGCCCTGACCAATCACTATCAGCAGGCCGACACCGGCACCAAGATGATTCATATCGGCGCCAACACGCGCAGCACGATTGTCTCCAAGGGTATCTCGGCCGGCCACGGCCAGAATGCCTATCGGGGCCTGGTCAAGATCCTGCCCTCCGCGACCGGCGCACGCAATTTTACCCAGTGCGATTCGCTGCTGATGGGCAAACATTGCGGCGCCCACACCTTCCCGTACCTGGAAGTGCGCAATCCGAGCGCCACCGTCGAGCATGAAGCCAGCACCTCGCGTATCAGCGAAGACCAGCTGTTCTATTGCCTGCAGCGCGGCATAGAGGCCGAGGACGCGGTGAACATGATTGTGAGCGGCTTTTGTCGCTCAGTATTCAAGGAGTTACCGATGGAATTTGCTGTGGAAGCTCAGAACCTGCTGGCCGTGAGTCTGGAAGGAGCCGTGGGATGAGTACGCCATCGGCCGCGCCACCCATGCTCGAGGTGCGCGATCTGCATGTACGCGTCGGCGGCCAGACTGTGCTCACAGGCGTGTCGCTGGCAGTGCGGGCCGGCGAGGTTCACGCCATCATGGGACCCAACGGCTCGGGTAAGAGCACGCTGGCGTACGTGCTCGCGGGTCGGCCGGGCTACGAGATCATCTCCGGCAGCGCCAGTTTCGAGGGCCGCGACCTGCTCGCGCTCGCGCCCGAAGAGCGTGCGCGCGCCGGCCTGTTTCTGGGTTTTCAATATCCGGTCGAGATTCCAGGCGTCAACAACGCCTACCTGCTCAAAACCGCGCTTAATGCCGCGCGCCGCGAGCGCGGCCTGACCGAACTCGACGCCTTCGAATTTCTAGCCCTGGTCCGCTCCAAGACGCAGCTCATGCACATCGATGAGAGCTTCCTGGGCCGCGGCGTCAACGAGGGCTTCTCCGGCGGAGAGAAGAAGCGCAACGAGATCCTGCAGATGCTGGTGCTCGAACCGAAGCTCGCGCTGCTCGATGAGACCGATTCGGGGCTGGATATCGACGCCCTCAAGGTGGTCGCCAACGGCGTGAATTCACTGCGCTCCGCCGAGCGCTGCATCGTGCTCGTGACCCACTATCAGCGGCTGCTCGACCACGTCGTGCCAGATTTTGTGCACGTGCTGGCGCGCGGCCGCATCGTACGCAGCGGCGATCGCACGCTGGCGCTCGAGCTCGAGCGGCGTGGCTACGACTGGCTCAGTGAGCAGGCCGCAGCGTGAGTGCCACGACGAGTGCGCCAGCCACCGCAGTGAGGCCCAGCGTCCTCGATCGCGTGCTGCGCGACTACCAGAGCGTCGCCGAGGGCTTGCCCGGGGATGCGTTGGCACAGGCCGCGCGGGCCCGGGCGGCCGCGCAGTTGACTGCACTCGGCTGGCCCTCCGCGCGCGATGAACAGTGGCGCTACGCCAATCTGCGCGCCTTCGAGCGCCTGGGCGGGTATCGACCGGCATCAGGCACGGCCGAGGATGCCGCCGCCGCGCTCAAGGCGCTGCGGCAGGACACCGCGCTGCCTGCGCCGGTGCCGGGTTTTGAGCGCCTGATCTATGTGGATGGCATCCATGTCGATGGCACGCAGCGCCTGCAGGGCGATGCGGGCGAACGCACCGCGGGTTGGGATTGGCCGGCGGAGCAGCGCCTGGGATTGCTGTGCGACATGTTCGCGAGCGATTCAGCGCGACTTAGGGTGCGCGGTGAGGCGGCGATCGAAATATTGTTCATCACCAGCGAGCGCGCAGCAGGGGCCGCGGTCTATCCTCGGCTGCAGCTGCAACTCGAGCCCGGCAGTCACCTCAAGCTCATCGAACGCCACCTCGGCGCCGCGGCGGCACCGGCACTGGTGGCGTGCAATGTCACGATCGAGCTCGCGCGCGCCGCGGTACTCACGCACTACCGCCTGCAACAATACGGCCGCGACACGCTTTTTGCCGATACGCTCGGGGCACGGCTGGCCGATCAGGCTCGCTATACGCATCGTTCGGTTGCGGTCGGTGCCGGCACGGCGCGCACCAGCGCGCGCGTGCAATTGGCCGGACGCGGTGCCGCCCTCGCCTGGCAGGCGATTGCCGTCGGCCGCGGCGAACAGGTCCATGACACGACGCTCAAGGTCGAACACAACGCCCCCGACACCAGCACTGAAGAGCTATTTCGCGGCATCGCCGATGAGCGTGCACGCATTGCCTTCAGCGGCCATATCCACATCGACACCAGCGCGCCCGGCTCGCAGGCGCGCCAGTCGCTGCGCGGACTGATCGAGGGCGCCGGCGCCGAAATCGATTTGCGGCCGCGCCTGGAGATCCTGACTGACGAGGTGCGCGCGGCGCACGGGGCGACCACGGGCCGGCTCGATGAAGATCTGCTGTTCTACATGCTCGCCCGCGGCATAGATCGCCAGACTGCGCGGGCGTTGCTCAAATGGGCGTTCCTGAGCGATGTACTGCGCGAGATCGACCTGCCGGGTCTGCGCGCCGAGGCTGAGCGTCTGGCTGCCGGCCAGCTGCAGGATGTGCAGGCCATCGGAGCACTGTCATGAACGCAAGCCCCGCCGTGATGAGCTCGCGCTACGATGTCGCGCGCGTGCGCGCCGATTTCCCAATCCTCGCTCGCAGCATCCACGGCAAGCCTCTGGTCTATCTCGACAGCGCAGCCTCCTCGCAGCGCCCACTGGCGGTGTTGCGCGCCGTCGAACACTACGAGACCACGCTGCACGCGAATGTGCACCGCGGCGTGCATAGCTTGAGCCAATGGGCAACCGACGCTTATGAACGCTCACGCGAGACGGTGCGGCGCTTCATCAACGCGCGCTCGAGCCGCGAGATCGTGTTCGTGCGCGGCACCACCGAGGCTATCAACCTGGTCGCCAACAGCTGGGGCCGCGGTCAGCTCCAGGCCGGCGATGAGGTGCTGATCACCTACCTTGAGCACCACTCCAACATCGTGCCGTGGCAGTTGATCTGCGCCGCGACCGGCGCCAAGCTGCGCGCCGCGCCGATCACGGCCGCCGGCGAACTCGATCTGGATGCCTTCAAAGAGCTGTTGACGCCTCGCACGCGTCTGGTCGCCGTCGCGCATGTCTCCAACGCGCTCGGCACCGTGCTGCCGGTGCAGGAAATCGTGCGGCTTGCTCATGCGCATGGCGTACCCGTGCTGGTCGACGGCGCGCAGGCGGTGCCGCACGAAACGGTCGACGTGCGCGCGCTGGATTGCGATTTCTACGCCTTCTCGGGCCACAAGGTCTACGGCCCCACGGGCATTGGCGTGCTCTACGGCCGCGAGTCGCTGCTCGCGGCGATGCCGCCCTGGCAGGGTGGCGGCGAGATGATCCTTTCGGTCAGCATCGAGGCGTCGACCTATAACGAGCTGCCCGCGAAATTCGAGGCGGGCACGCCCAACATTTCCGGTGCGATCGGTCTTGGCGCGGCCCTCGAGTATGTCGAGAGCTTGGGACGCGAGGCGATTGCCGAGCACGAGCACGGGCTGCTCGAACTCACCAATGAAAGCCTCACGGCGCTGCCCGGCGTGCGCCTGATCGGCACCGCTCCCGGCAAGGCCGCGGTGGTCTCCTTCACGATGCAGGGCATTCATCCGCACGACATCGGCACGATTCTAGACAGCGAGGGCATCGCCATTCGCACCGGCCATCACTGTGCGATGCCGCTCATGCAGTTCTACGGTTTGCCCGCCACCGCCCGCGCATCATTCGGCTGCTATAGCAACGCGCAGGACGTCGAGCGGCTGGTCCAGGGTGTGCGCAAAGTGCGCGAGCTGTTCGGCTGATGCGCGAGGAGCTGCGCTGATGGATCTCAAAGAGCTGTATCGCGAGGTCATCCTCGATCACAACCGCAGCCCGCGAAATTTCGGCCGACTCGATCCGGCAGACGCCACGGCCGCTGGCCGCAATCCGCTCTGCGGCGACGTGCTCGACATCACGCTGCGCATGCAGGGCGAACGCCTCACCGACCTGCGCTTCGAGGGACAGGGCTGCGCGATCTCAATGGCCTCGGCCTCGCTCATGAGCGAGGCGGTCAAGGGTCGTCGCCGCGATGAGATCGAACGGCTCTACGGCGAGGTGCACGCGCTGCTTACGGGACGCGAGAGCGTGGGCGAGCGCGAGCTCGGTAAACTGGCGGCGCTGGGCGGTGTGGTGCAATTTCCTGCGCGCGTGAAGTGCGCGAGCCTGTGCTGGCACACACTGCATGCGGCGCTGGCTGATGCGAAAGCCCCTGTGTCGACCGAGTGAGCCATGCGAGCCTACGAAAACGAACCGGTCGTCATCCAACGCGACGTTGAGGCGGTCATGGTGCCCGGAGGCCAGCCGATCACGCTCAAGCTGGGCCTCGCGGGCTATATCACGCAGGCGCTCGGCGGCAGCTTCACACTCTACGTCGAGGGTAACCTGTACCGCCTCGCCGGCGATCAGGCCGATGCCATCGGCAAGCAACTCGTGCGGCCGCCGCAGCTACCGCCCAACGCGACCGAAGAGGACGTGCGCGAACTGGCCTGGCAGCAGATGCGCAGCTGCTTCGATCCAGAGATTCCGATCAACATCGTTGATCTGGGGCTCGTCTACGAATGCGAGGTCGCGGCCGGCGCCGATCAGGCCCGCGATATCCGCGTCACCATGACGCTCACGGCGCCGGGCTGCGGCATGGGCGATGTGCTGGTACAGGATGTCAAAGAAAAGCTTGAAATCATTCCGACCGTCGGCCGCGTGGAGGTCAACCTGACCTTCGATCCGCCCTGGAGCCAGTCCATGATGTCGGAAGCCGCGCGCCTGCAAACGGGAATGACCTGGTAGGCCTTAAGGGGACGCATGAAGCAGCTGCTGCTGTTGCGGCATGCACACGCCGAGGAGACACGCTCGGGTCTGGCGGACATCGATCGAGCGTTGAGTCCGCGCGGCCGTGCCGAGGCGCTCGATGCAGCGCGGAGCATCGGCGGGGCGGGGCTGCAGTGCGAGGCAGTGCTGGTCAGCCCGGCGGTACGCGCCCGGGAGACTGCGACCATCGTCGCAGCTGAGCTCGATCTCGTCGTTGGCTTGAGTTTCGAGCCGGCGCTATATCTGGGCAACCCCGATGCGCTGCTGGCGCCATTGCGGCGCTGCCCGAGCGGGCTCAAGACCTTGCTGATGGTCGGCCACAACCCGGGCTTGAGCGAGCTCGCGCAGCGCTTCAACGGCGCTGCGCCGGCCATCGAGCTGCGCACGGCGGGATTGTGCGCCATCACATTCGCGGCCGAGGCGGTCTGGGGCGAGCTGCGGCCGCAGTGGGCCACAGTCATCACGCTGCTGCGCTGAGCGGCCCGGCTACTCGACGCTGCAGAAGCAGTAGGCGTAGAGCGTATGGGGCGCCGTGAGGCGCGCCCAGCGCGAGAGCTCGCGATCCAGCGGCGCAAGCCGCTGCGCGAGCGCGCCGATGCCGCCGTGCAGTAAGCCGATGCGCTCGAGCACGCGCTCGCCGCTCGATCGCACCTGCAGCAGCAACTGCTGCGCCCAGCTCAGTTCCGGCTCAATGCGGCGCACGCCATAGGAGCCTTGAAGCCCGGCGCGCTTCGCCGCCGCCTTGACCGCATCCTGGTAGCCGCCGATTCGATCGACCAAGCCGATGGGCACGGCATCGACGCCGGCCCAGACGCGACCCTGGGCGATGGCATCGACCGCATCGCGGGTTTTGCCGCGCCCGGAGGCGACCCGGGTCAGGAACTGCTCATAAGTATGGTCAACCGTGCTCTGCAATAGCTTGTTGGCACCCTCCGACAGCGGCCGATCCAGACGCGTCGCACCCGACAGCGGCGTGGTGCCGACCCCATCCACGTTGATACCGAGTTTGGCCAGACCTCGATTGAAGGTCGGGATGCTCGCGAACACGCCAATCGATCCGGTGATGGTATTGGCACTGGCGATGATCTCATCGGCGGGCGCCGCAATGTAATAGCCGCCGGAGGCGGCGAGATCGCTCATGGACACCACGACCGGTTTACCGGCCTCCTTGAGCGCGCGCACCTCGCGGTAAATCTGCTCGGAGGCCAACACGCTGCCACCTGGGCTGTCCACGCGCAGCACCAGCGCGCGAATGTCGTCGTCCTGGCGTGCCTGGCGCAGCAATTGCGCGGTCGACTCGCCGCCCACGAAGCCGGGCGGCTGCTTGCCGTCGAGGATCTCCCCGCTCGCAACGATCACACCGACCGCCGCTCCCTTGCCGCGCAGCTTGTCCTCGGCGCGCGTGGCGCGCAGATAGTCGCTGACCGAAACCTGTCGATAGGACTTGCTGCCGCCGTCGGCCCCGACCAGCTCGATCATGCGCTGTTCGACCTGCTGCGAGGTTTTCAGGTCGGTCACGAGGCCACTGTCCTTGGCTACCTTGGCCGTGTCCCCGCCGGCGGCGCCGACCGCCTCGACGAAGCTGGTGGCGTATTGCGAGATCGCCTGGCTCTTCAGTTTGCGCGCACTGGCGATCGCCTGGCAGTAACCGCGCCATAGCGCGCCCAAGTAGGCCTCGCTCTCCTGTCGGTCCTCGCTCGACATGTCGTGGCGCGTGTAGTTCTCGGCCGCGCTTTTGAATTTACCCGCGCGGAACAGATGCATGTCGATGCCGAGCTTATCGAGCGCGTCCTTGAAAAACATGCGATAGCGGCTGTAGCCGTCGAGCAGCACGAAACCGAACGGATCGAGATAGATCTCATCGGCCTGCGCCGCGAGGTAGTACTGGCTTTGCAGGAAGTAACTGCCGTGGGCGATGACCTGCTTGCCACTGCGGCGAAACTCGCCGATCGCCGCAGCCAGCTCCTCGAGCTTGACCTGGCCGGTAGTGTCCATGTCATCGGTATCGATCAGCAGCGCGCCAATGCGCGCATCGCCGGCCGCTGCGCGAATCGCCGTGGTCAGATCCCAGAGCAGTGTCTGCGGCTCGCCCGAGCCTTGCGCCTCATTGATGGCGCGCTCGAACGGCTCGCCGCTGATCTGCTCGACGATATTCCCCGAGGGTCGCACCACGAGCGCCGCCTTCTCAGGCACTCGAGGTGTCTCCTGGCGCAGTACGCCTAGACCTAAAGCGAATATCGCCAGCAGCAACAACAGGTGCAGGAAACGGCGCAGCGCATCGAGCCCGCGCCATAGTCCCTGCAGGAAACGGCCGAGAGAGTACATCGGCGTCGTGCGCTTGAGGCGCTAGACTTTTTCCTCGATGCGCGCGGCCTTGCCGGTGCGCTCGCGCAGATAGTAAAGCTTCGCGCGCCGCACGCTGCCGCGGCGCTTGACCGCAATCTCGCTGATGCTCGGGCTGTAAGTCTGGAAGGTACGCTCCACGCCCTCGCCGTGCGAGACCTTGCGCACCGTGAAAGAGGAGTTGAAACCGCGGTTGCTACGCGCGATCACGACGCCTTCGTAGGCCTGCACGCGCTCGCGATCGCCCTCGACCACTTTGATCTGAACCACGACCGTATCGCCGGGTTTGAACTCGGGCAGCGTGCGCGTCATGCGCTCGGCTTCGAGTGTGCGGATGATGTTGTCCATAGTCGTTTTCCTCTTCACCGTTGCGCGCCGTCGCGCTGCTCCGTCAAAAATTCCTCAAGCAATGCCCTGCGCTCGGCATCGAGCGGGGTGCGGTTGATCAACTCCGGCCGTCGCAGCCACGTGCGCCCGACGCTCTGCTTGAGCCGCCAGCGCTCGATCGCAGCGTGATCGCCCGAGCTCAGTACCGCAGGCACCCGCTGGCCCTCGAACACTTCCGGCCGCGTGTAGTGCGGCCAGTCGAGCAGTCCCTCGCCAAACGAGTCCTGAACGCTCGAACGCTCATCCCCGAGTGCCCCGGGCTGCAGCCGCGCCAAGGCATCGATCAGCACCAGCGCCGGCAGTTCCCCGCCCGAGAGCACATAATCGCCGATCGACAGCTCCTGGTCGACCGCGAGCGAGAGCACCCGCTCGTCGATCCCCTCGTAGCGACCCGCAACCAGCACCATTCCCGGCAACCGTGCGAGCCCTGCCACGCGCGCTTGCGTCAGGGGATCGCCCTGCGCCGAGAGCGCAATGCGCGGACTGCCGGGCGGCACGCGCCGCCGCGCCGCATCGATGGCCGCGCACAGCGGCTCGGGCTTGAGCACCATCCCCGGGCCGCCGCCATAGGGCCGATCATCGACCGTGCGGTGCGCGTCCAGCGTGTGCGCACGAGGGTCCTCGGTCCCCACGCTGAGCAGCCCGCGCTCCAGCGCGCGCGCGAGCACGCCATAGCGCAGTGCATCGGCGATCAGCGCCGGGAACAGCGTGACGACTTCGATCCGCACCGCGCCCTCAAAAATCCGCCGGCCAGTCGACCTCGATCTCGCGCCGCTGCAGATCCACGCGCTTCAAGTGCGGTGGCCCGGCTGGCACCGCGTATTCGCGCTCGCCGCGCACCACCATGACCGCCGTCGCCGGCGCCGTCAGGAAATACTGCAGCGAGCCGAGGACCACGCCGGCCATATTGCGCACCGTGAAGCCCAGCAGGTCCTCGCGGTAGTACTCGCGCTCGGCCGCCGCCGGCAGCGCCGCACGCTCGATCAGAATCTCGCACTCGCGCAACGACTCGGCGGCATCGCGATCGCCGATCCCTTCGAGCGCCGCGCGCAGCGCGTGGCCGTCCCATTGCGCGTGCAGCACCTCCAGCACCTGCTCCGAACCGTCCTCACCGCCGCCGGGTCTGCGCAAGCGCCAGTGGCGATGCGTTAGCAATGAATCAGGCGGATCGGTGTAAGAGAGCACCTTCACCCAGCCGCGTAGCCCAAATGACGCGACGATGCGGCCGAGTACGAGGTAGCGATTCAGGCGGCCGCGGCCGTTGGGGCGGCTTCCCGGCGATGTTTCGCGACCAGGGTACGCACGCGATCGGATTGCTGCGCACCTAGGCTAAGCCAGTGATCGATGCGCTCGAGATCGAGCTTCAGTCGCGTGTCTTTACCGCGCGCCACCGGGTTGAAATAACCCACGTTTTCCAGGCTCGAACCACCCTGCCGTTCCCGGCTGTCCGTGACTACGACGTGGTAGAAGGGCTGATTCTTGGCGCCGCGGCGCGTCAAACGAATTGTGACCATAATCGATGTTCGGTAAGAGCCCAAAAAAGAGCGCGGATTCTACGCAAAATGGCCAGCAGATGAAAGGCTTATGGAATGCCTAGCGCCCGCGGGGCAGCCCGGGGGGCATTCCGCCACGCAAGCCCGCCATGAGCCGGCCCAGCTTGCCGCCCTTCATGCCCTTCATAAGCTTCTGCATCTCCATGAATTGCTTGAGTAAGCGGTTGACGTCCTGGACCTGTACCCCGGCGCCAGCCGCGATGCGCCGCCGGCGCGAGCCATCGATTAGCCCTGAACGCAGTCGCTCCTGGCGCGTCATCGAATCGATGATGGCAATCTGACGCTTGAGCTCGCGGTCGGCCTGATCGCGGGGCATGGCTGCGCGCCGGCCAGCGAGCTGTGCCGGCAATTTATCCATGACCGCGCTGAGGCCCCCGAGCTTGCGAACCTGCTCGAGCTGTTCGCGCAAATCGAGCAGGTTGAAGCTCTTGCCCGAAGCGACCTTGCGCGCGAGCTTCTCGGCCTGATCCACGTCCACGTTGCGCTGCACGTCCTCGACCAGCGAGACCACATCGCCCATGCCGAGGATGCGCGATGCCATGCGCTCGGGGTCGAAGGGTTGCAGCGCATCGAGCTTCTCGCCCACCCCCAGGAACACGATCGGCTTGCCGGTCACGGAGCGCACCGACAGGGCCGCGCCGCCGCGGGCATCCCCATCCGCCTTGGTCAGGATGATGCCGGTCAGCTCCAGCGCGGCACCGAAGGCGCGTGCCGCATTGACCGCGTCCTGGCCCGCCATGGCATCGACCACGAACAGCCGCTGATGCGCACCGGCGGCACGATCAATGGCCTGCACTTCGGCCATGAGCTCGGCATCGACGTGCAGCCGTCCGGCCGTATCGATGATCAGCGTCTCATAGACGCCGCGGCGCGCCGCCTCGAGCGCTGCAAGCGCGATCGCCGCCGGCTCTTCGCCGGCCGAACTGGGGAAGAAGTCGGCCTCGACGCTCTGTGCCAGCCGTTCGAGCTGCAGGATCGCCGCCGGACGGCGCACGTCGGTGCTCACCAGCAACACCCGCCGGCGCTGGGTCTGCTTGAGCCAGCGCGCGAGCTTGCCGGCCGTGGTAGTTTTCCCCGCGCCCTGCAAGCCCGCGAGCAGCACCACCTGCGGCGGCTGCACATTGAACGCGAACCCGGCGGCGCTGGCGCCAAGCAGCGCCACGAGCTCGCGATGCAGGATGCCGATGAAGGCCTGCCCCGGTGTCAAACTGGTGGCCACCTCGGCACCCAGCGCCCGCGCCTTGACGCTGTCGGTGAAGCTCTTGACCACGGACAGCGCCACGTCGGCCTCGAGCAGCGCCATGCGCACCTCGCGCAGGGTCTCGGCGACGTTCTCTTCGGTTACGCGGCCGCGCCCGCGCAGCCCCTGGACGGCAGCGGCCAGGCGTTCGGTCAGTTTGTCGAACATTGTGCAGCAGTGCGGCCGCGCCGCCCTATACAGCTATCTGATGACCCATTATAAGGACCAGGTGGACAACGCGCCGACGATCGTTCTGATCCTGATCCTGCTCGCGCTGCTGTTCGTCATTGCCTTCTCTGCCGGCACCGAAGTGGCGATGCTGTCAGTCAACCGCTACCGCATCCGTCATCGTGCCAGCCTCGGCCAGCGGCGCGCGCGGCTGCTCGAGACGCTGCTCGCGCAACCCGATCGCTGGCTCGGCGCCAATCTGGTGATTCTGGCGCTCGCGAGCGTCGCTGCCACGACCGCGGCGACGTTGCTGGCGCAACGCACCGGCGAGCCGCTGGCGCTACCGCTCATGATGATCCTGCTGACGGTCGTCATGGTCGTGTTCTGCGAGCTGGCGCCGAAGATTTTTGCCGCCGTGCATTCAGAGGGCGTGGCGCTGGGGTCGGCCTACATTTACCTGGTACTGCTCTGGATCAGCACGCCGGTCGTCTGGGTGAGCAACCATATTGCTCAGGGCTTCCTGCGCCTGGTCGGTGTCACGCGCCGCACCGACGCCACCCAGGCGCTCTCCACCGACGAGCTGCGCATGGTCGTCGCCGAGGCCAGTGCGCTGGTGCCGCAGCGCCATCGCCAGATGCTGCTCTCGATCCTCGATCTCGAACGCGTCAGCATCGATGACATCATGATTCCGCGGCAGGAGATCTCGGCGATCGACATGGCGATGAACTGGGAGGACATCCTCGACCGCTTGCGCCAGACGCCGCACTCGCGCCTGCCGGTCTACGAGGGTACGCTCAGCAATCTGATCGGCATTCTGCAGATGAAACGCGTCGCTCAGGAGTTCGCGCGCGGCACGCTGAGCCGCGAGCGCCTGATGGAACTCGCCGCAGCGCGCGAGCCCTATTTCGTTCCCAAGGGCACGTCGCTCACGCAGCAGCTGGCGCAATTCCAGCGCACGCGCCGCCGCCTCGCCTTCGTCGTCAACGAATACGGCGACATCGCCGGGCTGGTCACCCTCGAGGACATCCTCGAGGAGATCGTGGGCGAATTCACCACCGATCCGACCGCGGTCACGCACAAAGATGTGAGCCGCGATGCCGCCGGCAACTGGCTCGTGAATGCGAGCGCCACGATTCGCGCGCTCAATCGCTCGCTGGCCTGGCAGTTGCCCGCCCTCGGGCCGCGCACGCTCAATGGCCTGCTGCTCGAGAAACTCGAGACCATTCCGACGCCGGGCACGGCACTGCGCATCGGCGACTACGAGTTCGAGATTCTGCAGATCGCCGACAACGCGATCCGCACGGTGCGCGTGCGAAAGGCGCCGACCGCGCAACGGGAAAGCACCTAGGCGAAGGCTTGCGCGAGCGCCTCAGCAATGCTCGAAACCCCCAGCAGCGTGAGCCCGGCTATCTCCGCGCGCGGCAGGTTTTCACGCGGCAGTAACACTTGCGTGAAACCGAGCTTGGCGAGTTCGCGCAGCCGTTCCTCGCCGTAGGCCACGGGCCGCACCTCACCGGTGAGCCCGAGTTCACCGTAGGCGACCAGCGAGGGCGGTAGAGAGCGCGCGCGCAGGCTCGAGGCCAGAGCCAGGGCCAGCGGCAGATCCGTGGCGGTCTCGGTGATCTCGATGCCGCCAACCAGGTTGACGAACACATCGTAGTCGGCGAGCGGCAGCTCGGCATGGCGGCTCAGGATGGCCAGCAGCATCGATAGCCGGTTGACATCGACCCCCTGCGCTACCCGGCGCGGCGTATTGGAGCGACTGCGGTCGACCAGGGCCTGTACCTCGATCAGCAGCGGCCGCCCGCCATCGCGCGCGACCATCACGATGCTGCCAGGCACCGGCTGCGGATACCGCGAGAGAAAGATGGCCGACGGATTCCTGACCTCCTTGAGCCCGCTCTCGCTCATGGCAAAGAAACCCAGTTCGTTGACCGGCCCGAAGCGGTTCTTGGTCGCGCGCAGCAGTCGATAGCGGCTGCCGACATCGCTGGTAAAATACAGCACGGTATCAACCAAATGCTCGAGCAGCTTCGGTCCGGCGATTCCGCCGTCCTTGGTCACGTGGCCGACGAGAATGACCGCACCGCCGCCGCTCTTGGCGTAGCGCACCAGCGCTGCCGTGCATTCACGCAGCTGCACAACCGATCCGGCACTGGAATCGGCCGCATCGAGCCGCATCGACTGGATCGAGTCGATCACCAGCAGTGCGCAGCGACGCTCGCCGGCAAGCTGCAAGATGGCGTCGAGTGAGCTGTCAGCAACCAGTTCGAGTTGCGCCCCCACCAACTTGAGGCGTTGCGCCCGCAGCGCCACTTGCGCCACCGATTCCTCGCCACTGGCATAGACGATCGGCAGTTCCCGAGACAGGCTCGAGGCCAGCTGCAACAGCAAAGTTGATTTGCCTATACCCGGCTCGCCGCCCAGCAGCGTGACCGAGCCGGGGATCAGACCGCCGCCGAATACCCGGTCCAATTCACTCAGGCCGAAGGACATGCGCGGCAGCGCCGTAGCCGTAAGTTTCGCAGTCTCGAGCGGCGCGGCCTGCGCCGCCTCAAGGCGCTCCGGTACCGCGCGGACCGCCGAGACGCGCTCGAGCGTATCCCAGGCCTTGCAGTGGCCACATTGGCCCTGCCACTTCAGCGCCTCACCGCCGCATGTTCGACAGACGAAAAGGGTTTGGGTACGCACCACGGATGGGATTTGGATCTGAGTTGAACGACGGATTGCGCCCGACGGAATGCTACACCCCGCAGCGCAATTGTGATCGGAGCCGCGCATTGGGCTTGCCGCGATGCTAAGTTATAGCCTCAGTGCACTGCATCCGAGCGCCATGGCCTTGAGGACAATCGGCGCGGGACGCCCATGGAAGACACGGATCGAAGTGTGACGCAGTTCAAAATTCATCGAAGAAGCAATATATGCCGCGTTTCAGGGGCCGTATGAGCCTCAGGGGAAAACTGCGTTGCGTGGGCCAGACCGACACCGGTCGGGTGCGCGAGCACAACGAGGACACTATCGCCTATGATTCGGACATCGGGTTGCTGGTCCTGGCCGATGGCATGGGCGGCTACAACGCGGGTGAAGTGGCCAGCGGCATCGCCGTCAAGACCATCGTCGGACTGGTTCGCGACGCCGTGGAGCGCGAGGATCTTCGCAATCACGACTCCGCGGCCGGCCTAGCGCGCGCCTCCATCATCCTGCGCGATGCCATTTTGCGGGCCAATAAGATCATATTTCAGACCGCTCGCACGCAACCGCAGTGCGAGGGCATGGGCACGACCGTGGTCGGCGCCTTGTTTTTCGACAACCGCGTATCGATTGCGCACGTGGGGGACTCGCGTCTCTACCGCATGCGCAGCGCCGGGTTCGAACAGCTGACGATGGACCACTCGCTATTGCAGGAGCTGGTCGATCGCGGGTTCTACTCCCCGGAAGAGGCCCAGCGAGCGGCGAATAAGAACTACGTCACCCGGGCGCTGGGCGTGGAACCTAACGTCGACGTCGAGGTGCAGGAGCACCCGGTGCAGAAGGGTGATCTGTATCTCATTTGCTCCGATGGCCTGTCGGACATGGTCGAGGATGACGACATTCACTTAACCATCAGCACCTTTGGTGCTAACCTTGAGAACGCCACTAAACAACTGATCCAGTTGGGTAATGACAACGGTGGCAAGGACAATATCTCGGTCGTAGTGGCGGAGATCATGGAATCGTTCCCCGCACCCCGCGGCATAATTGACAAGATGTTGGGCTGGTTCAGCTCCACCTGAGGCTAAACGCACATGGCTAGGTTGATTCTGAGTCTCGATGGCACCGTGCTCGCGGAATACAACATGAACAAGGAGCGCTACACCATTGGGCGGCTCCCGGACAACGATATCCGCATCGACAACCCGGCCGTCAGCGGGCATCACTCGCTGATCATCAACATCCTCAACGACTCGTTCCTTGAGGATCTCAACAGCACCAATGGCACCTACGTCAACGGCAAGCTGATCAAAAAACACGCTTTACAGCATGGCGATGTGATCACGGCCGGACATCACCAGCTGCGCTTTGTCGAGGACGACGAGGCCCAGCAGGACGAGTTTGAGAAGACCATGGTGATTCAGCCCTCGGCTCGGCCGGTGGAGCGGGTCCGCGCCGCGGTCAGCGAGGCAGGCACCACCGCCTCGCGCCGCGCGCTCGCTAACGGCGCGCCGGCAATCAAGAAGGCCAAGCTGCAGGTCCTGTCCGGTGCTTTTGCCGGCCGCGAGCTCGAGCTGACCAAGGCACTCACGACGCTCGGGCGTCCGGGGGTGCAGGTCGCGGCGATCACGCGCCGCTCGGAAGGCTATTTCATCGTGCACGTCGACTCCGAGGGCGAGGACAACTTCCCGCTCGTCAACGGCGCCAAGATCGGCGCCCAGGCGCGCAAACTCTTCGATAACGACGTGATTCAGCTCGCCGGCGTAAAGATGGGGTTCTTCGAGGGCTAGCGCGACAGGCGTCCGGCTTAGGCCGCGTTGCCGCGCTCGGGCCGCTCGGTCATCCGATCCTGCAGTGCCAGCAGGACATCGTGGCGGGACACCTCGCCCAGCAGTACCGGACTCCAATGCCCGGACACCACCGGCAGGCGCTTGCAGCGGTGCGCGATGAACACGTCCAGTGCATCGCCGAGCAGCATCTCTGGTGTCAGCATCGGCGGCGGCGGTTCCATGGCCTGTCCGACCGTCAGGGATGGCGCCAACGATTTCGTTCCTGCCTCCCGCGCCAGCAAAGCCGGATCCAGTTGGCCCACGAGCTGCTTTTCGCTATCGACCACGTAGGCCAGGCCGCCACCGCGCGCCAGGGCCTCTTCGAGCGCTGCGCCGAACGGCTGATCACGTTGCAGCAGTGAGGCCGGCGGCCGGATCAAGGCTGTGATCTGCCGCAAACGCCATTCGTCCTCATCGCCTGGTCCCTTGGAGCTCAGCGAGTGCGTGTAGACGGACTCGCCACCGCGATAGATGCGTGCAACGTAGTGTCCGGTGACACAGGCAAGCATGAGCGGCAGCACCACTTCATAGTCCAGGGTCATTTCAAAGATCAGCAGAATCGAGGTCAGAGGCGCGTGCGTCGTGGCGGCCAGAAAGCCACCCATACCGACCACGGCGTAAGCCGCCAGCTGTGAGCCCGAGCTCGGCTCGATCAGATGCACAGTGTCGCCGAACAGCGCACCCATCGCCGCGCCCATGAACAGAGTCGGCGTCAGAATACCGCCCGCGGCGCCGGAGCCGACCGTCGCCGCGGTGCTGACCAGCTTGGCGATGAGCACCAGAGCGAGCAGATCGAGCGGGATTTTGTCGTTGAGCATGTCGTTCACGACGCTGAAGCCGTTGCCCCAGACGCGCGGCACTTCGACCGAGATCACCCCGACGATCAGCCCGCCGAGCGCAAGCGTCCACGGTGGACTCCAGTGCAGGCGGCGGAAGACAACGCGCGCGCGATCGAGCAACGCCAGATAGGTTGGCGCCACATGCCCGAGCAGAACGCCGAGCAAAGCATACAGGGCAAGTTCCCACGAAGCGCCGAAGTTGATGTGCGGCACCTGGTAGACCGGCCCATAGCCGAGAAAGTGGCGACTGGTCGCATCCGAAACCACCGAGGCGACGATCAGTGGGCCGAAGCTCTCCATCGCAATCGAGCCCAGCACCACTTCAGCCACGAACAACGCGCCGGCAATCGGCGCGTTATATGCCGCGGCGATGCCGGCGGCGGCGCCGCAAGCCACCAATAAACGCAGCCGCGGCACCGGGGCTTTGGTCCATTGGCCGATCTTCGAGGCCACGGTAGCGGCGAGTTGCACCAGCGGGCCCTCGCGCCCGATCGAGCCGCCCGATCCGATCGTGAAGAATGAGGACGCGGCCTGCAGCAGCGCAGCGCGGCTGCCTAGCTGGCCGTTACCGACGGCAACGGCCTCCATGTAGTCGATACTGCGCGTCGAGCGCAGCATCCGCCGCGCAATCCAGAGCAGCACACCGGCGCAGGCCCCGCCGATCGTCGGCACCGCGATGCGCGCCCACCACGGCAGCAGCTCTGCAGTCTCGACCAGGCCGGCTGCATGACCGGTCAGCGCCTGCTGTACCAGGCGCACGCTGGCGCGAAAGGCCACACCGGTAAACGCGCCGCAGATACCGATCAACGCGGCCCAGAATATGATGCCGCTAAGCTGTCCCTGCTTCGCCCCGGTCAGCGCCGCGCGCGCCATTCGATCGGCGCGCACGAACAGGCGGGAACCCAATTGCGCCAAGGCTTCCACGGCTGAACTGTACCACCCGCGCTCAGGCCCTTCACCGGCGGCGCGCATCAGCCTCGTCACCGCAATATGCCCTCGGCATACGCATCGGGCGCGAAGTTGACGAAGCGCGTGTACTGCCCCTGAAAGGTCAGCAGGAAGGTGCCGATCTCCCCGTTGCGGTGTTTCGCCAGATCGATTTCGGCGATGCCTTTCTTGGTGGTGTTCTTGTCGTACACCTCGTCGCGATAGATCAGCAGAATCATGTCGGCGTCCTGCTCGATGGCGCCGCTCTCCCTCAAATCCGACATCACCGGCTTCTTCTCGGCGCGCTGCTCGACGCTGCGATTGAGCTGCGAGAGCGCGATCACGGGCAGCGCCAATTCCTTCGCCAGCGCCTTGAGACCACGCGAAATCTCGGCGATCTCGGTGGCGCGATTCTCCTGCGTGCCGGGAACCTGCATGAGCTGTAGATAATCGACGATTACCAGATCCAGGCCATGCTCGCGCTTGAGGCGACGCGCTCGCGCGCGCAGCTCGGTCGGCGTCAAACCGGCCGATTCGTCGATGAAGATCTTAGCCTCGGAGAGCTGGCTGGTCGCGGCCGTGATGCGCACCCAGTCGTCATCGGAGATGCGTCCAGTGCGAATACTGTTTAATGGCACGTGCCCGATGGAGGACAGCATGCGCGTGACCAGCTGTTCCGAGGGCATCTCCATGCTGAAGATCGCCACCGAGGCCCTGATGTCCGGGTTGACGGCCGCGTACTCCGCCATGTTGACCGCCAGTGTGGTTTTGCCCATCGACGGACGACCGGCGATCACTACCAGATCACCGGGGCGAAGCCCACCGGTCTTATGGTCGAAGTCGCTGAAGCCGGTCGCCAGGCCGCGCAGCTTGTTCGGATTCGTGTGCCACTCGTCTATCTTGTCGATCAACGGCGGCAGCAAGACACTGACCCGCACCGCACCGGAGCCCAAGCGAGTGCCCTGCTCGGCGATTTCGAACACCCGGGCTTCCGCGCGATCGACCAGATCGCGGGCTGGCAGGCCTTCGTCACTGAATACCGAGGAAGCAATCGCGCGCCCGGCCTCGATCAGGGCGCGCAGCAGCGCTCGCTCGCGCACGATGTTGGCGTAGGCGCGGACATTAGCGGCAGTGGGGGTATCGCGCGCGAGCGTGCCCAGATAGGCCAGCCCACCGGCATCCTCGAGCCGCGCACGGCGCTCGAGCTGCTCGGACACCGTGACCACATCGCCCGGCCGACCGGTCGCGATCAGTTCTGCGAGCGCTTCATAAATGAGCCGATGATCGGGCCGATAAAAATCCTCGGCCGTGACGATATCGGCGACCTGGTCCCAGGCGCTGCCGTCGATGAGCAACGCGCCGAGCACCGACTGCTCGGCTTCGACCGAATGCGGCGGGGTCAGCCCTTCGGTGCCCGAGTTGCCGCCGTCGCGTCGCGAACGCAGCGGCATGTTGCTCACGCGCTCTCCCCGTTACGCTGCGCTGCCACGTCAGCGGTGCCAGCCGGTCGCAGGCCGCGAACCGTCAGGCCGCTTCTTCGGCGACGATTACGACCGGCAGATCGATGTTGACGTCGGCATGCAGATGCAATTGCACGCTGTGCTCGCCAACCACGCGCAGCGGTCCGGCGGGCAGGCGCACTTCACTGCGCGCTAACCGCTGGCCTGCCTTGGTGCTCTGCTCTGCAATGTCGGCGGTACCGATCGAGCCGAACAACTTGCCCTCGGTGCCCGCCTTGGCCGTGATGCTGAGCTTGAATTGCTTGAAGGCTTCGGCACGTTGCTGTGCCTGCGCCAGATCATCGTTCGCACGGGCCGTAAGCTCGACGCGGCGTGCCTCGAAGCGCGCAATGTTTTCCGCCGTCGCCAGCGTTGCCTTGCCCTTGGGCAGCAGGTGGTTGCGGCCGTAGCCGGACTTCACGCGCACGCGATCGCCGATGTTGCCGAGATTCGCCACCTTCTGCAGCAGAATGAGTTCCATGGCGCTCGCTCTCAGTGCTGATCGGTATAGGGCAGCAGCGCCAGAAAGCGCGCCCGCTTGATCGCCGTGGCCAACTGGCGCTGGTAATAGCTCTTGGTACCCGTGATCCGACTCGGCACGATCTTGCCGGTCTCGGTCACGTAGTTCTTGAGCGTCGCCAGATCCTTGTAGTCGATCATCGCCACGCCGTCGGCGGTGAAGCGACAGAATTTCTTGCGTCGAGTAAAACGCGAGGTGCTCGGAGTACGCATCAGCCACCCATCGCGATTGGTTCGTCATCACCATCATCGTCGCGCTCGCGACGACCGGCGTCGCCTTCCTCTTCGGCCTTGGCCATCGGTGAGGCGTCGGTGATCGCCGTTTCAACGCCTGTCACGAGATGGCGCAGCACGGCGTCGCTGAAGCGAAATGATCCGGTCAGTTCCGTGAGGGTCTTCTGGTCGACTTCAATGTTGAGCAGCACGTAGTGCGCCTTGTGGACTTTGGCGATTGGATAGGCGAGCTGGCGGCGGCCCCAGTCCTCGACCCGATGCACGATGCCGTTGCCGGCCGCAATCATGCCCCGATAACGCTCGAGCATGGCCGGAACCTGCTCGCTCTGGTCGGGATGCACCAGAAATACGATCTCGTAATGCCTCACTCATGTCCTCCTTATGGGTAATGCCGCCCGCCTGGGATGTAAGGCTTGAAGCGCGGTGCGGCAAGGAGATCCGGCGGCCCCAATGGCAGCCGGGTCGTGGTAGAAAGGCCGGCAAGAATACAAAAAGCGGCTCCGCGAAGCAATGGCAGAAAGGCACGACCGGCGCTGCGTTCACGGCGCGGCCGCTCCGGAGGCCTCGCGCTGGCGCAGCGCCTCGTACAGCAGCATGCCGGCCGCCACGGACACATTGAGGTTTTCGACCGCACCGCGGCTCGGCAATCGGGCGAGCCAGTCGCACTGGCGGCGCGTCAGGGCACGTAGCCCGCTGCCCTCGGCGCCCATGACCAGGACCCGCGGCCCGGTTAAGTCGACCTCAGCGGCGGTCTGCGGCCCCTCGGCATCGGCACCGACGATCCAGAGGCCAGCTTCCTTGAACAGACCCAGGGTGCGGGCAAGATTGGTCACCGTGACCACGGGCGTGGTCTCGGCCGCACCCGAGGCGATTTTGCGCGCCGTGGCGTTCAGCGGCGCGGCACGGTCGCGCGGCACGATCAATGCCAATACCCCGCAGGCATCTGCCGTGCGCAGACAAGCGCCCAGATTGTGCGGATCCTGCACGCCGTCGAGCGCCAGCACTAACGGGTCCTGGCTCGCCGCGATGGCCGCCAGCAGTTCCTCTTCCCGCCATGGTGTTAGCGGCACGACCTCGGCCACGACGCCCTGGTGCACCACATTGCCGAGCCGCGCGAGCAGACGACCGGCATCGATGCGCTCGACCGTGCGCCCGGCCGCGCGCGCGAGCTGCTCGATCTCCGCGGCTTTGGCGTCCGAGCGACCCTGCTGTAGATAGACGCGCAACACGCGCTCAGGATGGCGCCTGAGCAGTGCGCGCACCGCGTGCAGACCGTAGAGGACCTCAGTCCGAGGCGAGCTCAAGATCGATCAGCCCTTCGACCGGCTTGACCGCAACGACCACGACGCGCAGCCGCACTCCGGGAGCCAGTCGGCGCTTGCTGCGCTGGCCGAGCCACTGGCCGCCGTCGCGTGCCATCTGGTAGGCGTCATCGCGCAGCGACGCGAGCGCCAGCAGGCCGTCGACCCCCAAGGCGAGCAGTTGCACGAAACAGCCAAATTCCGTGACGGTCGTGATCAAACCATCGAAAGTTTGTCCGACGCGATCGCGCAGATACACGCACTTGAGAAAGGTCGCAACATAGCGATCGGCCTCATCGGACCTGCGCTCGAGCCGCGACAGATCCGAACCCTGGGTTACGAGTTCCGGGCCCGACGGCAGCGATGTCGTCGGCAGCGCACCCAAGCGCGCGCGCAAAGCGCGGTGAATCATGAGGTCGGGGTAGCGCCGAATCGGCGAGGTGAAATGGGCGTAGTCCTCCAAAGCCAGACCGAAGTGCCCGATGTTGTCGGGCTGATACAGCGCCTGTGCCATGGAACGTACGACCAGGGACTCGATGAACGGGCGGCTCTGTGGATCGCGCACGCGCGGGGCAATCGCCGCCAGATCGCGCGGTTTCACGGGGTCGGGCAACTGCAGCTCGATGCCCAATACCCGCAGCGTGGTGCGCAGCTGATCGAGCTTGCGCGCATCGGGCGCGGCATGGACGCGAAACAGCGCCGGGACGCGCTGCTCGCGTAATTCCTGCGCGACCGCGACGTTTGCGAGCACCATGCATTCCTCGACCAGGCGGTGCGCGTCATTGCGCGAAACGAATTCGATCGCACGCACGTGCTCGCCTTCGAATACGAATTCCGCCTCCGGAGCGTCGAAGTCGAGTGCACCGCGGCGACTGCGCGCCGCGGACAGCGCACGATAGACGTCGACCAGCGGCAGTAATCTCTCGAGCAACTCGCCCAGTCGCGCGCGCGCGGCCGGCGTGCCGAGGAACAGCGCCTCGTGCGCCTGGGTATAGGTCAGGCGCGCAGCCGAGCGCATCACCGCCGGGTAGAAGCTGCTGCCCTCGAGCAGGCCGCGCTTCGAGATCCGCATGTCGGCGACCATGCATAGCCGATCCACCTGCGGCTCGAGCGAGCACAAATGGTTCGATAACGCCGTCGGCAGCATCGGTAACACACGCGTCGGAAAGTAAACCGAGGTCCCGCGCGCGCGCGCCTCAATATCGAGCGCCGAACCCGGTCGCACGTAGTGACTGACATCGGCGATCGCGACCAGCAGTCGAAATCCACCATCCGCGAGCCGTTCGGCGTACACCGCGTCGTCGAAATCGCGCGCGTCCTCGCCGTCGATCGTGACCAGCGGCAGCGCTCGCAGATCCACGCGTTGCGCGGCCTCGGCCGGGTCGACGGTCTTGCCCCATTGCACCGCTTCGCGCAGCGTGGGCGCTGAAAATTCCACCGGCAACCCAAAGCGCGCGATCGCCGCCTCGGTGGCCATGTGTACCGGTCGATCGGGATCGAGCTTCTGCTCGATGCGGGCCTCGGCCTCCTGGTGCTCCTGCGGATATTTCAACAGCCGCGCAATGACCCAATCGCCGGCCCGCGCCTGTGCAACGTTGTCGACCACCTTGCAGAGCAGACCCAGACGCTGGTCGGCGGAGCGAACGCTGAGCCCCCGTGCGTTCGGCTCGACGGTGGCGAGAAAGGCCTGCACGCCGTGCTCGAGCACGTCCAGCACCCGCCCGACGTAGCGTCCTTGCCCGTCGGCGCGCACTTCGATGCGCACGCGATCCCCGTGCATGAGTCCCTGCATGGCCTGGGGTGGCAGAAACACCGAGTCGGTCAGCGCATCGGTGCGCACGAAACCATAGCCGTTGCGGTTGGCGCTCAGTGTGCCCTCAGCCTCCATGAGCACCGCGGCAGGAGCGCGCGTGGACTGGCTGCGGCGAGTCCCGCCAGGCGCTGCGCTGGTGCGGCGCGCGCCGTGCTTCGGGGAGGGCTGGGTCGTGGCAGTCGGGGCACGCGATGGTTGCTTGGATCGAGCATCGCTCTTTGGCGGCCGCTGCTTTCCGCTACGTCTCAATTGACAGTCCCCAACCCCTTCCGTACATTGCGCCGCCCACCCGATGCCCAGGTGGCGGAATTGGTAGACGCACTAGTTTCAGGTACTAGCGGGGCGACCCGTGGAGGTTCGAGTCCTCTCCTGGGCACCATACAATCAAAGACATACGACGAAATATTACAGTATCGCATTAAGTAGTTTTAGCGTTTGAATTCACAGCTGCACAGCCTAGCAGCTTTGTGAATCAGGCCGCACGGTTACTCGTGCTCACGCCCAAGTGGGATCATCACTTGCGTCATAGGCAGTGGGGGGATGGGTAATGAGGAACAAGTGCACGGGTCTCGCACTCTGCAGCGCTTGGGCACTGGGGAGCGGCCTGGGATTGGCACACGCGGCCGCGGACAGTCCGTTTCACGACCGCGCGGCATCCCCGCGCAGTCTTCCGGCCGACAATGTGCCGCCATTCGCCATGCTCGATGACAACGGCAATCTGGTGCCGGCGCCACCGGTGCTGCCCAGCGTCGCGCGTCGCGGTCCGAATGCGGAACCAGAGTCCACGGCGCCCGGCCCATCGTTGTCGCAGGCAATCGAGGCCGCCCGCGCGGCAGTCGACACCTGCGCTGCGTCCGGGTATCGAATCGGCGTCGCGGTCATCGATTCGGTCGGTGAGGCGCGCGCCCTGCTGACCGCCGACGGTTCGGACGGCAGCCATGTGTTCGTGGCCATGCGCAAGGCCCTGGTGGCCCTGCGATTCGAGATGCCGAGTTCCAAAGCCAGTGAGCTGGTGCCCAAAGACCCGGAACTGCTGGCGCGGGTGACGCCGAATATGTTCGTCGCAAGCGGCGCGGTCCCGATCATGGTCAGCGGCGAGACCATTGGCGCCATTGGCGTCAGCGGCGCTCGCGGCAGCGTGATGGGGCAGCAGGACGAGGTGTGTGCGGCCGCGGGGCTGCGCAAGATCACCAAGCAGCTCAAGTAATCGCGACCTTCAATTTATCATTTTGCGCGTCGGCGGCCGGGCGGCGCTTTGACCGACTCCGCCGTGGCGATGGCGCGCAACCGCGCTTCGACGAATTTCGCCAGTGCCGCGACCGCCGGCGGAATCTGTTGGCGGCTCGGGAACACGACGTGGAAACCGCCACCCTCGCGGCGATAGTCGGGCAGCACATGGACCAGATGACCGGCCGCGACATGCGGAGCCGTGATCACGACCGGCAACAGAGCAATGCCAAGCCCGAACAGGCACGCTTGCAGTAAGGCACGCATATCGTTGGCGCTGAATCGCCCTGCGACCTCGACGTCCTCGCTGCCGCTCGGCCCCTGCATACGCCACGTCATGCGGCCCTGTTGGCTCGAGAAGCTCAGACAGTCGTGCTGCGCGAGCTGTCGCAGTGTCTGCGGCGCGGCGCGGCTGGCCAGATAGGCCGGACTGGCCACCAGGCTCGTGTAGTTCGGAAAAATCTGGCGGCGGACAAAGCCCGGGTTGTGCACGGTTCCGGCGCGGAATGCGACGTCGATATGTTCCGCGATCAGATCGGCCGGCGCATCGTCGAGCACGAAATCGAGCCGCACTCGAGGATGCCGCGCAAGAAATTCCGCGACCCATTGCGTACGAAACAGTTCGAGGAATCCTGCCGGGGCCGCGACGCGCACCGAGCCGCTGGGCGCCTGACTGCCATCGACCAGTTCCCGACCGGCTCGCAGCACAGTTTCAAGCGCGGGGGCACAGTGGTCGAAGAACGCCTGCCCCGCCGAGGTCAGTGTGAGCTTGCGCGTCGAGCGCTGCATCAGCCGCGTATTGAGCGATGCCTCGAGCTGTCGCACGCGCCGGCTCAATGTATTGGGCGGGATCGCCAGCCGCCGCGCCGCCTGCGCAAAACTGCCGGCGCGGATGGTTTCCACGAACATGAGCGCTTCGTTCAGATCGAGCAGACTAGTTCACCAGTGTCGCGACGAATTCATCGACCCGCATGGCTTCGAGCTTAGGCCGATCCGCGCACAGGCCGATGATCGCCTGGGCTTGCCGCTGTTCGAATTGGGCGCTGACGCTGGATTCGAATTTCCTGACCAGCACCGGCATGCCTTCGGCGCGTCGCTTGCGATGACCGATCGGATAGTCCACCGCAACCCGGGGACTGACGCTGCCGTCCCTGAAAAGCAGCTGTACGGCGTTGCCGATGTAGCGCTTGTCCGCGGCGTAGTATTGCTTGGTAAAGGTCGGGTTTTCCCTTACCTCCATCTTCTCCCGCAGCGCATCCACCCTCGGGTCGTGGGCTATTTCGTCTTCGTAATCGTGCGCCGTGAGCCGACCGAACAACAACGGGATGGCCACCATGTATTGAATGCAATGATCGCGGTCGGCCGGGTTGGCGAGCGGGCCGGTCTTGTCAATGATTCGAACGGCCGGTTCCTGGGTTTCGATCACTATCCTTTCGGTCTGATCGAGCTTGTCCTTGACCTGGCTGTGCAAGCTCATGGCCGCCTCGACCGCGGTCTGGGCGTGGAACTCGGCGGGGTAAGAAATCTTGAACAGCACATTCTCCATCACGTAGCTGCCAAGGGCCTGTGGCAGATGAATGGATTTGCCATGGAACAGCGCCTCCTCGAACCCCCAGGTTTTCGCCGTCAGCGCCGACGGGTAACCCATCTCGCCCTTGAGGGCAAACAAGGCGTGGCGCACCGCGCGACTGGTCGCGTCACCGGCGGCCCAGCTTTTGCGCGAACCCGTGTTGGGCGCGTGACGATAGGTGCGCAAGGCGCCGCCGTCGATCCAGGCGTTGGATACCGCATTGATGATTTGCTCGCGCGTACCGCCAAGCATGGCTGTCACCACGGCGGTCGAAGCCACGCGCACCAGCAGCACATGATCGAGGCCGACGCGGTTGAAACTGTTCTCCAGCGCCAGAACGCCCTGGATCTCATGCGCCTTGATCATACTGGTCAACACGTCGCGTACGCTGAGCGGCTTACCGTTGCGTGACAGATAATCAGCCACCGCCAGGATGCCGCCGAGATTGTCGGACGGATGACCCCATTCCGCCGCGAGCCAGGTATCGTTGAAATCCAACCAGCGAATCATGGTACCGATGTTGAATGCGGCATTGATCGGATCGAGCTCATAGGCGGTTCCGGGTACGCGCGCGCCAGACTTCAGCGTCGCGCCCGGCACGACCGGCCCAAGCAGCTTGGTGCAGGCCGGATACTGCAGTGCCTGGAAGCCGCAGGCCAAGGTATCCAGCAGACAGTAGTAGGCGGTCTGATAGGCCGCCTCGCTCTGGACAGAAAAGTTCAAAGCGTAGTCGGCAATGGCGATCAGGACGGCATCGGGCGCGGGGCGCTCGGCGGATTTGGCGTCGGCAGACATGATGGCTCAGGGGCGTTGCGCCAGCGGTACGAACTTCTGAACCTCAGGACCGATGTAGTTGGCGCTGGGGCGGATGATCTTGCCGTCCAGCCGCTGCTCGATGATATGCGCCGCCCAGCCGGTGGTACGCGCAATCACGAACAGCGGCGTGAACATCGCAGTCGGTATGCCCATGAGGTGGTAAGACACCGCGGAGAACCAGTCCAGATTCGGAAACAGGTTCTTGGTGTCCTTCATCACCGCCTCGAGACGCTCAGCAATCGCAAACAGATTGACTGCGGCCGGCTCGCGCGCCAAACCTCGCGCGACTTCCTTGATTACGACGTTGCGCGGATCGGCAATGGTGTAGACCGGATGGCCGAAGCCGATGATAACCTCCTTGTTGGACACGCGCCGTCGAATGTCCGCTTCCGCCTGGTCCGCGCTGCTATAGCGGCTCTGTATCTCAAAGGCAGCCTCGTTGGCACCGCCGTGCTTCGGGCCGCGCAGCGCACCGATCGCGCCCGTGATCGACGAATAAAGGTCTGAGCCGGTACCGGCAATGACGCGGGCAGTGAAAGTCGAGGCATTGAACTCATGCTCGGCGTAGAGAATCAGCGAGGTATGCATGGCCCTTACCCACTCGGCCGAGGGCCTGCGGCCGTGCAGCAGATGCAGAAAATGCCCGCCGATCGACTCGTCGTCCGTTGCCACTTCTATGCGCCGGTGCTCGCGGCTGAAATGATGCCAATAACACAGCATCGATCCCAGGCAGGCGAGCAACCGATCGGCCAGATCGCGCGCGCCTTCGAGCGGATGGTCGGGCCGCTCGGGCGCAATGCATCCCAACGCCGACACCCCGGTCCGCAACACGTCCATGGGTTGGCTGGATGCCGGCAGATTCTCGAGGATGCTCTTGAGCGCAGCGGGCAGGCCTCGCAGGGCCGCGAGTTTGTGGCGATAGGCCGCCAGCTCGCTGACATTGGGTAGCTTCTCGTGTATCAACAGGTGAGCGATTTCCTCGAACTCGCAGGTGGTGGCGATCTCGAGAATGTCGTAGCCGCGGTAGTGCAGGTCATTGCCACTACGCCCCACCGTGCACAGCGTCGTGTTACCGGCGACGACACCCGATAGCGCTACGGATTTCTTCGGTTTGTGAGCGGTTGCGGCTTCATTCATCGGACGGTTTCCTTGCTGGCTGCGAACAGCCGATCCAGTTTGTCCTCGTAGGCGTGGTAGTCCAGATAGCGGTATAGATCCGCGCGGGTTTGCATCGACGCCAGGACATTTTTTTGCGTGCCGTCGCGGCGGATGGCCTGGTAGGTGGCGAGCGCCGCGGCATTCATCGCGCGGTACGCCGAGCAGCAGTGCAGCACGATATCCACGCCGACCGAACTCAATTCGTCCCGCGTGTACAGTGGAGTCTGCCCGAATTCGGTGATATTGGCCAGGATCGGCACTTTGACGGCGTCTTTGAAATTCCGATACATCGCCAGTTCAGTCATCGCTTCCGGGAAAATCATATCCGCGCCGGCTGCCACACAGGCGATCGCGCGTTCGATAGCCCTGTCCAACCCGTCGACCGCCATGGCATCGGTGCGCGCCATGATCACGAAGCTCGAATCGGTGCGTGCATCCACCGCCGCCTTGATGCGGTCGACCATTTCCTCCTGGGAAACGATCTCCTTGCCCGGCCGGTGACCGCAGCGCTTGGACTGGACCTGATCTTCGATGTGCAGCCCCGCCGCACCAAATTTGATGAACGATTTGACGGTGCGCGCGATGTTGAAGGCGCCGCCCCAGCCGGTGTCCGCATCGACCAACAGCGGCAAGCCCGAGACGTCGGTGATGCGGCGTATGTCGGTCAGGACATCGTCCATGGTGCTGATGCCCAGATCCGGCAGACCGAGCGAGTTCGCGGCCACGCCCCCACCGGATAAATAGATTGCGCGATACCCACAGGCCTGTGCCAGGCGCGCGGTATAGGCATTGATCGTGCCCACGATCTGCAACGGTCGCTCGGCGGCGACTGCGGCCCGCAGCATCGATCCCGGAGCGGCCGAAACAGCCATGATCTTCTCCAATTGAATCAACTGCGCAAACAGTGACATGCCGCAACGGCAGCGTCACTGAGAATAGTGTGCCGAATAAATTCGGCGTTGCGGCCGAGCACTAGATTACTTCCATTTTTGGATTAGTCTGATCTGATTATGCCATCTATTCACTGAATAGGGATTCTTCTATGCTGCCTTCGGTTGCAGACCTCGTGCCGCGGTGGGCTGGCTTCCTTAATTCCGGCATCGCTACGATCACACTCGCTCTCAATCTACCTGGAGCTTATTAATGCTGATCAAGCTCTGCGTCCCGTTCGCTCTGCTGCTGGCGTTCGATGCCAGCGCTGCGGTCGAGCACTACACCATCGACCCCAACCATACCTATCCCAGCTTCCAGGCACCGCACATCGGCGGTATTTCGTTCTGGCGCGGCAAGTTCGACCGATCCAGCGGCACGGTAACGCTGGATCGCGCGGCCAAGACCGGTAGCGTCAACATCACGATCGACACTACCTCGATCGACTTCGGTCACGAGAAGCTGAACCACCACGCCAAGAGCCCAGAGATGTTCGATGTCGAGCAATACCCGACGGCGACCTACCAGAGCAGCAGCTTCGACTTCGAGGGTGACACGCCGGTTGGCGTCCATGGCAGTTTGACGTTGCATGGCGTGACGAAACCTGTGTTCCTCAAGATCGCCTCCTTCAAGTGCATCACGCATCCGATGTTGAAGCGGGAGGTGTGCGGCGCGGATGTCATGGCGGAGATCGACCGGACGGACTTCGCTATCGGCTTCGGCGTACCACAGACGATTCCGACCGGCAAGGTCAGCCTGGCCATCCAGGTCGAAGCCATCAAGGACGATCAGCCAAGCCCGTAGCGTGCGGCGCAAACAGGCGCGGCGCCCATGGGACAACGCCTAGCGAGCCCCGCATTTTTCGGTGCGCCCTAATGGCCAGAGTCGGCATTGCTTGGTACATGGCGAGCATCATCTGTTCGTCGCCTTCG
>ODAK010000164.1_pt1 | contig 74138 bp, 69 predicted proteins | sample 1539591 | NCBI WGS metagenome assembly ODAK01 (sample SAMEA3539303, study PRJEB22396) | soil metagenome | biome: tundra; feature: field; material: soil | place: USA | collected 2010-05 | depth 0.15 m | reverse complement strand
ATCGCTATTTCGCCACGCCGAAACGCAAGTTCATCGTCGCCGACACGCCGGGCCATGTGCAATACACCCGCAACATGGTCACGGGCGCGAGCACGGCAAACCTTTCCATCGTCCTCGTGGACGCGCGGCAGGGCGTCATCGAGCAGACGCGCCGGCACACTTACATCGCGGCGCTCCTGGGCATTCCGCATCTCGTCATCGCCATCAACAAGATGGATTTGGTGGACTGGAAACAGGAACGCTTTCAGGAAATCCGCGACGAGATCGAGGATTTTTTGCCGAAGCTCGACGTGTTTCGCGACGTGAAATTTATTCCCATCAGCGCGCTCAACGGCGACAACGTGGTGGACGCTTCGCAGTTCACGCCGTGGTATGAAGGCCCGACGTTGCTGCGCCACCTGGAAAACGTCCACATAGCGAGCGACTGGAACATGAGTTCGCTCCGTTTTCCCGTGCAATGGGTCAACCGCCCGAATGATCCGACGGACAAGGCGCTGCATGATTTTCGCGGGTTGAGCGGACAGATCGCCAGCGGCATTGTGCGCAAGGGCCAGCAGGTGGTCGTGCTGCCCATCGGCATCAAGACCACGGTGAAGGACATCTGGACTTATGGCGGTTCGCTCAATGAAGTCTTCTGTCCGCAGTCCGTCACCCTCTGCCTGGAACATGACATTGACGTGAGCCGGGGCGACATGATTGTCGGCCTCGAACACTTGCCGGGCCGCAGCGCCGAGTTGTCGGCGCGTGTCTGCTGGATGCACCTGCGTCCATTGCAGGCCGGTAAAAAGTATTTTCTCAAGCACACCACGCAGACCGTGCAGGCGGTGGTGATGCTGCTCGAAAGCAAAATCAATTTCGACACGCTCGACTTGGAGCCGAATCCCGTCACGCTGGGGATGAACGACATCGGCTACATCCGTTTGAAGACAGCCAGGCCGCTGGTGTATGACGGTTACACGACGAACCGGCTGACCGGCTCGTTCATCCTGATCGAGCAAGGCACGAACGCGACGGTGGCGGCGGGCATGTTGTCCGCGCCGACGGAGGCCGCGACGCCGGAATACACGGACTTCGCGATTTGAGCGCTCCGAAAATGTTGACGCGGGCTGCGTTTGTGCGGAAGCTGTCGGCAGTGGAATTATGAAGGCGCCCTTTTGGGATTTACTCGAACCGCGCGAACGCAAGCTCCTGCTCTGGGGTTTCGGGCTGCTGCTGGTTTACACCGTGGCCGGGTTCCTCATTTTGCCGCCGATTGTCCGTCGCGCGGCGGTGAATCAAATTTCCCGGCAGCTCGGCCGCGAGGTTTCGATTGAAAAGGTGAAAATCAACCCGTTTGTGCTGTCCACGACCATTCGCGGCTTGCTCATCAAGGACCAGGACGGCGAGCCGTTCGTTTCGTGGGACGAGGTCTATGTAAATTTCCAGCTCTCGTCGTTTTTCGGCCACGCGTGGGTGTTCAAGGAAATCAGCACGTCGAAGCCGTTTGTTTCCGCGCGGATGAACCAGGACGGCACGTTCAACTTCTCGGACATCCTCACGAAGTTCGCCACCAACGCGCCCGCCAACACCGCCGCCGCGCCCACCGCGCCGGCCAGGCCGCTCATCCTGCATGTGGGCCGCCTTCACATCGGCGGCGCGGCGCTGGCGCTGGCGGATTTCACGACGCGCGAACCGTTCAAGCGCCTCGTCGGCCCGCTGGACATCACGCTCGATGATTTCCGCACGGACCCGGACAATAAAAATCCCTATGCCTTCACCGGCACCACGGACGCGGGTGAAAAAATTTCCTGGCGCGGTTTTTTTTATCTCGCTCCGCTGCGTTCGGAGGGCGAACTGAAGCTGTTCAACTTCACGCTGAACAAATACGCGCCGCTGTATCAGGACCTCGTGCGTTTCGAGATCCGTGACGGCAGCATTGCGATGGACGCGAAATACCGGCTGGAATTCAGCGTGTCCAACCGTGTGGCCGCCCTGGACAACTCCGCGTTCGAGTTGCGCAATTTCAAGCTCGGCGTGCCCGGTGGCAGCAACAACCTCGTGGATTCGCCGCTGTTCTCTGTCACCGGCGCGAACGTGGATCTCCAGCATCACACGGCCACCGTGGACTCGGTCAACCTCACTGACGCGAAACTTTTCCTGAACCGCGACCGGAACGCGGCGGTGAACGTGGTGGAACTTTCCAAGCCGCCCGCCGCCGCCGCCGATGCTTCCGGCGGAATCCTGTTTCTGCTCCGCTCCGTCACCAACGCCGTCGCCATGCTGCTCAACAGCACGAATCAATGGAGCGGCACGGTGCGCAACGTCGTGGTCACAAACTGCGCGATTCATTTGGAAGACCTCGCGAATCCGCGCCCGGCGAAACTGGATTTGAGCGACATCACGCTCGATGCGAAGAATCTTTCCAACCTGGCCGGCACCAATCTCACCGCCGACTTTTCGCTCCGCTGGAACACGAACGGCTCCCTCAAGACCGCGATCACGGCGTCGTTCCAGCCGATGACCGCTGATCTGCAACTGGACCTGGACCGCCTTGACCTCACCACGCTCGACGCCTATCTCGCGGACAAGCTGGATTTATTTATTCTCGGCAGCCAGGTGAATCTGCATGGCGTCGTGCGCCTGCGTCCGCAGGTCAACGAGCTGCCCGTCGTCTCCTTCGACGGCGACGTGAGCCTCGAACATTTTCACACCGTGGATGGCGCGTTCGGCGAGGATCTCGTGAAGTGGGACGCGCTCCGCTTCAATGACCTCGTTGCAAATCTGAATCCGCCGCTGGTCGCGATCCGCGAAATTGTCGTGGACAACGCCTACGCGCGGCTCATCGTCGAAACCAACCGCACGCTCAATTTGGTGAATGTCCTCAAGCTGACCAACACCAACGGGCCTGCGACCAATCAAACGAAAGTGGCCGCCGCAGAAAAAGCGGGCGCGACGAACGCCGTGATGCAAATTTCCATCAGCGCGATTATCTTCACCAACACGGCCTTTAATTTTAGCGACCGCTCGATGACGCCGAACGTGAACCTGGCGATCCAGTCGGTGAACGGGACCGTGGCCGGACTTTCCACCGAGGAGATTCAGCACGCCATCGTGGATTTGAACGCGAAAGTGGACGGCGTCGGCCCGGTCACCATCACCGGCACCATCAATCCGCTCAATGGCGCGCAGACGAACGAGCTGAAAATTTCCGTCAAGGACATGGATTTGACGCCGACGAGTCCGTATGCCGGCAAGTTTGCGGGCTACCGCATCGCCGAGGGGAAACTGAATTTGGATCTCGTGTATGAACTCGTCGGGAAAAAACTCACGTCGAAAAATGTGATCACGCTCGACCGGTTTAACTTCGGCGAGAAGGTGGAAAGCGCGGACGCCACGCATCTGCCCGTGCGCCTGGCGATTGCAATTTTGAAGGACCGCGACGGGAAAATTGTTTTGGACGTGCCGATTGAAGGCAGCATTGACGACCCGAAATTCCGCATCAGCAAAGTGGTCACGCGCGCCCTCCTGAACATTCTCGAAAAAGTGGCCACCTCGCCGTTCTCCTTGCTGGGCGCGGCGTTTGGCGGCGGCGGCGAGGAACTCGGCTGGCAGGATTTTGCGGCGGGCAGCGCCGAGCTGACGGCGGCAGACAAGACGAAGCTGGATTCGCTGGTGAAGGGCCTGGCGGCGCATCCGGCGTTGAAGCTGGAGATTGCCGGCAGCATTGACCCCGACGGTGACCATGAAGGTTTGCAGCGCGCGGCGCTGGACCAGGAAATCCGCACGCGCAAATGGAAAAAGCTCAACAAGTCCGAGCAGGCCACGAACTCCGTGGCGCAACTCGTCGTCTCGGCGGATGACCGGGCGCATTATTTGAAGAAATTTTACGACGCGGCGGTGGCGGCAAAAAAAATCACCCCGGCACTCATCGCCGCGAACACGAACCTGACGGCCTATGCCGCCCAAATAATGCAGCACCATGCGCCGGTCATGAAAGGCGCACAAATGCTAAAGCGCACAAGCGTCACCGCGCCTAAGCGGGCATCGGCCTCGAAGCCGGTCACAAAACTCGTCCCGCCGCCTGATCCGATGGAAGCCATTTTGTTGACGACTTACCCGGTCAGCGACAGCGATTTTGAAACACTGGCCGCGAACCGCGCCAAGACCGCGCAGACATATCTCATCGAAACTGGCAAGGTTGACGCATCAAGAATTTTCCTGAAGACCGGCGGCGTGGAAACCTTGCGCCGCGACGGCAGCCGGGCGTATCTGCAATTTCAGTGAGCCATTAGCGAAAGAATTTTAACGCTTGCCCGCTTCGTTTCAACCAACGGACACAAGCCGGCAACGGGTTGCCGCTCATGTCTGGCGTAGTCTGTCGAAAGCCAAGAAAACACGCGCATTTGACAAATTACAGTAAGACAGCCACCGCAACAGGCGCAGTATGGCGGCAGTTCGGGCAATGTCCGTCGACCGGAGTTGAGGCAGGAAAGTTTGGTTTATCGCCCGCTTACAGGCGACCGATGCGCGCGTAGAACACAGGTGGGACGGGCGACAAATTAGAAATCAATTGCAGTGACAGCCGGGGCAACGAACAAACTAAATTAGAATTATGAGTAAACCAACATCCAAACTTCTTGCTCTGGCCGTGCTGCTGCTGGCGCTGCCTGCCGTGGTGCATGCCCAATTCACGTTCACCACCAACAGCGGCGCGATCACCATCACGGGTTACACCGGTGGCGGCGCGGTGGTCATTCCCAGCACGACCAATGGCTGGCCGGTCACCAGCATCGGGGACTGGGCGTTCGCTTCCTGCACCAGCCTGACCAGCCTCACGATTGGCAACGGCATCACCAACATCGGATACAGTGCGTTCTATTACTGCACCAGCCTGACCAGCCTCACGATTCCAAACAGCGTCACCACCATCGGATCCGGAGCGTTCGCTTACTGCACCAGCCTGACCAACATCACCATCGGCAGCAGCGTCACCAGCATCGAATACAGTCCGTTCGGTGACTGCACCAGCCTGTTGGCAATCATGGTGGATGCACTCAACCCCGCTTATAGCAGTGTGGCTGGGGTCTTGTTCAACAAAAGCACGAACACGCTCATCCAATGTCCGCGCGGCATATCTGGAGCCTACACAATCCCCAACAGCGTCACCAACATCCGGGACTGGGCGTTCTTTTACTGCACCAGTCTGACCAACGTCGCGATTCCCAACAGCGTCACCAGCATCGGATACGATGCTTTCTATTCCTGCACCAGCCTGACCAGCGTCACGATTGGCACGAATGTCACCAGCATCGGGGACTGGGCGTTCTATTACTGCACCAGCCTGACCAGCCTCACGATCCCCAACAGCGTCACCAGCATCGGGGACTGGACGTTCTGTTACTGCACTAAACTGGCAAGCTTGACGTTGGACATGACTACCATTAACTCCTATTTCTCTGGCATGACGAGCTTGAAGAATTTGATAATTGGCGAGCATGTGAAAACCATTGTCCCCTATGCTTTCAATTCCTGCACCAGTCTGACCAACGTCACGCTTGGCAACAGCGTCACCAGCATCGAGGACTGGGCGTTCTCTTCCTGCACCAGTCTGACCAACGTCACAATTCCAAACAGCGTCACCACCATCGGGGACTGGACGTTCGAGTCCTGCACCAGCCTGACCAGCATCACGCTTGGCAACAGCGTCACCACCATCGGGAGCTATGCGTTTCAGAACTGCACCAGCCTGACCAGCGTCACGATTCCAAACAGCGTCACCACCATCGGGGACTATGCGTTCTATTCCTGCACAAGTCTGACCAACGTCACGCTTGGCAACAGCGTCACCAGCATCGGATACTACGTGTTCGGTTACTGCACCAGCCTGACCAGCCTCACGATCCCCACAGCGTCACCACCATCGGGGACTGGGCGTTCGGTTCCTGCACCAGCCTAACCAACATCACCATCGGCAACAGCGTCACCACCATCGGAGGCTTGGCGTTCTATGACTGCACCAGCCTGACCAGCCTCACGATCCCCAACAGCGTCACCACCATCGGGGACTATGCGTTCTATTCCTGCACCAGTCTGACCAGCCTCACGATCCCCAACAGCGTCACCACCATCGGGGACTGGGCGTTCGGTTCCTGCACTAAACTGGCAAGCTTGACGTTGGACATGACTACCATTAACTCCTATTTCTCTGGCATGACGAGCTTGAAGAATTTGATAATTGGCGAGCATGTGAAAACCATTGTCCCCTATGCTTTCAATTCCTGCACCAGTCTGACCAACGTCACGCTTGGCAACAGCGTCACCAGCATCGGGGAAGCAGCGTTCTCTTCCTGCACCAGTCTGACCAACGTCACAATTCCCAACAGCGTCACCAACATCGGGAGCTATGCGTTTCAGAACTGCACCAGCCTGACCAACGTCGCGATTGGCAACAGCGTCACCAGCATCGGGGACTGGGCGTTCGGTTCCTGCACCAGCCTGTCAGCAGTCTATTTCAAAGGTGACGCTCCTCCCAGCCTTGGTTCGTTTGTATTCTTCTATGCCACCAATGCAACCGTTTATTACCTGCCCGGAAAGACGGGCTGGACTAATCCCTGGCAGGGTCGGCCAGCAGTGCTGTGGAACCCGCAGGCGCAGACCCGCGATGCCAGCTTCGGAGTGCGAACGAACCGCTTCGGGTTCAACATCACCGGCACCAGCAACCTGGTCATCGTCGTGGAAGCCAGCACGAATCTTTTCAATCCGGTGTGGCAACCAATTCAAACCAATACGCTCAACACTTTCATCGGCACCAACGGCACGTCCTATTTCAGCGATCCGCAGTGGACGAATTATCCCGGCCGTTTCTACCGCCTCCGCTCGCCTTAAGCATAAGCCCCAGGCAGCCGCGCGTATCTGCAATTCCGTTGGCTTAGTGGCACGGGCGTCTCGCTTGTGTGTTGCTTCGATTTCTTCGCCGGAAAACTCACAGGCGAGACGCCTGTGCCACTAATGCCCCAGCAGCCGGTTGAGTAACTCTTGGGAAAAGCGCAGATACCAAGTTACCAGCGCCGGGCCGGCGAAGATCCAAAGGGTCGCCGACAGCGCGAGGAACGGCCCGAAGTAAAGCCGGCCCGACCATTTCTGTTTGTGCAGGGCCACCATGCCCGCGCCATAAACCGCGCCAATCATGCAGGCGACGACAAAGGTGAAGAGAACGGCCTCCCAGCCCAGAAACGCGCCGATGGCCGCCATGAATTTCACGTCGCCCAAACCCATCGCCTCACGCGGCACGGTGATTTCCGAGCACACGGCCTCCAGATGCGCCACGTCGTCGGGGTTGAGTTCCTCATGGTCAATCCGCAGCCGCGAGGGGGAGAGCCGCACTTTCGCGTCCGCATAGCCGCGATCCACCAGTTCCAGCGTCCGGGCTTGAAGGACAATCGTGTCGGACTTGCGGTAAAAAATTTCCTCGTAGGGAATTTCTTCGCCCGGCAGGCACAGCGCGGTTTCCGAAAAAACAATGGTGGTATCCGGCGGCAGTTTCATTTTCTGCCGGCCAAACAGCAATTTCCCCCCACGCACCACGGCATAGACGATGCCCGCGCCCGCGGCGATGCCGATGGCGCTTTGCACCATCCCCTGACCATTGGAATAAACGTGGTGCAAGGACGGCAGGAAAAATGAAATGACAAAGGCCGCCACCGCGCCGCCCAGCGTGATTTCGTCGGGGATGATCAGATGCTCGAAATCAATGAACGTCGCCACGATGAGGCCGGCGAGAAAAAGGGAATACACCAGCGCCAGCGCGGGCGAGTGCGCGCCAAACGCCAGCCAGCAGCCTAGGAACGTCACGCCCGTCAGCAGTTCCACGATGAAGTAGCGCGGCGAAATCGGAGCGCCGCAATTTTTGCAGCGGCCGCGCAGCGAAAGCCACGTCAGCAGCGGGACATTTAGGTAGAATGGGATCGAGTATTTGCAATGCGGGCAGTGGGACGGCGGCGAGACGACGCTCAAATCCAGCGGCATCCGGTAAATGCACACATTCAAAAAACTGCCCACGATGCAGCCGAACGCGAAAAACACGAGCGACCAGAAATGGAACGGCACGGCTGCCCAGTTGTGCGGATTGAAGATGGCGTCAATGCTCACGTGCAACCTCCTGGTTTGAAGGAATGACCAATGACGAAGCCCGAATGACTAAAGAATGACGAAGCTCGAATGCCGAATTCCAGACGGACGCGCAATTCATTTCGACATTGGGCATTGGGTGTTTTTTAGTCATTAGGATTTAGAAATTAGTCATTGTCCATAAACATTTCCTTCCAGCGCGCGGCGCATCACGTCGAGCGGGGCGGTCTGGCCGGTCCAGATCTCAAACGCCTTCGCGCCTTGATGCAGCAACATGCCGAGACCGTTGGCGGTCTTGCAGCCGGCGGCCTTGGCAGCCTTGAGCAACGCCGTTTCCTCCGGGCGATAAATCATGTCGTAAACGGCGCGTGTTTGTTTCAATGAGAATTCGTTTTCATCCAACGGCGAGGCGTCGCCATGCTTGAGGCCGAGCGATGTGGCGTTCAAAATCAAATCCACGTTGTCCTTCGGATAAACAGTCGAGACTTTGACGGACGGAAATTGTCTTTTGATCTCACCCGCGATTTCCTCGGCCTTGCTTTGCGTGCGGTTGACGAGAAAAAGTTCCGCAACATTTTCCGAGGCGATTTTCAAAGCCGCTGTCCGCCCGGCTCCGCCTGCGCCGAGCAGCAAAATTTTCGCGCCGCGCAGTTCCACTTTCAAATCCTCGCGCAACGATTGCGTGATGGCATCCGCGTCGGTGTTGAAACCAGTTGAATGGAGCGCGAGCGTCCCGCCTTCGATTCCAGATAAATTCGCAGGCGAGACGCCTGTGCTACGTGCAAATTTGATCGTGTTCACCGCACCCCATTTTTTGGCGGAGTCATCCAGCGCATCCACCATGTCCACCGCGAGCAGCTTGTGCGGCACGGTTAAATTCAGTCCGGCAAAGTTCATCGCCTGCGCCCCGGCGATGGCAGCGCGGAGATTTTTCGGGTCCACCTCGAACGCGAGGTAGCGCCAGTTCAGGCCGAGCGCGGCGAACGCGGCGTTGTGCATCGTCGGCGACGCGGAATGCGCGATGGGCGAACCCAGCACCGCGCACAGGCGCGTGCCGGCGTTGATCGCGGGTGGAACCGGTTGTGACACGCGCCATTTATATGCGGCCACAGGGCGAGTTCAAAGCGCAAAGTCCGCGCACCGGCGGTCACGGCAGAATGTGCGCCGGCGTGACCGTGTTGCCCAGCGAGCAAATGGGCTGGCCGCCCACCTGAGTGTCGGTGTAGATGCCGCCGGCGGGACAGGACGGCAGCCGCCCAAACGCGTTCAGCTTGACATACGGCATCAGGTCGGTCGGATAGCTGATGGCATTGCCGGTTATCTTGCTGTGTTCGAGCGCGAACTGGCTGGCGCGGCGTCCAGCTTGGACAGGTTGTTGATGCAGGCGTTGGCCTGGGTGGTTTGCCGGGCATTCACGAAGTTGGGAATCGCAATCGCCGCGAGCAGCCCAATGATGGCCACGACGATCATGATTTCCACCAGTGTGAAACCTGCCCGCTGGGAGGCTGTGGTCGCTTTCATGTAATGTGTTTTCTGGCGGCGGCGTGAACCCTGCGGCAGGCGGTTATGATGATGACTGCGATGTTCACGGATTGCCTGCCGCAAACCGCTTTAGAAAATGAAACAGCCGGAACGGCGTTTGGTTCCGGCAAAAAATAAATTAATCGCACCCTCGGTCTCTTTCATTGCCTTGGCTGGCAGGTCGCATAGATTGTCCGCATGAAATTCCTGCGCGTTGTGACGCCATCCGTGATTTTCGTAATCTTATTGTCCACCTTCTCCGTTCTCGCGGCGGATGATTACCAGCCCGGCCCGGATTCCAAGCCGCAGCCGGACGTGCCGAAAGGTGACGTGCTGAAATTCACTTTGGAGAACTCCAAGTTCTTCCCCGGCACACGCCACGATTACTGGGTTTATGTTCCGCAACAATACACGCCGGACAAACCCGCGTGCGTTTATGTCGGGCAGGACGGCGTGGGACTCAATGCGCCGGTCGTGTTTGACAACCTCATCGCGAAAAAAGAAATGCCCGTGACCATTGGCGTATTCGTCCGGCCCGGCGTGGTGCCTGCCACCGACACCAACAGCGCGCTCGACCGCTACAATCGCAGCTACGAATACGACGGCTTGGGCGACAACTACGCCCGCTTCCTGCTCGAAGAAATTCTGCCCGCCGTCGAAAAAGTCACTTTGCCCGACGGCCGCGCGATTCATCTTTCCCACGACAGCAACGACCGCGCTATCGGCGGCGAAAGCAGCGGCGCGATTTGCGCATTCACCGCGGCATGGGAACGACCGAACGAATTCAGCCGCGTGTTCAGCGCCATCGGCACGTTCGTGGATTTGCGCGGCGGCGGGCGTTACCCGGCGCTCATCAGAAAATTCGAGCCAAGGCCCATCCGCGTTTTTCTCCAGGACGGCACGAACGATCTCAACATCTACGGCGGCGATTGGTGGATGGCCAATCAGACGATGGCCCGCGCGCTCGCCTTCGCTGGTTACGAGGTGAATCAAGCCTGGGGCGAAGGCGGTCATAACGGCAAACACGCCACGGCGATTTTTCCAGACGCCATGCGCTGGCTGTGGCACGACTGGCCGCAGCCGGTCAAGGGTGGTCCAACCCAAAACCCCACGCTCACGAATATTTTGATTCCCGGCGAAGGCTGGCAGTTGGTCGGCGAAGGCTATCGTTTTACCGAAGGCCCGGCGGTGAATGCCAAGGGCGAAGTTTTCTTCAACGACATTCCCAACCGCAAAACTTTCAAGGTCGGGCTGGATGGAAACGTGGCTGAATTTCTGGCTGATTCAAAAAATGCGAACGGCCAGGCGTTCGGCCCGGATGGAAAACTTTATGCCTGCGCCGACCGCGATTCGCAAATCATCGCCTACGACGCGGACGGCAAGGCCACGGTGGTTGCCGACGGCATTACCGGCAACGACATCGCCATCGCGCACAACGGAAACATTTACCTCACCGACCCGCCCGCGAGCACAAACAATTTACCGAGCAAAGTCTGGCTCATCAAACCGACGGGCGAAAAATCCATCGTGGACACCGGCTTGAAATATGCGAACGGGGTCGCGCTCTCGCCGGATCAGTCGTTGCTCTACGTGGCCGACTATTGGTCGCACTGGGTTTATTGCTACGTCATCCAGCCCGACGGCAAGCTCGCGGACAAACAGAAATATTATTGGCTGCACGAGCGCGACGTGGACGACTACAGCGGCGCGGACGGAATGCGCTGCGACCACGATGGCCGGCTCTACGTCGCCACGCGCATGGGCATTCAGGTCTGCGATCAGGCGGGGCGCGTGCAATGTATTTTACCGACGCCAAATGGCCGTGTGGCCAACCTGTGTTTCGGCGGGGAGAAATTCGACACGCTCTTCGCCACCTGCAACGACAAGGTTTTCAAGCGCAAGTTGAACGTCACCGGCGCGAACGCCTGGGCCGAGCCGAACCGGCCCGCACCGCCGCGATTGTGAATCAACAAGCCACGCACCGGATCACCCCGGCGCGTTTGCCATTTTCCATGCGGATTATTGCTCCTAGCCTGCAGCGCGGGTATTGGTTGCGCCCTGCTCTTCCGCGCGACCGAACACGCCGGTTGCTTGCAGGCAAGCAGTGGATTTCAGGAGTTCAAGCGGGTTTTGCCGACCGCGCCGAGAATCCGCCGGAGCAACCGCGCCTCGTTCTTCTTGGCAAGCTCATGCTCCCAAATGCGCAGGACGCGCCACTTGGCCCGCCGCAAGGTCTTGTTCACCAGCCGGTCGCGGGCTTGGTTGCGGACGAATTTCTTTTTCCAAAACGAGCGGTTGCCGGCGGGCTGCGTTCCGTGCTTGGGGCAGCCATGCCAGAAGCAGCCGTCCACAAACAAAGCGAGCCGCATTTGTCTGAAAACAAAATCCGGTTTGCCGAAGATTTTTTGATTCCGCCGCCAGCCGGTGATTTGGTTTCGACGAAAAAACTTTGCGAGCGCCATTTCCGTGGCTTTATTTCCACGTCCACGAATCAAGCTCATCACTTCCGAACGCTTCGCCTTGGTGAAAACGTCAGACACTCAAGAGTTCTCCGTAATCAGCCGCCAATGCGAGACGACGCTCCATTTCATCCGGCTCGTGCGTGTGCATCCGGTCATACAGCCCGCACCATTGCGCGTCGGAACAATACAATTCCCCGTCGGCCAGTTCACCAGCGTCCGCACGCCGCCACGCCTCGGCAGCGAAGCGTTTGAGAATGGGTGGCCAGCCGCTGTCGGCATCTTCAAATCCGTCCGAGTGCAGGCCGGGGAAAAGATACGCGACGGCTGACCATGCCCGAATGAATTGCTCGTGTGGCAGTTGATGAAGCGGATGACCAAGCGAAAGCCGCAACTCGCGGCCAGCACTCCGCGATGAGTTTGGAATGTAAGCAATTGTTTTCATATCAACCAGGCTACGCCCAAAGACGACGTTTGCCAGGAGAAAAATCATGCAAAAATTTCCGCCGCAATTTCCGCTATTTGTTTTGCGAGCCACGGCGGGACGGCGTTGCCAACCTGCCTGTATTGCTCGGTTCGCGGGCCTTCAAAAAGATAGTTGTCAGGGAATGTTTGCAGTCGCGCCGCTTCGCGCACGGTCAGACTCCGGCACTGCGACGGGTTGTAGTGAATGTAATAATGTCCGTCTTTGGAAATATGCGAGACAACCGTTGTCGAAGGTTTCCCGGCAACCTGAACACGGAAACGGTCATTGAATTTATTTTCTGTCAACGCAGCTTCCACATTTTCGTGATGAGGCAACAACTGCCGTGGAAAATCTTTCAACAATGGCGAATGTCCTTTCTCTTGGGCAAAAACCGCCGCAAAAAGATAGCGCTGTAAATCTTTGTGAATGTGTCCGCGAGTTTCATGATTGCAAACGCCGACCAACTTGCCGTCAGAAAACCATCGTGGATGAATTGCCGATCTGGTTGCCCCCTCCACAAAAAAACTGCCTCGCGTCAAATTTCCGCCAATCTGCCGAACCGCGTCAGTGATTGCCCCTCTCAATTCGTGATGATGCAGCCAAGCCGCTCCCGTCATTTCCCGGATTGCCTGACGCCAAGCGTCTGCTGAATCATCTTTCTTGGAAAGCCCGCTGCGCAAGACCGGCAAATCCCCGATGGCCTGTTGCACCGTGACGGGATTGGCTCTGGCAAGCGCACCCGGCGTTTGCTGAATGTCAGCCCGCACACCGAGAATAATAATCCGATGCCGCGCCTGTGGAACGCCATGCTTCTCCGCGCAAAGCACAAAATCTTCCGGGTCAAATCCGCCAAGCAAATCGCCACGGTCGGCCGCCAAAGGATAAAGATTATATTGCACCGGATCAAAACCGGGAACTGCCGCTGATGGATTTCGTAGATCAGCCAGAATCCGATCAAATATGCGTTCCTGTTTTACTTTTGCCGACAGCAGTCCTTTGACGTTTTCCATCACGAACACCGGCGGCTGATGGGCTGCGAGAATGCGGAGATAATGTTTGTAAAGCCGGTGGCGCGGGTCGGCTTCGTATTGAGCTAACCCACCGGTGCCGCCGATGACGCGCGAACGTCCGACCAGTGAATACGCCTGACACGGTGGCCCGCCAATCAGCATCCAACCATCTTTGCCGTCCAAAGCTGCATGAATCCGTTCATCAACGAGTGTGTTCGGTGTTTCTTCTCCGCCAAGCTCGGCGTGCCATGCCTCTTGCCAGGCATGTTCCGCCTGTCTGGGATGTCGGAGATAAAGTTCTTCGCGGCTGATTTTTCGGGCAAGATAATCGTAATAATCCTGCGGCGCTTCGCCGACGGGGAACTCACGAAAGAATGCCCTCAATTCCAAGGTTTGATGCGCCTGCTCATCCATTTCAATGGAGAGATTGATTTTGAATGCCCGCTCACCAGCGGCGTTATGCAGCGAGGAAAAGCCTTCGCCCAAACCGCCGGGGCCGGCAAATAAATCTATAACGGGAATCGTCATCGCGCGGGATGTTACGCAAGACAATTTCTTGTGCGAGAATTAAACCGACAAGAATGGCTATGCCATCTCCTCAAGTTCGGGAAGCTCTTCGTTGAGGGCACTCCCAAGTTTCAGCCAGATTAGAGTTTGAAGCTGCTTATCAGGCAAGGAGTCAAGCAGCACAACACCACCATGTAGGCGAATCAACTTCGCCCACTGTTGGATGACGGTTCCTTGTTTTGGAATTTCGCCTCGCTCTGCCAAAAGTTTTTTCCAAAGCCGAAGTGAACCCTGAAGAATTCGGGGCGAACGGCCTATCGCACGTTCCAAAAACGCCATCTGAATATCTTGGAGCGAAAGCAGCACGTCGGTCAGTTCAAATGGGTCGAGTTGATTCATATCGCGGGTCAAATAGCCAAACCACCAAAGTCGGGCGACAGAATTGCGAACAAGTGACGCGAGGCCCTCTCCTTCGAGAAAATATCTTTCGCGGATGCGATCCGTGACGTTGCTTTCGGCATCAATCGGCCAACGAGCGGCTGCATAGCTGGCATACGGCCCATGCGTGAGGTAGACCCAAAGTCGTGGGTCGGAAGCTTGCACGGGGGTCAGATGATTTAACCACTGATAAATTCGTCGGACGTTTTCCGAGTCGCGTAGTTGTCCTTCGCTTGGCATTTCCAGCTTCGGGGGTGTATCCGCTTGAATGCGTGATTCCAAAATCGCTGCATCTATAGAATCAAGCAAAGTGCCTGCCAGTCCAGAAAGATATGCAGAACGGTTTGTTTCAATGCCACCTCGTAGCTGCGAAAGCGCACGATTGGAAACAAATTGCAGGCTCATATATCTGCTCCTTCACGGTCTATCAGGTCTGCAAGCCCCCGATGCACAGGCCCTCTTAATATTATCTGTGCTGCCTGATAGATTTTTTCGGGGCCGTCTTTCATTGTAACGCCTTCTTTTTCAAGGCGTGCCACCAAACTGCGACACCACCGCTGATCCGCCTTTGCTTCCTGAAGTGCTTCGTCAGTCAGGTCACACAGATAGTTTATCGCTTGTAGCAAAGCAGGAAACACAACGCTGTTGGCAAGCAAGCCGCGCACAGTTGGATCGGCGCGAAGCTCAATGTAGGATCTAAAATCTTCTTGCGAAAGCTCCACTTCAATCCGGTCAGCTTGCAAGAAAATTTCTGCCGCACCCGTTTCGCGACTCTGTGATTTTCTAATGTCGAGAATGGATGAAATCTTGCGAATCGGATCAAGGTCAAGAAAGGCATCGAATTCCACATGGCGGGCGATGGCGAGATAGTCGCCAGCTCGCACTCGGAAAGAAGAATTATTGTAATCAGAGTGCTGGCCGGGCAACCGATAATCTTCAATGTCTCGGGCTGCCACACAAAAGGCCAAAAGTTCGACGCGCCCGCGAACGGCTGTGGCTGGCAATGAAAGTTTAACCTCCACAGATTGCTGTGGAAACCAATGGCGATAGAAAGTCCTTGGACACTCAACATGAACGCCAAACTTCGCAAAACCGCTTTCTACCAGCGCTTGAAGCTCTGGACATTGGTGATGAATCCGCGCGGCTATCTTCCAGTCAGAATCATCTGAACCAACGCTCCCTGACGGACAACTTAACTCAAATATGTTGGGCATCACGTCGTCCGTCAGCGGCGTGAGCAGAGGATGCGGAAGCGCGCGAGGTTTTGTGTGTTTCATAGTGTGGAGGCCCGCAACGCAACGCGCATAGGCTGTTTCAAAACTATTCGCAGTTTCAGTAAACCATCAGCAGGAATTGAAACTCCCGTGATGCGATTGCCAGCAACAGCAATTGAATTCCCATTTTCATCATACGCAGCGGCAAGCGGGCAAGAAATCGGCGAGCCATCTTCTGTGACGGCATCAATTCGAAGATCTCCCGTATGCGCACCCGAAGCGCGCGCCACAAGATTGTAAGAACCATCAGTCGAATTGTCTTGATAACTGCGAAGTTCAATTTGTCTACGCGGAGAGGTTGCCGCGCCGCCGCCATCTTCATCTCCACCGGTTTGATCCATTCGCCCACCAGTCTTTTTGCCGTCACCTTTCTTTGGAGCAATCGTTTCACCTTTTCCACCACCGCCTTCAGCTTTTTCCCGCCCATCTTTTCCGACGCCAGGGGTTCTGACTTGTGGTATCTGAGTTTCGGATTGTTTTGTGTCTGGCGGAACAGCAGGCCGTCCGCCTAAGTCAGTTTCCTCACTATCTGAACTTGTTTCTCCGGGAAGGTCATCAGGCAGCATGTCCGCAATCGCATCCTCATTGACCATATCAGCGTTTAGGTTGGGAATCATGGATTTCAGAGAGGATTTGATCCAATCCTTGATTTCTTTTAAAACTTCTTTCTGTTGCTTTGTTTTTGCCCGAGCCGCTACCCAGTTATCGTGGCTTGGTGGTTCAATTCCTTTGAGCAATCGGTTGCCTTTGGGATCATCACACTGGAAAAGTCCCGCAAACGGAACACGAATGCTTTTTGGCGGAAAATAATAAATGACCATCCCCGTTTTTCGTGTCATGCAAATCTTGCGAGGAAGTTCGTGCGCCCCGAGGAGCACATGGAGGCGGCAGTCACCTGCAAGTGAAAGTTTTTCTTCTCGTGGATGGCTATCGGTGCCAACGACCGCTTGAAAATAGGGATATGCTTCTCTAACGGATTCATCCCGCCGAAAACGTTCCATGAGTCCTGGCAACGTCTGCCGCGTAATTCGTTTTTGGCCGACACGTAGTTTCAGATGTTCAAAGTGAATCGCTGGCCAAAAGTTTCGCAATGCCGCCGCTACGAATGGATCTTCCCAATCATCTGTCTCACCCTGAAATCCAACAATCCAAACATCAAGCCCCGGACTTTCTCGCTGGAATATTTTTGGAATCTCGCTGGCCTTTCGTATTGCAGAGAAACTATGACTCCCGGCGTGGTGGTTGCCGATAAATCCAGTTCCCTGTGTTTTAACGCCATCAACCTCATGGGTCGCAACGCGGCAAATTCCTTGTAAGGCGACTTCTCCCGCTTGTGTTCTGGTGGAATAAATAACTGTCCGAAACTGTGAAGCAGCCAAAGGCGCATCTTTGCCGATGCCAAAAGCTCCAGCGCTTGTCGCATCGTTCTTTACTGATACACCGCGCGAGTGAACCAATCCGAACCACGGACTATTCATTTCTTCATCACCACCCGGAACACCCCTTGTCCCAAAATCCGAAATCCGGAGCAGAACAATGTTCTGTTCACTGGCTAGGCGGTTGGCACGTTCAAAAAAGTCACTCGCTTTATCATCCGTCTCCCAGAAAGACCGGCAGCGTTCAAGAGTAGATTGAATTTCCTCTATGAATGAAAGTTCCGATGCCTCGACAATGTGCATGGCAATTTCCATTTCTACCGGCTCATGTTGAGAGGCGGCAGCATCCAGAGAGTTTTGCGCACATTCACGGACGACATAGTGAGCATAGTCGCCCTCAAAAGTTTCGATGCCAGCGTCGTTTAGGCCTTGAATTACACCGCCTGACAGCGGAGGAAATTTTAGTTTCATGTCCCCTTTTGGTTATTTCAGCCAGTTGATTTTGATTTCCTTTTCGAGCGGCTTGAATTCCGGGTCGCCGGTGACGAGGTCGGTCTTCTTCTCCTTGGCCAGCGCGGCGGCAAAGGCGTCGGCCAGGCTGATTTTGAAGCGGGCCTTGAAATCGGCGGCGAGGTCGGCCAGCCGGCGGGTCGCGGGATGAAATTCAATCGGCAGGCTGGTCAGGATTTCAGCGGCGCGGTTCCATTCGTCCGGGCCGTCCTTTTTAAGCAGGGTGTATTTCACCTCGGCGTAGTTCACCTCGGTCATCTGCAACGGCCGGTCGGCACTGGCGGCCTTGTGCAGCAGCTCCTTGACGAGGGCGGCACCTTCTTCGCCCCGGAAAAAAGCCAGCAGCGCGTGCGCGTCGAGAACGGCGGCGGCCATTTATTTGTCCTCCAGTTCCCGCTCCTCGCGTTTGTGCTCCGCCCATTCCTCCGCAAACGGCTTGCCGCCGGGTTTCCGCTTGAGCAGGCCGTAGCCCCGCTCAATCGCCCAGCGGGTGACGGGTTTCAGGAGAATCCCGTCGGCGGTGGCCTCCACGATGGCCTTGGTGCCGTCCTCGATGTGGAATTGTTTGCGCAGCCGCAGGGGGATCACCACCTGGCCCTTGGTGGTGAACCAGACGGCGTTGGCGGTCTCGGTCGTATTCATGGCTGGAATATGACAAGACTAAAACAGTCCGTCAATAACTATTTGTAGGAATTTAACAATTTATTCCTACTTTAATCGGTGGCGGACTTTTGGCGTGCGAGCGGCGACTTGTTTTGCCCCACGAACGTCTCCATGTTCGCCGCGATGCGTCCGCCCACGAGCAGCCGCAATTGACAGCACCGCCGACGTTGTGACTTTTGATTTTTGGCAAATCAAAGTTTTTTACCAATGCCCGCGTTTCACTTCGCGCTGGCTAAAAACGGGAAACTCCGGTAATTCTTTTCGCCATCAACAATTCCGCAAGACCCCAACCGGGTGTTTGCGCCATTCGTCGAGTCTGAAAAATTAAAAACTGCATCATACAAAATCAATCGCATGAAAATTCCCTTCACCCACCTCGTGGCCGCGCTCGGCATTGCCGGCCTCGCCGCCACCGCCGCGCCCATTCCCGACTCCTGCTTGACCGGCGGCATCGCCATCGGCTGCCAGGCCTGGACGTTCAACCAGTATTCCGTCATGGAGGCGATTGACCGGACGGCGGCCGCCGGCGGCAAGGTCATCGAGTTTTTTCCCGGCCAGAAATTAAGCCCGGACAAGCCCGACCAGAAATTTGACCACAACGCCAGCGACGAAATGATCGCCGCCGTGAAGGCGAAGCTGGCGGAACGCGGCGTCCGCGCGGTGAATTACGGCGTGGTGGGCATTTCCAAGGACGAGGTCGAGGCACGGAAGGTTTTTGAATTCGCCAAGAAGTTCGAGCTTTACGGCATCACCACCGAGTCGGTGGACGCGATGGACACGATTGAAAAACTGGTCAAGGAATTCGACATCCGCGTGGGATTTCATGATCATCAGCGCCAGCCCAACAATCCCGACTACAAAGTATGGGATCCGAACTACATTTTGAGCGTGGTCAAGGACCGCGACGTGCGCATCGGCTCCTGCGCGGATGTGGGCCACTGGGTCCGCTCCGGCTTGAACCCGATTGACTGCCTGAAAATTCTTCAGGGCCGCATCATCAGCGTTCACCTGAAAGACCTCAACGAAAAATCGGCGGACGCCCACGACGTGCCGTTTGGCACCGGCGTCTCAAACGTGCCGGGCATTCTCGATGAATTGAAGCGCCAGCATTTCGCCGGCAACGCCTCCATCGAATACGAATACAATTGGAAGGACAATGTGATTGACGCCGCCCAGTGCATCGGCTTCGTGCGCGGCCGGGGAATGTAAACCGGGTTAAAACGCTACCGAGAATCAAGCTGGACGCTCGCTGGTTCCAATCCGTCGCGCGTCACCGTCAGCGTGATTTTGCCAGGCGTCCGCGTAGAACGAATCGCAAGGCGGTTCACCCCGCATTCGGTGTCGAGCCAGAGATTGTTCACCGAATGAGGTTTGCCGCTGTTGTAACCGCCGCGCCAAATGGCCGGGCCGTCCACCTTGAAATCCACGCGCGCCTCGTCCGTCGGGCAGCGCCGGCCTTGCGCGTCCACCACTTCCACGTCAAAAAACGCCACGTCCGAGCCGTCGGCCTGGAAGCCAGTCGGCGAAACGTGCGGCGTCAGCTTCAACTTTTTCGCTTCGCCCGTCGTTTCAATTTCCGCCTGCGCGGCAATTTTACCGCCGGCTTTGGCGACGGCGGAGATTTTGCCCGCTGCGAATTTGATTTCGGGAAAGGCGAAAATGCAGCCATTGGTCGGCGTTTTTAATACGCCCTGCGATTTTCCGTTCACGAATAATTCCACGCTGTCACAGTGGTTCGCGGCGACATAGACCGCCTTCATCATATTGGTCGGGTAATTCCAATGGCCGATGATGTGAAGGTCCGGCGCTTCATTTTGCATCACACGATAAACGTAATAAGCCTGCTTCGGCAGCCGCACGGAATCCACCTTGCCGCTCACGCGACAGACTTCGCTGCTGTCCTGCCGGCCATCGGCGTTCGAGTCCGACCAGTAAATCGAGGCGTAGCCGGACCATTTTGAGTGCGCCGGATCGGGATTGGAAATTTTGTTGAGTTGGTAGGCATAATAACGTTCGGCAGCGGCCAGGCAGAACGTCTCAGAGTTCCAGCCATAAGTATCGTTCGGTCCTTTCTTAAAACCGAAATGCGGCGGTGAAAAATCATCCCAGAACCGCCGCGCAGCCTCGTCGCGAAAATCTTCCGTCTCGATGAACGGCGCGCGGTCGCGGCGTTCGACGCTGTAGGCGCGGAACAATTCCGTGCGGTTCGTCAGCGCGTCCGTGCGTTTGTCCTGCCCGATCATCACGCCGAAATATTCCGCGACAGACGTGGTGCCGGCATCGTTCAAGGTGCGGCAACCCATCACCCGCCCGCCGTTGGGATCCCATTGCTTCCGCAAATCCACCATCTGCTGCAGATGTTCCGGCGTGATGGAATTGTTGCCCGCTTCCCAAAACAAAATGCTCGGCGAGTTGCGAAAATAAATCATCGCGTCGCGCATCACCTCCATGCGCTGCTCCCACTGGCGGCCTGCGACATCTTTTTCCTTATCGCCAGCCGGACAGACTTCAATGATGCCAGTCTTGTCGCAAGCGCGAACGTCCACCGCTTGCGGCGACACATGCATCCAGCGGATGTAATTGGCGTGCGTGCGGCGCACCAGCTCCGCATTGTAATCGTGCATCCAGTCGGGATACGCCTGGCCGAGTCCCGCCCAATCGTCCGACGAGCGCTGCGCGAATCCGGTGAGCCAGACAAACTTGTCGTTGAGATAAACGCCGCCGGTGCCCGCACCGCCTTTGAACTCCGCCTGGCGAAAACCGGTTTTGATTTTCTGCACGTCCACCACTTTGTCATTCACCGTCAAAATGGAATAAACGTCGTAAAGATTAGGGGTTTCATCGCTCCAAAATGTCACATCCGCCAGTTTGCCGCTGGCCGTGAACGCCTCGGTCTGGCCGCTCACCAAATCCAGCGCTTCGCTCGAAAATTTTGCACAGACTTTTCCGGCAGCATTCACGGCCACCGCCGAGAGCGTGATGGACTGCTGGTCGCCGGATTCGTTGCGCACCTGCGCTTCGAGGTTCACATCGCAGGCTTTGTCCTTGATGGAAAAGTTCGACGGATAAACGTAAATTCCCGTCGTCTTGAGATTTTCGTAAAGCGGCAGCGTCTGATAAACTTTGCCGGTCAGGTGCAGCCAGATGTCGTGGTTCAGCCCGCCGTAATTCGGATTGAACGCGCGGCCCATCCACTCGAACTCCACGCCCGTCGCCTCTTCCTTGTAGTTATTGCTGTTGTCCACTTTCACGGCGATGACGTTTTCCGCATCGCCAAAATTCACCAGGCCGGTCAAGTCGAGTCCGCACGGCGTCACGCCATTTTCATGTTTGCCGGCGAACTTGCCGTTCACCCAGAAACGTCCGGCCTGTTTCAAGCCTTCAAATTCGAGAAAAACTTTTCCGTCCTTCGCACTCGCGGGCAGCTTGAAATGTTTGCGATACCACGCGATGCCCGCGTAGGCGTGCCGGTCGCCACCACTGTGGCTGATGAGGTCCGTGTAAGAATCCACGTCGTTGTAAGTGTGCGGCGCGCTCACATCGTTCCACTTGGAATCATCAAACGCGGTCTGCTCCGCGTTGGTCACATCCTGGCGGATGAACTTCCAGTCGGGATTGAAGTTTATCGTCGTGCGCGGCGAGGACGGCGGCGCATACGTTGTTTCAGCCGCGCCGGACTGCGGAGCCAATGCCAGCCACCAGAACATACCAGCCAGAATGAGTTGTTTCATAAATTCAAAAAAACCAATCAACAGCGACCACACCCAATGTCTGCGGCCGGGAACAGGCGAGATATGTGGCGGAAGCTGGAAATGAAGACAAGCCATTTCCATCGTGTGCATCTGGATAGTTCCCCCGGGGCGCGGCCTTCAGGCCGCTTCAACGTCCGAAGGAAGTGAAAGAAATAATTGAACTGCGGGCTTGCGATGCGGAAGCGGCGTGAACGCCGCGCTCCACGCCAGTTGTGATTCGGGTGAACTATCAAGATGCACACATTTCCATCTGGCAACAGTCTTCGTTTTTTCAGCGCGGCATGGATGATCGGCAAGCCGCATCAGTGTGGAACACCAAACAAAATGAACTTTCATCTTCGCGATTCGCGATTTGCGGTTTGTCCGCCGGACTGGTTACAATTCCACCGAATTATGTCTGATTCAACCACCCGCGCCGACGGCCGCGCCGCCAACCAGCTTCGCCCGCTGCGTTTTCAAAACCACATCGCGCCGCACGCCGCCGGCTCCACGCTCATCGAATGGGGCAACACCCGCGTCATCTGCGGCGTAACGGTCGAGGAATCCGTCCCGCGCTGGATGAAGGAACAAAAGGTCGAGGGCGGCTGGATCACCGCCGAATATTCAATGCTCCCCTACTCCACCTTGGAACGCAAACCGCGCGATATCTCGAAGGGCAAGCTCGACGGACGGTCGTCGGAAATCCAGCGGCTCATCGGCCGCTCCATCCGCGCGGCAATTGATTTGGAGAAGATCGGCGCACGCACGATCTGCGTGGACTGCGACGTCTTGCAGGCCGACGGTGGCACGCGCACGGCCGCCATCACCGGCGCGTTCGTGGCGCTGTCGCTCGCGGTGAAAAAACTGCTGGCGGAGAAAAAAATTTCCGAGAATCCGATTCTGGCCGGCGTCGCGGCGGTGAGCGTTGGCGTGGTCGAAGGCCAGGCGCTGCTGGACTTGTGCTACACGGAGGACGTGGGCGCGTCCGTAGATATGAATCTGGTGATGAATGCCGCTGGTGAATTCATCGAATTGCAAGGCACGGGGGAGGAAGCCACGTTCACCGACACGCAGCTCGTCGAACTGCTCGCGCTCGGCAAGGCCGGCATCCGCGAACTGCTCGCCGCACAGCAAAACGCCATCGCGCAGGGTTGATTTCACATGGCTGTCTCCAAAAAATCGCGCCGCGAACCGCGCCCGCCCGCCGCCACGCGCCTGCTGCTCATCCGCCACGGCGAGGTCGAGGCGCGTTACCAGAAAAAATTCGGCGGCTGGATTGACATGAACCTGTCGCCGAACGGCCAGCGGCAGGGAAAAATTCTCGCGGACTACCTGCGCAGCAAAACGATTGACGCGATTTACGCCAGTCCGATGCAGCGCGTCCAGCAAACGCTCGCGCCGACGCTGAAAATCAAACGGCACAAACAAGTCATTTTCGCCGGGCTGCGGGAGATTGATTTTGGCGACTGGACCGGCCTAGGCTGGCAGGAAGTCGAGGAGCAGTTCAAGTTTCCATCGCACGAGTGGCTGGACCAGATTCAGCGTCACGGTGTGCCCAGCGGCGAGAGCGCGAAAGTTTTCCGCCAGCGCGTCGAACCCTGTCTCCGCGAAATCGTCGCCAAACATCATGGGCAAAATGTCGCGGTCTTCTGTCACGGCGGCGTCATCCGGATGATGCTGGCCATTCTGCTCCAGCTGCCGCTGCCGAAGACGAACCAGTTTGACATTGAATACGCCAGCATCACGCAAATCGCGCTGCATCCGCACATGGCGGAAGTCGAACTGCTGAATTTCACACCGTGGCGGGATCTGGTGGGATGAAATAAAAATCCTCCTCGCCTTCGTTCTCGTCCTCGTCCTCGTTTTTTGTTGTGGGATTTCGAGGACGAGAACGAGAACGAGGACGAAAGAACAAATGAAAAATCAAAAACCCTTCTGGCGGATTTCCGTGTTGACTTCGCCTGAAGCCGAGGACGCCGTCGGGGAATTATTGGCGTCTGTTCTTGGCTGCGCCGCCTCATCTTATTTTGATCTGGAAAAACAGATGAGCCTGGTCAGCGCCTTCATTGAGCAGGGCAAATTTTCACCCGTGGTTGCGCGGCGCGAAATTTCTGCCGGACTCAAGCGCATCGCCGGTTTCGGTTTGAAAACCGGCTCGGGCAAAATCGAAGTCGCCCGGGTGAGGCGCGAGGATTGGGCGGAGTCGTGGAAACGACATTTTCATCCCATGCAAATTGGGAAAACTTTGCTGGTCAAGCCGAGTTGGAGCAAAAAATGCCCGGCCAAAAATCAGGCCGTGGTGATCCTCGATCCCGGTCTGAGCTTTGGCACCGGCCAGCATCCGACGACATCGTTTTGCCTGCATGAAATCGCGCGGCGTCGCAAAAACGAGACACAGCCAACCTCATTTCTGGACATTGGCACCGGCTCCGGGATTCTGGCGATTGCGGCGGCCAAGCTGGGCTATCAGCCGGTTCACGCGTTTGATCTTGATCCGGAATCCGTCCGCGTGGCCAAGGAAAATCTTCAAAAAAACCGCGTCGCCGACAAAGTCAAATTGTCGCGCGGTGATGTGACGAAGCTGCCGCTGAACCCGGCACGGCAGTTTGACCTGGTCTGTGCGAATTTGATTTCAACGCTGTTGATCGCCGAGCGGCGGCGGATTGTGAGCCGCGTAAAACAAGACGGCACTTTGGTTCTGGCGGGAATTCTGGCGGTGGAATTTGCGGAAGTGGCGCGGGCATTCGCCGCCTTGGGATTAAAATTGACCGCCAGCCGGGTGGAAAACGAATGGTGTTCTGGCGCTTTTTGTTTCGTCTGAAAAAAATTGAACAGCTTGACAGGGACGGCAGTCAGAGTTAGTGGTGATTCCATGCGTATTATGGAATCGAGTTGGTTGGCATATTTTACGCTGACAGTGAAACGAAAGGAAAATGCTATGATGAAAACACTCGCAGTGATGGGGGAAGCGATTCGCGACCCAAAGCATCCGTTCCGCAAAGCGCAACATCATTCCAAAAAGTCCCTCAAGAACCGCCACGAACGGCGCAAAATCAGGGAGTTTCTCCAACTCGGCGACTGGATGGCCGAGGAAATGGCTTAAATTGACGGCGGCGATAAAATCGCCGCTTTTTTGTTTCCGGCAGCGGTTGCCGGGCTGGAAAATGAGTCGGTGCGCGAGACCGACGAAAGTTTTTCTACCCATGATTCCGATTCCATATTTCAGAGTCGGAATGACATTTAAACTCACGGGATGGCAAGCTTATGTTTAAGCAGGGCACGCAGGCGAAGTTTTTAATGCCGAGGAACATTCCCGAAAGAAGAACAACCGCCGACTGCGAATCCTTTGCACTCGGCGTTTGAGGAAAGAAAACGCCGCCCGGCCAAAGCAAGCCGGTCGGCGGTGGAAAAATCACTTTACTTCATCAACAGCATCTGGCGCGCGCGCTTGATGGCGGTGGTCATGCGGCGCTGGTAATGCGCGGGCAGGCCGGTATATTTGCGCGGCAGGATGCGGCCCTGGTCGGTCACGAACGTGCGGAGCAGGGTCACGTTTTTGTAGTCGAGCGCGTCGAGCGTGAAGTCAATTTTCGGCTTGGGGCGCGGCGTGCGATTCTCGCGAGTGCCGCGCTTGTCGGACTTCTTGTCGGTATTGGTCTTGCGGGGCATAATTACTTGATCTCCTTATGCAAGGTGTGGCGGCGGAGGGCGGGATTGTATTTTTTGACTTCCAGCTTTTCCGTCTGCAACTTTTTGTTGCGGGTGGTGGTGTAGCGCGACGGCGATTTGCCGATTTTGCGCGCCTCGGTGCATTCGATGGTGATGACTTCTCGCGGCATAAATTATTCCTTTTCCTTCGGCTTGTTTTCTTCGCCCTCTTCGCCCTCCTCGACATCGCCTTCGACGGTGGTGCCGACGGAATCAATCGAGCCGAGCGCGCCGAGCCGGCGCGATTTCAACGCGCCCTCGCGCTCCAGTTGCGCCTGTGACTCGACGGTGAAACGCGTCCACGGAATCGCCTCCAGGCGCGCGCGCGGAATCAGCTTGGCCGTCAACTCGCAAATGCCGTAGGTTTTCCGCTCGATGCGCTTGAGCGCCTCCTCAATTTCAAAAACCGCGTCCTGGTCGGATGACAGCAGGCTCAAGGCGAAATCGCGGTCAAAATTATCGGTGCCGGAATCCGCCATGTGCAGGCTGTAACCGGCCATTTCCTGCGCCGATTCGGCGGCGAGGCCGCTCATCTGCTTGACGAGTTGCTCGCGCAGTTCCAGCAGGTGCAGGCAGAACTGCTGCCACTCTGGCTTGACTTTCTTCAGGTCCGGCCCGGCGTTCGCCTTGGCGATGGGACGACCGAGAATCGCCGCCGATGTGGCGACGGCATTTGACTTGCCGCGAGGGGCAACTTTCTTAATTTCTTTTTTCTTCGCGATCACAACAAAAACTGGTTCCGGCCAGAAATCAACGTCTGGCCAATAATTGCTTCATTCAAAGGGGCGGGAATGTAGCAAAGCGGCACAAATAAGCCACTAAAATTTTTTGTTTTTTTCGGATGGTTAAACAATGCGGTTTCAGTGCCGCCGAGCGGCGAAGGAAATTGGCCGGCGGCGAAGTGGCCGGCCCGACGGGCAAAACCCTTCACCCCTTCTCAATGCACGCATACGCATTGTGATTGTGGATGCTCTCGTAATTTTCCGCCTCGACTTTATACCACGTCACCAGCGGATGCGCGTTCAGCCGCACCGCCACGTTGCGCACCAGGTCCTCGACGAACACCGGGTTTTCATAAGCGCGCTCCGTCACCGCCTTTTCGTCCTGCCGCTTCAGCAGCGCGAACAACTCCGAACTCGCCGACGCCTCCACGATCTCGATCACGTCCTCGATCCACACGATCTTCTTGAACCGCAGCGCCACCGTCACCTCGCCGCGCTGGTTGTGCGCGCCGTATTTGGCAATTGACTTCGAGCACGGGCACAACGTCGTCACGTTCACCTTCACCGTCAGCACAAAATCCGTCTCCGCGCCGCACGCCGCCGCGTCGAAGCGCGCGACGTAATCCATCATACTTTCCTTGCGCGACACCGGCGATTTCTTGGACATGAAATACGGGAACTCGATTTCGAGGTGCGACGTGGCTGAATTCAATTTCTTTTGCAGCTCGTGCAGAATCTCCATGATGTTTTCGACGTGGATGACGTTGCCATGCGCATTCAGCACCTCGACGAACCGGCTCATGTGCGTGCCCTTGAATTCTTTCGGCAGATCCACAAACATGCCGATGGTCGCCACGGTGTTCTGGAAGCTGCGCGCCTTGTCGCGCACCTGGATCGGAAAGCGCAGCCCGCGCACGCCCACTTTGTCAATGCGCAGTTCGCGGTGGTCGCGCTCGCTCTGCTTGTCATCCAGTTTCAACGGCGTTTTTTTGTGGCTGCGAGACATTGGCAAACCTTAGCAGTTTTGCGGAGTTTGGCAAAAAGTTCTCTTGAAAAACCGGGCGGGTCTGACAACTTGCACAATAATCATGAACGGGTTCCGCGTCGCAATTTTGTTCGCTTCAGTGATTTTTTGCACGGCTGATGCCGGAACTTTCCGTGTCGCCGCCTATAACCTTGAGAATTATCTCGACCAGCCGACGGAATCGCGTCCGCACGTCAAATCGTCCGAAGCCAAGGCGAAAATCCGCGAGAGCATCCGCGCGCTGAATCCTGACGTGCTCGCGCTCGAAGAAATGGGCGGCACCAATGCGCTGCTCGAACTCCGCGCCGCGCTCAAGGCCGAGGGACAAGATTTTCCATTTTGGGAACACGTCCAGAGTTTCGACACCAACATCCACGTCGCCGTGTTGAGCAAGCTGCCCATGGTCGCTCGCCGCCCGCACACGAACGAAATTTTCCTGCTCGACGGCCGCCGCTTCCAGGTCAAGCGCGGTTTCGCGGAAGTGGACATCCAGGCCGCGACCAATTTGACTTTCACGCTCCTCGCCGCGCATCTGAAATCGCATCTCACCACTCCGGATGCGGACGAGGCCGAGGAACGTCTCGGCGAGGCGAAAGTTTTGCGCGGCATTATTGACGCGCGCCTCGCCAAAGAGCCGAATGCGAAGCTCATCGTGCTTGGCGATTTCAACGACACCAAAGATTCCGCCGCGACGAAAGAAATTGTCGGACGCGGAAAATTCAAACTCACCGACGCGCGCCCCGCCGAGCGCAACGGCGACAACGCGCCCGGCCAGCCGCCCTATTTCGAGCCGCGCAATGTGGCGTGGACTTACCATTTCGGCAAGAGCGACACCTATTCGCGCATTGACTACCTCCTATTGAGTCCGGCGATGAAACGGAACTGGCTCGCGGGTGAAACATTTATTCCGTTCATCCCGAATTGGGGAATCGGGTCCGACCACAGACCGATTGTTGCTGGATTTCAGACGGGCGGGCAATGAACTTGCACTTTTGCTGAAACAGTGCGCGGCGTAGCGGCGTCTCGGCAGAGCGCCGCAAACTAATTGGAATCCATGCTGTTCAACGAATGGATTCGACTTACATGAATTGGATGGCGGCGGTCAATCGACGCGCCACTACGCCGATGCCCACGATGGCAAAAAATGCAAAACAAACCCCTTTTTATGGTTGGCATCCGCAGCGACCTTCGCAAATAGTTCTTGTTGGTTTTGTAGCAGTTACCTCATTCCCGGCGTGCGGCTGACGGATGCTGGAACTTACAGCGTGGTAGTGGCCAACAGCCTCGGCACCGTCACGAGCAGCAACGCGGTGTTGATTGTTTATTCCACGCCGGCGGCGAGCCTGGGCCTGTCAGCGGCGGCGAACGGAATACTCATCAACATCACGGGCGTCCCGGGCTGGCGTTATGCCATGCAAACATCTACCAACCTGACCACGTGGACCGGGTTGCTGACGAACAACGCGCCCTTCACATTCAACGACACAAACCTGTTGCGCAATCGGTCGCTGTTCTATCGGGCGGTGTATTTGCCGTAGTGGGCGATTGGTTGTTTGTTTCAAGGCCGGAGCCTGCGAAGGTTCCGGCCTTTTCGCCGCAGCGGCTTTCGGCAGAAAGCCGCCATCTGAAAATATTTTCGGCGAAATGTTTCCAGCGGCCGAACCTCGGCTTGGCATTTGCCGCGACGCCGCGACGTTCACGGCAGCAGCACGAGCCGGTAAAATCGCTGGGCGTCCGCGCCTCCGGAATTCGTGTCCACCAACATCGTGACGTTCGTGGTGGCGGCGACGGTGCCAAGATCCAGCCAGTCGGCTTGCGCCAGGTCGGTCTTGTATTGGACCTGATAGCTCAACCCCGCCAGCGAATTCCACACGAGTTGAAAACCATTGGTGCCGGCCGAAGAGCTGGCGAAGGTCACCGCCGGGACTGGCGTGACCCGCACATCGTCCAAGCCAAAAAAATTCGCGTCGTTTTCGGCGGCGAACTGCAACACGGCGCTGGTGTCGGTCGCCAGGGCCGTGAACTGGACGTTCGACCAGCCAAACGCGGGCGGGCTGACGACGTTGACGAAGTTGGTGCCGGCCCAACTGGCGCTGAACTGCTGGCCGCCGCCAGCTTGCGGATTGTCCAGCCAGCAAGAAACGAAATAACGCTCGCCGGGTGTCGTCTCCAGCGTCTGCGACAGCGTGGCCAGGTAACCGCCTTGACCGAGGAACGCGCCGAAGTTGCCGGAATGCACCAGGCCGGGATGAGCCAATTCGGTCGCCACGATGTTGTAAACAATATGGCTGTTGAACGTGTCGCCCACGAGCGTCCAGCCGGTGAAGTCGCCCGTCTCAAAGCCGCCGTTCTGCACGATGGACTGGCCGATGTCGAGGTGCACCGCCACGGTTTGCACGCGGGCCAGAGCCTGGTTCGTGACCAGCAGCGCGGCGCGATAGCTGCCGGGCGGCAACCCCTGGGGATTGATCAGTTGCAGGTTGATGCCGGCCGCACCGTTCGCAATCAGCGTGCCGTTGTCCGCCGAAACCGACAGCCAGGCCGGTGCGCCACCGAGCGACCAGGCGAGGCTGCCAGCGCCGGAGTTTGTCAGCGTAATCGTCCAGTTCGTTTGCGAGAACGGCCCGCCGACCAGACCGCTCGTTGAAAAAATGGCCTGCGGCTTGATGCCCAAATAATCCGGCGTCGTCAGCGCGTTGATGAGATTGGTGCCGGCCGGCGTGCCCCAGCCGGTGCAGAGATCGTAACCGGGCACCGCGAAAAAATTCGCCTGACTGCTGGCGTTGGTATTGTTGCCGGTCGTGATGTCGTGGAACGTCGGCGCATAATTTGTTCCCCGGCCCAGCGCGTAGAGTGCCGGGTTGAGAAAGCCGACGGACGGCTGCCCCAACTGCGCGGCCTGCTGGTTGATGAGCGCCGTCAGCCCCGCCCACAGCGGCGCGGCGCAACTGGTGCCGGCGGCCACCCCCTCCTGGCCGACGCTGATGATATAAACATTTTCCGCCGTCAGCGCCACATCCGGGACATTGCGCAGGACCAGCGATCCATGATTTGTCGTCATGTCCGTGCCCAACTGCCAGTCGGGAATCGCGACCGAGGTGCTGATGCCGCCGCCGCTGCCATACCAGTTGCCGCTGAACGAGTCATATCCTCGGTTCCAAACTGTTTCGGACTGGTAATTGCCGTTGGTGTCCGTGGTCAAAGTGGTGCCGCCCACCTGGATGATGTTCGGACTGTCGGAAGGAAAATCAATCACGCCGGTGAACGCGTCCAAGTCGCCGGTGGCGTTGAAGAACGATTGTCCCTGCGCCGCCATCTGCAGAAAAATCTGTTCTGCCGCCGGGTCGGGGCCACCCCCGCTCCACGAGCAGCTCAACTGCTGCGCCAGATTGTCATCCGCCATCCGGCTCAACACATCCACCCACGGACTTGGATTCGGCGCTTCATAAATGTAAATGTTCGACACGCCCGGCGACATGGACAGCACCATCTCGATGTCGAGCGACACCTCGCCAATGCCGGATCCCGTCCACGGGACGCCGCCGTCCACCGGCACCACCACGAGTGGCGGCACACCGTTCGTGAGGCCAATGGCGTTTGCATAGTTCGTGATGTCGTCCGCATGAAAACCGTCGAATTGCAACAAGCCCACGTTCTGCCCCGCGCCCGTCAGCGTCGTGCCTGGCACATACGCCTGGCGAAAATCATTGCCCATGAAACTGCCGCCCGGACTCGACCCGCCGTGCGGCGAGATGTTCGCCGGCTGTGGCAAAGGACGCCGCAGCAGATGTGGATGCGGCCGGGAAAAATCATCCAGCCCGCTGACGTGAAAAATCGGCAGCCGTGCGTCCACCGTGGGTTCCGTGTCCGGCGCGAAAAAATTCCGGTTCTCCTTCGGATGCCGGAACGCACTGAGCCGCACCTGCAACGCCCGCTCCACATCGGCAACTTTGCCGGCCACATCCAGCACCAACCGGTTTGGATGCGTCGCCGTCACGGTCAGTCCGTTGGTGGTCGCGAAATGGATGACCGCCGCGTTATCCGCCGGCGTCGGCCCAAAGCGCGCGGCAAATTCTTTCGGCGTCAGGTAATGATGATATTCCGGGCTGGCCGGATTGTAGATCGCCGCCAGCAAATTCGTCAGCGCCCCGGCGTTCCGCAACGGCAGACTGAGCGCGAGCCGCAACTGGTTCGTGCCCGGCACGCGCCCCAGCGGCACAAGGTGGCCGCGCGCCACCGCCGCCGGCACATGCCCCGGAGCCAGACGCTTGTCGGCGGCGCACAAGGGGACGACCGGAATTTGCAGCAGAAAGAAGAAAACCCAGACCCGCCCCCTCGCCTTGGATTTGAGGAATAAATGTGCCGGCATGATTTGAAAATAAAATGCCACAAATTATCCGGCTTGTCAGGAAATAAGGTAGTGTCTTAATTTGAATTATAATGGCCGGAAATCGGTTTTTGCCCGTTTATGATGAGATTATCCCCAACTCTATTGCTCCGGCGTGAATTTTGCCCCCAATCCCCCCTTTTATATCATCAATTTTATCAAATTTGTCTGACTCAAGGCCGGCCTTGACCAGAGACTTTTTAATTTGCCACCAGCCAGAATCCCAATGTTCAATTTTGAACGCGGCGGTTTCCAAGTCTTTGAAATGTTTGAAAAACGACTGATAAATCTCCATGCCAACGCCCAATAATTCCACGCAATCCGAATCCAGCGATTGTTCGGAAATCCACTTGGCGGCAAAGCGATTGTTGGCGTCTTGGGTCAGTGTGGAGATTATGTCTGAATCGGAAATTTCCCATTTGGAAACCGCCGAAACGTCAAACGGGAAAAAATGATTAACGATTTGATATGTCTCGCCATTGTATTTCACGTTCCTTAAAGAAGCGGTTTGGTTTGAATCGGAAAACAAGCTCCAAATAACGCACAAGCGGACAAACTCAATGCTTGGCTGACGATTTGGCATCAAAAATTGATCGCGGTCATTCAGCCATGTTTTTTTTACGTTTTTCCTTACGGCATGAACAATCATTGCCTTGTCAAAATTGTGTGGAAGGATGGACAGCGCGCCCGCACTAACATACGGGCCGGACAACAGCGCGACATTGTTGTAGTTTTGAACGTCGTTGCCCTTGCACATCAGCGACGCGAGAAAGCCCCTTGCCACACGGTCGCGCACGTCGCCATTGTCTCCCTTCACGGAAATAGCACTGCCCAACGGCGGGAAAATTTCCGTTGCAGCGGGGCGGTCAATCCATTTGCTTAAAAACCTTTCTCGGCGTTCGGATGTTATGATTTTCCGGCCAATCCTGCTCGTGTCGTCATCCAAGACAGCCACATCTATTTTTTGCGCCTCAAGTTGCTGTTGTTTTTCCAAATTCCAGACGATAAATCCAATCGGAAACGGATTAGCAGACTCCGTGCCGGAAAAATTAGCGGATGAGAATACAAAGCCATTCTCAAAACCGAATTGGAACACCTTGTCACGAAACTTTTGGTCGTTATTGGAATTGATGTATTTAAGGGTTGAAAACAATCCAAGGTGGGCGGTTTTATTTGCAAACTCACGACGAATACGAAAAAGAAACTGTGCAAACAATTCGCGGGAAACCTCACCAAGCCCCCACTGGTGCATAAGCGGTTGGATTTTCGTGGTGCTGACGCCCTGCTTGCTTTCGCCGGAATAGCCGGCCTTCTGCGAAGTGGCGAACGGCGGATTGATGAAAACAATCCACTTGATTTCCGGGTCGTTTAGATCACGCACCAAATTATCCGGCAGCTTTAATCCAGTCGCCCCATCAATCAAAAACTGGTCATCAAACACGCTTTGAATGTCATCGTTTAGGTAATCGTATTTGAACACGGTTGCTCCGGGAAACACCCGCTTGCAATGCTGGACATCCTCGGCAGACAAGGTTGAAAGATAAATTGATTTGTAGGCATCTGCCGGAAGAAACCATTCCAGATTTCCAGTCCCCGCAGCCATGTCCCAAAGCCGGTAATTTTTCCCCCACCACTTCGCGCCGATTACCTTTTCGAGATAGCTATGCGCTTTGCGCGCAAAGGGAACTGGTGTAAAAAATTCTCCGGTGAACCGGCGGATTGGTTCGTCGGTAAGGCGGTCAACTTTGGCAAGAATGTTTCGGATGGCGTCCGCGTTGGTAACTTTTTCGTAATTCGACCAAAACCATTCATATTCAACGGGCAGTATTTTCTTGGCTTTTTTTTCGTCCGGGCCGATGAAAAAAACAACCTTGTTGTTTTCTCGGTCATATTCCGACCGCCCTTGCTGAATATCGCACAGAAAATAGCGGGATGATTTGGTTCCGTTGCGGACAGCTTCACCAAAGCATTTGTTCCAATACGCAAAAACATCCTCAAAGTTTTCTTCGGTGATAAGTTTCTTTACGCGAAAATCCAGCGAGAGCTGCACCGCCTTGTATGCGGTTAGGTTTTGGCTGAAAATTTCAAAATCCGACTCATCCAAAACATCATAAACGCGAATCTTAATTTTGTTTTTGGGTTCGGCCTCAAATGAGGCCAGATCCTCAACCAGTTTTGCATCTGGTTGGCTTGGTGCCAATTCCCAATCATATTTGGTTTCGGCACAATAAAACTTTTGCCATTTATTTGTCTCGGTGAAAAACGAATGGCGTCCATCTGCAATGCAGATTATCGGCGGGATTACTTTGTCCGCATGGCCGAGTCGCAACTGCCGGACATAATACATCACTTGCGCGATTACGGCTGCGCGGGAATTTCTTTTGGTCAGACTGCGGGAAAACTTAAATTCAAAAAAAATCTCCGGCGAATAAAGGTCGTGTCTGAACTCGGTATCGTAATCGAGTCCAAAATTTTCAGCGTAGGCGTGTTTTACTTCTTCTTCCGTCTTGGCCTTTGCTAATGCCTTGCTGAATTTTGCAAACGATTTATTCACTTTTTTATTCTGCCCTGTTTGATGTCGCTGTAAATCGCCATTTTGACCGCCGTTTGCGGCGAGTCCACAGGCGGGATTTCCAGCACGGCAACAAACCGCTCGGTTTTGTTGTCCGGCCCGTCAGGATGCGACCAACCGTAAGCGCGCTTTGCTTTTGGGTGTCCCGTCAGATCGAAAACCTCAATCTCGCCGTCCAAAAGCGTTTCCCCACGAAACACTTCCCTGACGTGGACAGATTCGCGCCACGTCGCGCCGCAGTTGTGCAACTGCGAAACCGCGACTTGCAACCGCGCCAGATAATCAGATTTATTCGCCACAGCGTTCAACCAGTTCAGCAACCGTCCAGTGACTTTTTTCAATGCCAGCGGCCATTGCTGGCGTCATGCGGATGGCACTGTGAGTTTTCACAAAATTATAGTAAGCGAAATTCAGCGCAACCGCAGCCTCAAAGTTTTCAATCTTCTTGCTGAACGCGTTTGTCAGGCGTGTTAGGCGGCGGCAGTGCATCCGCAGCGTGTGGTTTTGCTTTTCAATATGGCTGGTGGTAATCCGCGCCACGTCAGGAGAACCGCTCACAATCGTCTTTTCAACTTTCACGACTTCCGCCGGGCTATACCGAACGGCGGCGGGCGCTGCCGCATTACCGAGCGGAGTAACGGAGTAGGTTTTTACCACTTGGCCGTAATCCGCATCTGCGCCAAAAGCGCGCTCAAATGCGTCGGGATATGCCGCCAGCGCGTCAGACGAAATCTGAACACGCAATGCCAAGCGGGAAGCCAGATCGCCCATAAACATCTTGGCGTGGTAGGCTTCGCGCTTGCCGACGATGAAAGACGGGATCAGCTTGGAATCAGAGTCGAGCGCGATGAACGTCCAGACATCGCCAAAGGTGCCAGCCCGTTGCGCGTTCTTTTGCTTTGAACCAATAAATCCCCAAATTTCGTCAATTTCCAAATTCCGGCAATTCAAACCGTGCATCTTCTCATCCATGATTTTCTTGCACGCATCGCCGACGCGCACGCCAAGATTCATAATCGTGTTGCGGTTGACGCTGGTGATGCGTTCAATTGCCCGGATGCTGCTGCCTTCGGCGAGCATCGAAATCACGGACACTTTCTTTTCGGTTTTGAGAATGTTTGCCATAGCGTTTATTTGATGTTTACTAAGTGTATGACTAAATGTATGTTTGGTCAACAATTATTTTCGTCATACGCAAAGTTTTTTATGAAACCAAAAATGGGCAGGCCGAAAGTCCCGAAGGCCAAACTGCGCGGAATCCTGGTGCAAGCCCGTGTTTCGCCGGAAGAAAGCCACGCGATCAACGGCGCGATACGCCAGACCGGACAGAGCAAATCCGACTGGATACGGAAAGCGTTGCTTTCCGCTGCGGGGAGTGATAAACCGATTCCATAATTAAATTGGATGCGAGGAGTCTCGGACTCCCAATCAGCGATTGTAAGGGACGCCGGTTTGCCAATTAACTTACGCACCCAGAACGGATTGAAAATTGCACGCATGGCGGGAAATGCAAATTATTTTTTGCGGTTACGATAAATATCCCAAAACACCAACAGTGCGGTAATAATAAAAGGAATTGACGCGACCGAGTTCCAAAACACGACTTTGAGGATAAACCTATTTTCGGATGCCATGCCATCGTTGCTCACCAAAGAAGTTGTTTTTTCATTCTTCGCTTTCATTGGCGGCGCGGTGGTGTTGATTGGGCTTTGGATGGAGTGGAGATCAGGAAAAAAGGATGAGGTCGAATCGGAAAAAGAATGGTTCTCTGACATCAACAAATTTCGGCGCCGGCATCGCAAATCACACGCTGGGGAGTTTTGGGTGATGTCCGGCGTTTTCATCGAAATAATTGTGGCGGTTGTATTCGTCACGATGGATGTAGTTGATAAACATAAATTTTCCGAGGATGTGAACAGAATTGACCCGACCAACCTTCCGGTGCTGAACATCAATGCGTTTGTAAAGCTACGGGTGAAAGGCAAAGATTTTCCCGATTTGACGCAGTGGGAATCAATCCCGCTTTCAACGAACTGGGGATCAAAAAAAACCACGCTAACATTATGCGGGAATGCGCCAAACAGTGTTTTGCCGTCTATTCCATCCATGATTGCCGATGATTTTGGCATCGGAACGGGGTTTTCAGATTTTCGAGAGTATTTCTTAAACTTCCGCATGGAATCCGTCAGTGCTGCAATGAATTTGCCGCTGCAATCAGCATCAAAGTCTTTAGGCGCAGCCCAATTCATTTCCATAGATGTGAAATTTTTACCGCCGCAATCCGAAGTTTTAGATGGATATGCTTTTGTAGTCGTCAATAATTCCCTCTGGAAATTGTTCCGCATACACCCGCAAAAAGACGCTCGCCAACCGTTTCCAAATAAAGAACAAGCTGAAATTCTATCAAAAATCCCTCTACACACATTTATGCGATGGGTCGCAATCGGTTCCAAAGAAGTGCTCGCTGAAGTAAAAATGAGCACGATGGAACCGGGCAAATTGACATCACTCACCAATGGCGAAATGTTTCCAGTTGAGGCAACATTTTTTCCAGCCGACTTCGTAATAGTCGGGACAAATGTTCCGAACGGCAAGATTGACGCAAGTTGGTAGGTTTTAGATTCCACACCAACGCAATTCACAACGAACATGATGATGCAGAACAGGCAAACCAGAGGTAACTTTTTATACGTCCATCCCTCAATTTCATGCCAACCGCCGATTCTGGCAATGGCATCCCGAATCCAAATTAAGACACTACCGGAAATAACATGCCTGCGCCGGGATTGTATCGTTCTCAAACAATGCTGGGTTCCGCCGGGCAACGTCCGCGAGCGGGCGGGAGCGGCGGTGAACCGCGCGCAGTCCAGCCGCTGCGCGCTGGCCGATCGCTGGCAGAATTCGCGGAGCGTCTGGACAGCGTGTGCTTCAGCCCCGCTTTGCCCGGCGCGTGGGGTCATGGTTTGTCAAAAACATAATACCAGCCCGCGCACGGTTGAACATGATTTGCCATTTGCACTTTGATCGCCTGGCATTAAATTTCCCCCATGAAAATCAATTTTGCATCGAAGCTTATCCTATGCGCCGCCGTGGCGATTCTGTTTGCCGGCTGCGCGACGCATCGCATTGACTGGAACGCCCGCGTGGGCAGCTACAACTTTGACCAGGCCGTCACGGATTTCGGACCGCCCGACAAGCAGGCGAAATTGAGCGACGGCAAACTCGTTGCGGAATGGGTCACGCGCTACAGCAACAGCGGCACGATCGCCATCGGCACGGGATTTTACGGCTATCCCGGCAGCGTCGGCTTCGTCCAGACCACGCCGAACTACTACGAAAGCAAACTGCGCCTGACCTTCAACACCAACAACGTCCTCGCCGCGTGGGCGAAGAATTAAAGTCCTTGCGGCCGGCCACCGAGAAAGGTTGAAGCGTGGCACCGGTTGATCGTTCGGTGGCTGGCACAGCGCTGCGCTGTTCGCGCCGGGTTGCAGTCCCTGGAGCGCGGATTGTCCCAATCCGCAGCGCGTGGACCGGCAGAGGAATTTGATTGTTTCTGCGCGCCAAGTCTGGCGGAGCGCTGCGAGTTGGGACAACTCGCGCTCCGGGGAAAGATGTTTTACGCGTTTTCGGAGAAATTCGTGATCGCGACCGTTAAGCAAATTGTTCCGCCTGCAATTCCTCGGCGGTCTCGCGCCAGTCGTCCAGGCGGTCGGCGACTCCGATTTCGTTCAGGTAATCCAGATTCAAACCGGCCGCGTCGGATTCATCGGCCAGCGCGTTCGCCACGTGGACGGCGGTCAGCGCGCTGAAATGTTTCACTTCGCTTTTTTCCGGCGTTTGATGGAACGCGACGGCTTCGACAATCGCGGCGGGCAAGCCCCACAGTCCGAACAGATACGCGGCGAGGCCAGTGTGGGTCGCGCCAAAAACTTCAAGTTCGGCTTCGGCCAGCGGAATTTTTTCCGCCCCGGCCAGCATAAAGGCTTTTTGAAATTCGTCAGGCAGGCTGTCAGCGAGCATGAGTTTGCCCATGTCGTGCAACATGCCGGCGGTGAACGCATCCTCACAGTCGGGGAATGCAGAGTGTTCGCGGCGCATGACGGCGCGGGCCAGTTCGCTGCATTTCATCAGATGCGTCCAGAGCGTGTCGGCGGAAAAATTTTTCAGCCGGCCCGGCGCGAAGCTGGCATAAACCTGCGCGGAAAGGGCGAGGGAACGCACGGTGGTCATGCCGAGCTGCTGCACGGCTTCCACTGGGTCGTGGACTTTTTCCGGCAGGCCGATGGCGGCGGAGTTGGCGACCTGTAAAATTTTGGCGGTGATGCCGGGATCCTGGGCGACGATTTTGGCGATGCCCTGGATGGAGGAGTTCGGCGATTCGATTTCGCGCATGATTTCGAGGTAGAGCAGCGGGAAACTCGGCAGGCTGCGCATTTTTCCGGCGAGGCCGCGCAGCTTGTCGTTCTGCAAATAAGCGTCGAGGCTGATGATGCGGGCGAGGGCGGCCTTGAGAACTTTCACGTCGAACGGTTTCGGGATGAACAGATGCGTGCTGTTCAGCGAGTCGGCGGCCTCGGCCTGGTCGGTGATGCCGGAGATGATGATGCGCGAGGTTTGCGGATGCAGTTTGCGGACTTCGGCGAGCAGTTGGATGCCGCTCATGCCGGGCATCTGCATGTCGGAGGCGACCACGTCAAAGGCCTGCTGCCGGAGCAACGCCACCGCCGCCTGGCCGTCCGGCGCGGTGGTGACTGCCCACCCGCGGTCGGTGGAAAGCATCATGGCGTAGAGCTGGAGCAGCACTTCGTTGTCTTCGACGAACAAGATTTTTTTCATCTGATTTGACTTCCGAACCCGCCCAATTCGTGCAATGACGCAATTTGACATTGCAGCGTGGCGTTGTTCTGATATGGTTATCGCTCGTTTTAACAAAAGATTTAACAAAATATTTATGTCACAGCATCGCAGCCTCCGCGCCGCCTCCACTTTGGGCGGCAAACGCAATGTCCTCAAGCGTTTCGAGCGCACGGCCCTTCTCGAAAAACGCGGCCAGCGCAAAGCCGGGGACAAGATCACCGGGCTGCGCAAGACCAAGCCCAGCGTATGATCCGTGCCCGATGCCGGGTGGCGAGTGACGCGAAATTTCCGCTACTTGTCACGCGTCACGCATCACGCTTGTGGTTCGCCTCCAAAAATATCTCGCCGACGCCGGTGTGGCTTCCCGCCGGGCCGGCGAGCAGTTCATTTTGGCCGGGCGCGTGGCGGTGAACGGCCAGCCCGTCCTCCTGCTCGGAACGAAAATTGATCCCGACCACGACCAGGTGGCGGTGGACGGAAAATTCGTCCACGCGAAAAAATTGATCTATGTTGCTTTGAACAAACCGCCCGGCTGCGTATGTTCGCGCAAGGACGAGCTGGACCGGCCGACGATTTATGAGCTGCTGCCGCGCGAGTGGGACACCGTCCAGTCCGTCGGACGTTTGGACTACAACAGCGAGGGATTGATTTTTTTGACGAATGATGGACAATTCGCCTTGCGCCTGACGCATCCGCGTTATGGCATCCGGAAAAAATATCTCGCCACCGTCGAGGGCGAGGTGACGCCGGCGATGCTCCAGTTGTTCAAGTCGGGCATTTTTCACGAGGGCGAACGGTTGAAGGCGCTGGTGGCGAAAATGGTTTCGCACACGCGCGCCAAGAGCGTCGTGGAACTGGAACTCGGCGAAGGCAAGAACCGCGAGGTGCGGCGCTTGTTTGAGTCGCAGGCGCTGACGGTGAAAAAATTGCAGCGGACGCAGATCGGAAAAATCCGGCTCGGCGAATTGAAGCCGGGCAAATGGCGGACGCTGAACGCGGTGGAAATAAAAACTTTGATTTCAGATTTATGAAAACGAACTGCTGGTTGATTTTAGGAACGATGATCGCCACGACTGCCGTGGCGCAGGTCAACACCAACAAGCTGCCGGAAATTCCCCCGCCAGCCTTCGCCACGCCCGCCGCGTCGGCGCCGGTGGTTGCGCGGGTCACACAGACCAATGCGCCGGTGAAAAAGGCGGTGGTCAAGGCCAAGAAAAAAGTCGTCAAGAAAGCCACGGCCGCCGCGAAGCCGGTGGTGAAAAAAATCACCGAGCTGCCGGTCACGCTGGTTCCCGGACCGGCCACGGTCGCCGCTGACAACGTCAATTTGCGCGGTCAGGCGGGCCTGTTGGGCGAAGTCGTCGGTCAGGTGAAAAAGGGCGACACAGTCAACGTCCTTTCCGAAATCACGCTCGACAAACCCAAGGCGGGCGAGCCGGCGCACTGGGCGAAGATCGCCCTGCCATCCGGCACCAAGGTCTGGATCAACTCCAGGTTTGTGGACGCGACGAACATGGTGGTCGCCGTCAAGAAACTGAATCTGCGCGGCGGGCCGGGCGAGAATTACAGCGTCCTCGGCGTGGTGGAAAAAGGCGCCACTGTCACCGCCGTCACCAGCAAGGGCGACTGGACCCAGATTGAGACGCCGGCGAGTGCGTTCGCCTTTGTCGCCGCCACTTATCTCAAGCAGGAAGTGCCGGTGTCCGAGCCGAATGTTCCCGTGACGCCGGTGGTTGCCGCCGTTCAACCTGTTCCCCCGACGCCCACCACCGTTCCCGAACCGACACCCACGACGGTGGCCGAGCCGCAACCGGTTGCGCCGCCGACCAGCCTTCCGGCGACGTCTGAAACAAGCGTTCCCCCGGTTGCGCCCGTTGCGGTGGCACCGGCACCGACTCCGGCCCCGGTGACACCCGCGATGAGCGTTCCGTTGCCCACGCCCGCCGCTCCGGAAGTTGTGGACACCAATCTCCCGCCGCCGCCGCCGCGCATTGTGACGCACGAAGGCTCGGTGCGTCCTTCCGTCAGCCCGGTCGCGCCGACGACTTACGAGCTGTTCGATCCGGCGAACGACAAGGCCATCAATTATCTCTACACCGCGACCACCAATTTGAATCTGCACCGTTACAATGGGCTGCACATCACCGTCACGGGCGAGGAAGGCATGGAACCCCGCTGGCAGGACACGCCGGTGCTGACCATCCAGAAGATTTATGTGCTGTCCGGCGGCGACGCGCCCAAGCCGAGCAACGACGCATTAAAGCCCGTCAAGCGTTCCCGGTTTTGATGCCGGACTTTTCCGGTTCCCGTCGTGAACAATCTCATTGAGGGTCGCGCCATCGCCGCGCAGATCCAGCGCGAACTCACCGCCCGCGTGGCGGATTTGAAGACGCGCGGCGTGGTTCCCGGACTCGCCTTCGTGCGCGTCGGCGATGACCCGGCGTCCAAAGTCTATGTCGGTCGGAAGGAAAAAGCCTGCGCCGAACTCGGCATCATTTCCGAAACGCATGTCTTGCCGGGAAAAACTTCCGAAGCGGATTTGCTCAAGCTCATCGAGAAATTAAATTCCGCAAAACACCTTCATGGAATTCTCGTGCAGGCTCCGCTGCCGAAACACATCCGCGAATCCGTAATTTATTCCAGCGTGCGGCCAGCGAAAGACGTGGATGGTTTTCATCCGGTCAATGTCGGCAAGCTCATGCTCGGCGACGCGACCGGGTTCCGTCCCTGCACGCCGGCGGGCGTGGTGGAATTGCTCGTGCGCAGCGGCGTAAAAACCGAAGGCGCCGAGGTGGTCATTCTTGGCCGTGGCAACATCGTTGGCAAACCGATGGCCGCGATGCTTTGTCAAAAGGGCAAGGCGGCGAACAGCACCGTCACCATTTGCCACTCCGCCACGCGCGACATCAAAGCCCATTGTCTCCGCGCGGACATCATTGTGGCGGCGATGGGCGTGGCGGAATTTCTGAAGGCCGACATGGTCAGGCCCGGCGTCGTGGTGATAGACGTGGGCGTAAACCGCGTGCCCGATGCCGGCAGCAAGACGGGCACAAAACTCGTGGGTGACGTGGATTTTAAAAACATCCAGCCCATCGCCGGCAGGATCACGCCGAACCCCGGCGGCGTCGGCCCGATGACCATCGCCATGCTGCTGCAAAACACCGTCCGCGCGGCGGAACAAGCGGTCGGTTGAACCGCGTCAGTTGTGGCGAAACTCTAACCCGCCCAGAAACGCGCCCGCCGTCAGTCAGTTGGTTTCGACCTTCCTCATCCCGGCCAAGCTCATGCCCTCACCTCACCCCGGCCCTCTCCCCTCCCTCCGAGGGAGCGGAGAGGGAGAAGCACTCCCCGCAGTGCTATCTCCAAACATCTTTGCGGGCGGCGAAGATTTTCGCGGAGCGCGGACAGCCTTGTCCGCGAGTCCCGACCCGCTCGCGAGCAACCCGCGGACAAGGCTGTCCGCGCTCCGTTGGTTGCGGCTCCGCCGCGCTATGTCTTTGAAAATACCAACGACGGGATGGGCCGGACGGTTAAGTGCGGGTTGCCGCCGGATTCCCGCCATTTTTTCCCTGACATCCGGTGATTCTCCGCCAGAATGAACATTCATAATTTTATGCAAGCCACTCGTATTCTCCCCGATCTCCAATGCTCGCTGCTGTGCGAAGAAGTCCGCCAGGAAGTGAACGGCAACCTCTTTCTCATCGGCGTCGTGCATTTCCTCCGCATTCCGCAACTGCCCATCGTCGCGGCCCGCATCTGTGTCTTCAACCGCTGGACGGCGGGCATCGGCCAGTTCACCGAAAGCGTGCGGCTCGTCGCGCCGGACCAGACCACGGTCGTCAGCAAGGGCGAGTCTAAGTTCGAACTGCGCGATCCGTCCATGAGCGCGACGAACGTGATGTTCTTCGGCAACGTAAAGTTTGAGACCGCCGGCACTTATTTTATCGAAGTCAATGTGGATGACGTGATGAAGCTGCGTTATCCGCTGCCGGTCGTCGTGGTGCCGCCGCCAGGCCAGACGCCGCCGGCGGAAAAAACAGTTTAAAGCCGCCGTGTCACCGTCCGCGTTCTCGATTTTGTTTTCGAGGACGAGCCGGGTGGGGTTTTGAAACTTCATCAACCGCTCTGCTTCTGTTAGCCTTTGCGGCGTGAGTGCGTTTACCGAACCGGCCTTTGCCTGGGAACCCATCACGCCGCGCGGCGTGGCGGCGTTCGCCCGCGGGTCGTTTGAGCGACTCTTTGTGATGCAGGCTGTCATTGCCTTGCTCGCCGCCACCGCCGTCGTGTGGATTTTGTCCGATGGCATTTTCCCGACGATGGATGCCGCCATCGGCCAACTGCCGGACACGGGTGAAATCCATGCCGGCAAACTCGACTGGCGCGAGGATTCGCCAGTGCTGCTCGCGGAAGGGAAAATTCTGGCCTTTAGCGTGGATTTGGAACACGGCGGTGCGCTGCGTTCCCCGGCGGATTTTCAATTTGAATTCGGTCGCGACTCCGTCCGCATTTTTTCCTTGTTCGGCGAAACGGTGATGCCCTATCCGCCCGGCTACATCATCGCCTTCAATCAGACTGACGCGCGGCCCGCATGGGGTGCCTGGGCACCGGACATTCTGGGACTCGCCGCCATCGGCACTTTTTTCGGCCTGCTCATCGTCTGGGCGCTGCTGGCCACGATTTATTTTTTGCCAGTCTGGCTCGTCTGTCTGTTCAGCAACCGTGATCTGACCTTTTGCGCCAGTTGGAAACTCGCCGGAGCCGCGCTCATGCCCGGCGCGCTGCTGCTGGCGCTGGCGCTGACGCTCTACGATTTCGGCGGGTTCGACATCGTGCAACTCTGCTTTGCCTTCGGGATGCACCTGGTCATCGGCTGGATTTATTTGTTTGTCAGCCCGATGTTTCTCAACCGCGCCCTGCCGGCGGAGAAGCAGAATCCGTTCAACTCGGGCAATTGATTCGTCGAGCCGAACGATGAACTTCCGGTTGGCTGCGACGAGCCGGAAGGTCGGGGAAATAAAAAATCAGTCGGCGATTATTTGGTGGCACCAGGTTCTGTGGCCACCTTCGCGCCAAAACGCAATTTGGTGATGACCAGCTTGCCGTCCTCGGTTTTCTTGTAAGCGCCGCCCACTTCGTCTCCCACCACGCCGTCGGCCAGGGTGGCCGTCTTGCCGTCCTTGGTGATGATTGTGTCGGAATTAATCACGAACGTGCGAACCCCCACGGAAATGGTTTTGCCGGCAACATTCGCTTCCTTCAATTTGCCGTGGAACGGCAGCACGCCGGATTTGTTGTGCCCGGCCTTGGCTGCGGCTGCACCGTCGGCGGCGGCCGTCTTCTTGACCGGTGCAATCACCGGCGCGTTGGTGTCCGCCATTTTTTTCCTGTGTCTCACCGTCGGGACCGCGTTGGTGTCCGAATCGGCGGCGCGTGAAAGTTCCGGCGTGGCGACTATGGCAAAAGCCAGCAGTCCGAACGTGCCGAGTCTGAGGATGGATTTCATAGGAGTCATATTTTTGTTGGTTATTGGTTAATAAAACTATTTGCCGAACAGTCTGGCGAGATCTCCCAGGCCGAGTCCGCCGGAGCCGCCCTGCAACAAGGCGGAAATGTTGTTTTGCAGATCCGCGCCGCCCACACTCTGGCCGTGCGGCGTCAGCTTGTCAATCACCGTGGGCAGCAGCGCGGCCAGCCCGCTCGTTGCCTGAGACGGATGCACGCCCAACTGCCCGGCCACCTGCTGGACGGTGTCGTTGCCGAAAACCTGCTGCACATGATCGCCGGTGATGGGCGGATTCGGCCCGGTGCCGACCCATTGCTGTGCCACCGCGCCCAAGCCATGCGCCGTGAATTTTTGAACGATGCCGTCAATGCCGCCGTGCTGCAGGATCAAGCCGGTGACAATCTGGAGCAGCGGGTTTTGTCCCTGGCCGCCGCCCGTCAAGGAACCAACAAGGTTGTCGAGTAATCCCATAACCGCGTCCAAAATCTCACTGCTAATAAATAAAAACGCTCTTTTTTGCGTTTGGAAAATAATTTATCTGCCGCAGCCGCCCCGCCGAGCAGTGCAAACAAAATTACGAAAAACTGATAAATCTTCATTGCTTAAAGAATTTTCTCAACGAAAGACTTAATTGAATCAAAATTCGAAAGCGAATGCCCCATAGTGAAAAGATGATTCACGGTAGTCTATTTGTGCTTCAAATAATCAAACACCATAATAACAATCTGGACAACGGCAAATGCTCCTAACATGATTGTCCACAATTTTATTCCAGGTTAAATAGGATTTCTTGTATCGGCGTTGGTGGTATAAACGCCGCCCCTCCTCATTTTAATAGTCTATCCGTGATTACGTCTTCGCAAAACTTAAAAACCCTTAACTCGTTATCATATCTACCAGCGCTATTTAAAGTTTTTAGTTGAGTGATTAACTCCTTTAGTTCTTCAGAAATAGGATGTTCGCCCTCTCTTGCTTTGTAAACATCTTTTGAAAGTCCGACCAAATAAAGCTGAAAAGCCTCTTTATCTAAGAGGTTTTCGATAGCCTGTGATGCGTTAGCTTCGTCACCTGCCCGAAGAAAATATAATGCGGACAAAATATAGTCGTGGAAAGCATATTGCTTATCTGTTAGTGTTTTTTTGGGCATATAGTTAGCTTCTACCAATAGTGTTCCTCCGATTGCGGTCGCCGTCTGCTTATAGGTGTTTGTTTGAAAGGTGGCAAGTTGCGCGTTTGCGTCGTTTACCCATTGGTAAAGGTTGTTCGTCATAAATTCAAAAACCTGTAATTTGATTTGAGAATCTAGGGTTAATAAATTCGTCTTAATTAAATCACCCGCGTTTGTAATTGCCGTGACAACATTGAACCATTTCATGTCATTCGTGTGACTCATAGCAATAAACTGATTTTGCAAACTGTTGCTAATTGTGGTGAAGGACAATTCAGTTTCGGTTTTCAACTCAAATAGTTTCTTGTCATTTGATGCAGTTAAGTCTTGCTGTGCTAATAATAATTGCTTTTGGAGCAATTCAACGTCTTTCGTTAAATTTACAGTGTCTCTTTCGTAGTTGCTATGGGAGGAATAGATGTTTCCCGCGACTAGGGCGAAAGCAAGTGCTGATAAAGTGCCGAATCCCCATACGAGAAGACTAAACATCTTTTCATTTGTTTTTTCAAGAATCTGTAACCGTTGTTCCGTTTGGTCACTTGATTGCGGTGGCAGATTTGTTGGTTCTGACGGTTTTTCGGATTCGTTGCCCATACCTTGACCGTAGCAAATCTGCCCGGATTTGTCATCGGTTTTTTCTGCGGTGGTGTCTTTGGGTGGCGCGGTGTCGTCCGTCTCGTCCAGGCCCATTCTGGCGAGGTTTAAGGAGTGTTGCGATTATTCTCTATCACATGTGACAGAGATTAAAAATTGTCAATCCATCCGTGAGGATGGGCGACGTGTTCTGGCCGTGTTCTTGAGGTTTTTTTGTTTGTGTCTTGAAACCTGATAAACCCCTTGTAAAATTGAGGCGTTATTAATGTTGTCAACCAATACATTTTACCCGCATGAAGTGGACACAAACTTTGATTCCGACCCTCCGCGAAGCCCCGGCTGACGCGGAAATCGTCTCGCACAAATTACTTTTGCGCGCCGGCCTCATCCGCAAGCTCGCTGGCGGTGTTTATACTTTTCTTCCGCTCGGCCTGCGCGCATTGCGCAAGGTGGAGCAGATTGTCCGCGAGGAAATGGACCGCGCCGGCGCCATCGAGGTGCTCATGCCCGCCCTCCAGCCGCCGGAAATCTGGCAGCAGAGCGGCCGCTACCAAACCGCGAGCAATGTGCTGTTCAAGTTGAAGGACAGCGGCAATCGTGAATGGGTTTTGAGTCCGACGGCGGAAGAAGTCATCACCACGCTCGCCGCGAATGAAATCAATTCCTACCGCCAGTTGCCGAAGAATTTTTACCAGATCAGCGTGAAATTCCGCGACGAAATCCGTCCGCGCTTCGGGCTGATGCGCGCGAAGGAATTCATCATGAAGGACGCGTATTCGTTCGACACCACGGACGAGGGCGCGATGGCCAGCTACAAAAAAATGTATGACGCCTACACGCGCATCTTCGCGCGCTGCGGGCTGAAGGCGTTTCCGGTCGAAGCCGACACCGGCGTCATCGGCGGCAGCCATTCGCACGAGTTCATGGTGCCCGCCGAAACCGGCGAGAACGAAGTGGCGTTCTGCGAGGCGTGCGGTTACGCGGCGAACATCGAGAAGGCCACGAGCGGCATTCCCAAAACTGCCGCGCGCGAAATCGGCGCGGCGATTGAAAAATTTGCCACGCCCGGCGTGGTGACAATCGAAGCGTTGAGTAAGGAACCTTACAAAGTTCCGGCGAACCGCCAGATCAAGACGCTCATTTACATCGCGGATAGCAAACCGATTATCATTTTGATCCGTGGCGATGATCAGTTGAATGAAACGAAACTGCTGGCCAAGACCGGCGCGGTCGCGGTTCGACCCGCAACGCCGGATGAAATTTCTCTATTGCTCGGAGCAAAACCTGGAAGTCTTGGTGCTGTATATCTTAACTTTGAAATGTTTCCGGACGATGTTCGTAAAGTTCTTTTGGAGACACGCAAAGTTCTTGTAGAAACGCGTAAAACTCTCTCGGAAACAAACGGGATTGATGAATGCGAAAATATAAAAGTTTTTGCCGACGAGCGTTTGCAGGGTGCGAACGATATGACCACCGGCGCCAACATAGATGGTTTCCATTTGAAAAACGTTTCGATCGATCGCGACATCAAAGTGACCACGTGGTTTGATCTGCGCACCGTCACCGCCGGCGAGCCGTGCGTGAAGTGCGCCAAGCCGCTGAAAATCCGCCGCGCCATCGAGGTCGGCCACGTCTTCAAGCTCGGCACGAAATACAGCGAGGCGTTGAATGCGACGTTCCTCGACGTGGACGGTTCGCGCAAGCCGTCGGTCATGGGCTGCTACGGCATCGGCGTCACGCGCACGTTGCAGGCGATCATCGAGCAGAGCAACGACAAGGACGGCGTCATCTGGCCGTTGAGCGTCGCGCCGTATCAGGTGTGCATCACGCCGCTGGCCGTCGCGCCGGAAAGCCAGGCGATGCAGCTCGCGGAAAAATTCTACGTGGAACTTACGGCCAAAGGCGTGAACGTGATTCTCGACGACCGCGACGAGCGCCCCGGCGTCAAATTCAAGGACGCGGATCTCGTCGGTTTCCCGATCCGCATTGCGCTCGGTGAAAAATCGCTGGCGAAAGGCGAAGTGGAAATCAAGCCGCGCAACGGGGCATTGCAGTCCGTGAAGATTGATGACGCGGTGGCGGCGGTCTTGAACCTGACGCAGGCCTAGCTCGCCGCGGCAACGACGCTTTTGCTGTCGAGCGCTTCGCGCACCATCCGGGTGATGTCGGCGTAGGAATACGGCTTGGGCAGAAACCGGGAATTCGTGCGTTCGAGAATTTCCGTGCTCACAATGTCGTCGGAGTAGCCGCTGGTGAAAATGACCCGCAGGCCGGGCTGTTCGGCGAGCATTTTCTCGGCGAGTTCCATGCCGGAAACGCCTTCGGGCATCTTCATGTCGGTGAGGAGCAGATCTATTTCCGCCCGATGGTTCCACCAGACCTGCAAGGCTTCGCGACCGGAACCGGCTTCCAAAATTTTGTAGCCGCAGTTGACGAGGAAGTCGCGCGCCATTTCGCGCAGGACGATTTCGTCTTCCACGACAAGGATCGTTTCCGAACCGCCCGTGGCCGTCGGCTCGGCCCTGGCCGGTTGACTGGGCGCGGCCACCGGCGATTCGTCGCTGGCCGGAAAATAAACGGTGAACGTGCTGCCCCGCCCGACTTCGCTGGCGACTTCAATCCAGCCCGCGTGTTGCTTGACGATGCCAAAAACGGTGGCGAGGCCGAGGCCGGTGCCTTTGCCAACGCCCTTGGTGGTGAAGAACGGCTCAAAAATACGCGCCCGGATTTTGGGCGCCATGCCACAGCCGGTGTCGGTCATCTGCAGGCGCACGAAATGGCCGGGCCGCGCTTCGGGATGGTATTCGAGAAAATCCGGAACGACGCGGAATTCATCCAGCTTGACCGTCAAGGTGCCGCCTTTGGGCATGGCGTCGCGGGCGTTTACAGCGAGGTTCATCAAGACCTGGTCAATCATGCCGGCGTCACCATAAATGGCCGGCGGTTCATGCGGACATTCAAAGTGCAGCGCAATGTTTTCGCCCAGCAGCCGGCCCAGCATCTTGGTCAGATTGGCGACGGCCTCGCGCAGGTTGAGCGGTCGCGGCTGCATGAGGTTCTTCCGGCTGAACATGAGAAGCTGGCGGGTCAGGCCGGCGGCGCGCTCCGCCGCGCCATGCACCGCGAGCGTGGCGTCCTGCACCTGCGGCGACAGCCCCGGGTCCATGAGCAGCCGGCTCGTATGGCCTTGAATGATGGTCAGCATGTTGTTGAAATCATGCGCCACGCCCGCCGCGAGCTGCCCAATGGATTCCATTTTTTGCGACTGCAACAACTGTTCCTCGAGACTCAGGCGGGTCGTGATGTCTTCACCATAGCAATGCACCACGTTGCTGGACAGGACGGGATGAAACGACCAGGCGATGGTGTGCTCGCTGATTTTGGTCTCCAAATTGGCCCGGCTCGCGCCGGATTGCAGGCAGCCGGCGACGATCTCGCGGGTGTTGTCCGGCAAAATCTCAGCCGGGCGTGTCCGTCCGGCGGCTTGCATGAGTCTTTCGGCGGCGGCGTTGAAATAGGTGATGGTGCCGTCGGCGGTCATTTCCAGCGCGGGGTTGGGATTTTCCTTCACGAACGCCGCCAGCTTCTGCGTGTCCGCCTCGGCCCGTCGCCGGTCCGCCGCCATGCCGATGGTGTTGGCGGCGGAAAGCAAAAACTGCACCTCGTCCGCCGTGAAAATGCGCCGGTGCCTGGAAAAAACCGCCAGCACCCCGAACGGCAGCCCGCGTGTGGGAATCGCGGTGGTCAGGCCGCTGATCACGCCGTGGTCCGACAACAGCGGCGGCATCTTGAATTGCGGTTGCACCGCGGCATCATTCATCATGGCAACTTCTCCGGTGTCCGCCGTGAATCCGATTTGCGAATCCCGCCCGCTGAACGTCATCGTCTGGCCGACCGTGCCGGTCTTCCAGCCCGTGCCGGCCAGCATCACCAGGCGGCCGTCGGGCAGACGCTGAAACACCGCCGAATATTCAACGGCCAGCAGTTGTCCGGCCAGGATGGCGCTCTGCATGAACAGGGTTTCCATGTCGCTGATGGTCAGCGCACACTGGCCGAGCGCGGCGACGCTGGTTTGCTGGTGGGCATGGTCGCGCAATTTTCGTTCCGCCGCGTCGCGCTCCTTCGCGCGCTGCTCCAACGCGGCGGCCATCTCGTCGAATTTTTGCGCCAGCTGGCCGAGTTCACCTTCGACCTGATGCATCCCCGTCCGCGCCTGCAAATCGCCGCCGGCCAGCCGCCGCACGGCCTTGGACAACGCGCGGACCTGCCGCAAAATAAAATGTTCCCCGCCATACCAGGCCGCGACCAGGGCCAGCAAGCCGACGATGAAGCTCTCCCACGGAACGTTCAAAGCGTAAACCTTCAGCCAGGCGGGGGCGTATTGCCAGAACCAGTTCTGATTGACGATATAAGTGAGGACCAGCGCCGGCGATATCCACAAAAAAACGCTTGCCACCAACTGCATGCGCACGCTGGAAAATCGTTTGATGAGTTTCGTAGTCATTCAGAACCAACCCCATTATAGACCAGAAATTTATGAGGGAAAACTTTTTCAAGCCGGCGGCGCCAGCGCCGCCGCCCGTCCGCGTGGCAGCCGGCCCAGATGAAAAATCAGAAAGCCGTGCAGGAACTGGCGCAGTTCTTCATTTTGCGCTCCAGACAACTTCAGCCGCGAGTTTTCTGCCCAGTCGCCTGCCAAAAGCGCCCGGACGATTTTTTTTGCGCCGTGCGTCAGCCGCGTTTCGGCCAAATCCGGTTCCAGCCCCAGCTCGCGCAGCAGCTTGAGTTCGAGCGCGAAAATATCCGACGGCTGCGGTGGTTGCGCGCAGAGATGCTTGAGAAATCCGCGCACCAGTTCGAAAATTTCCGGCAGCGGGAATTCGGTCTCCGTCGCCTGCTCGATGAAAGCGGCGGCGTAGCCGGCCTGCTGCAACTTCAAAATGTCTTCGCGGATCGCGCTGTGGGTTTCGCGCAATTTCACCTCGCGCAAATGATGCAGCTCTGAACCTCGACTGCGGCTGAACGAAAAATCCGCAGCGTAAAACAAGTCCAACTTGCCGGCGAACGGTGATTTGGGCCGCCGCGCCCCTTTGGCCACGGTGGCGATGCGCCCCAGTTCCGGCGTCAGCCAGTGGACGATTAAACTCGTTTCCGTAAGCGGCCGCGTGCGCAGGATGATGCCGCTGGCAGACTCCATCATTTCAAAATCCTCCTCGTCCTCGTTCTCGTCCTCGTTCTCGGCATACGATTCGATTACGAGGACGAGGAGGAGGACGATTTAGGCGGCAATTCCGGCGCAATCGAGCCGAGGCTGACGATGTATTTGATGCCTTCAGCGACGCTCATGTCCAGCTTCGTCACTTTTTCCTCCGGCACCAAAATAAGAAAACCGGAAGTTGGATTGGGGGTGGTCGGAATAAAAATCGCCACCAGATTTTTTCCGGATTTTTTTTGGACTTCGCCTTGCGCATCGTTCGTGAGGAAGCCGACGGAATAACTGCCCGGCCCCGGAAATTCCACGAGCACCACCGTTTTGAAGGAGTTCTTGTTGCCCGAAAACGCCTCGTTGAGCTGCTTGATCGCGCCATAGACCTTGTTCAGCAGCGGCACGTTCATCATCGCCGTGTCGAGCCATTCCAGCATCCGCTTGCCGATGTAGTAACGTGCCAGCAAACCGACCAGCGAAATCAAAAGCACCGCCAGCGCAAACGCCAGCACGCTCCAATACCAGAACATGTCGCCAAACTGGCCGTTTTCGTAGATGTCTTTTTTATCCAGGACAAATTTGAGAAAGAACAGCAGCGTGTCGGTGAAGTTCGAGGCCGTGCGGAACAGCCACGCCACGGCAGCCACCGAGACGATGGCCGGCAGGGTCACCGCCAGTCCGGCCAGGAAACTCGCGCGCCAGCGGGCAAATAGGGTTTTTCTCACGCGTTGATCTTACCCGTCCGCGAAAGTTGCGCGAGTGAAAACCTTTTTTCCAACCGCCGCACCAGCCGGTTTTCCTCACGTTTCATTTTGCGCCGCAGATCCGGCTTCAAATCGTCATGGCCAAGCAGATGCAAGACGCCGTGGACAACGTAGCGCACGACTTCCGACTGCCAGCTTGTTTTGAATTTTTTTGCTTGCGCTACCGCGTCGTCCACGCTGATGAACACTTCGCCGTGCAGCGTAGGACAGGCGTCGTGCCTGTCTCCATCTTTTGAGCATTTAGAATGAGACAGGCGCGACGCCTGTCCTACATCGTGGTAATCAAACGTGATCACATCCGTCGAACCTTCGTGCTGAAGAAACTGACAGTTCACCCGCGCCATCTCCTTCGCGCCGACGAGATTGATGCCAAGTTCCGCCTCGGAAATTTCCAGTTCCGAAAACAATACGCTCGCGATCTGCTTGAGCAAACGCGAGTTGATTTTTTCCGTTCGTTGTCGGTTGGCAATGGCGATGCTTTGGCCCATTTACGATTTACGATATACGATTTACGAGTTTGGCGACAGTTTCAAGCAGATCGCGTAAATCGCATATCGCAAATCGTAAATTTATTCAGTCTTGGCCTTGCCACGATGTTCCTCGTAGGCCGCGATGATGCGCTGCACCAGCGGATGCCGCACCACGTCGCGCTTGGAAAATTCAATGATCGCGATGCCCTCGGTGTGCTTCAGCGCGCGATGCGCCTCGGCCAGCCCGGAATGTTTGTGCGGCGGCAAATCAATCTGCGTCTCATCGCCGGTGATGACCGCCTTCGAACCGTGACCGAGCCGCGTGAGGAACATCAGCATTTGCTCGGTCGTGGAATTTTGCGCTTCATCGAGGATGATAAACGCGCCGTTCAGCGTGCGTCCGCGCATGTAGGCCAGCGGCGCGATCTCAATCGTCGCGCGCTCCATGTGCTTGGCGATGTCCTCGGCGGGCAGCATGTCGTGCAGCGCGTCGTGCAGCGGACGCAGATACGGCGTGATTTTTTCCAGCAGGTCGCCCGGCAAAAATCCCAGCGCCTCGCCGGCCTCGACCGCCGGCCGCGTTAAAATAATCCGTGAAACCATGCCTTCGCGCAAAGCCGCTAGCGCCAGCGCCACCGCCAGATACGTTTTGCCCGTGCCCGCCGGCCCAATGCCGAACGTGATGTCATGCTTGCGGATGGCGTCGAGATATTTTTTCTGGCCGACGGTTTTCGCGGTCACCGCCGGCTTGCGTTCGTGCGTCATCACGCGGTCGCTCACCATGTCCTTGAGCGTCGTGGCCCCCTCGTGTTTCACCACGTTGAGCGCGTGCGAAAATTCGCGGTTCTTCACCGGCGAACCGGCCTTCAACATATTTTCCAACGACGCAAAAAGCTGTTTCGCGCGTTCCACGGCTTCGGCGGGGCCGTCCAGCTTGATCCAGCCTTCGCGCGCCGTCGCCTTGACGCCGAGTTCCGTTTCGAGCGCCTGCAGATTGCGCGGCTCGTGGTTGAACAGTTGCTGCGCGAACCGCGCGTTCTCAAAATGAAGGGTTTCAGTGGCCACGGTAAAAATTATTTTGCCACAGGTTTGCACGGATGAAAGGCGAATTCAATCCCCGGCACGGTTGAAAAGTGTTTGCAGCCAACGCGCAATGGCGAGTTGATTTCGCGCAAAAAAAATTCCCCCGCCGGATGACCGACGGGGGTTTTGCGTTTTGAAATTTTATTTCACGCGCCCGGTCACGGGACGGGGCCGGACGTTTTCAAGCCCAGCGCCCATTCGATGCCGCCGAGGACGTGCTGCTGATACGCCTTGCTGATGGCCGGATCATTCTTCCGGTCTTTCATGTCCGGATCGGCATCCCAAACGTCTTCACGATGGCCAAGCGAGGTGTAGAAGACATTGCCAGTGCCAAAATGCTTGCACCACGAAACCGGGAAATGACCCGTGGTTTCTTTGTGTTCCGGGTGTTTGTCCATGATGAGCAAGTCGTGAACCGTGGCCGGGTCATAGTTCTTGAACTGGTAAATCTCCTCCTGCGAGATCGTCCACGTCTTGCCGAGCGCCGCCGTGGCGGGATGCGCCGGGTCCTGATTCAGGCATTCCACGCTCACCTGCGGGCCGTGATGCGCAAATTCACCTCCGAGCATCGCCGCAAAATCCGGGTAGCCGTGAAACGTGTCCGCCGCCGCGTGCAGGCCGATGAATGCGTGGCCCGCCTTGATCCAGTCCAGGAAACCCTGTTTGTCCGGCAGCGGCAGGTCGCCGGTAGTGCTGGCAAACACCACGCCGTCGTAGTTCTTCAGGTTCTCGGGCGCGAGCTTTTGAAGTTCGGTCTTCAGGGCGTCGTTCCACTTCGCTTCCGCTTCCTCGAACGCCTTTTTTTGCTCGGGTGTCGCGTCGTCTTTTAGTTTTGCAGGAAAACCATTGCCCGCATGAGCACCCGGCGGTTGCTGGACAAAATCCACGGTAAACTCGCCGGTATCCTTGGCGAGCTGCGCGAGAATTTTTTCCGCCGTGGGGATGGAACTGTGCCGGAAGCCGGTCGTTGTGGTAACCACGAGCAGTTTTTTCGGCGCGGCTTGGAGTGAAGTCACCGCCAGCGCGGCGACCAAAAGGGTGGATAGAATTTTCATTGTTTGTTTTGTAGGAATGTTCATTAGTTGTTCACGGTCCAAGAAAATACGGCGTTCAACCGCAGGAACTGGAGAAGGGAAATCATGGACGCAGTTTCCTCCATCCGTTCATTGATCGCAAGAGATTTTCCTTCACCGGCAGCTTCACACCGTAGCCTTGCAGTCCGATTGGCCCGGTATAGTTCAACTCACTCAACTTCCGCACAACGATTCCGACGTCATAGCTGCCCGCATCCAGCGGCTGAATCAGTCGGTCCCAACCAGTCGCCGCCGCGCTGGCATCCGCGCCGTTGATCGTGACGAGAAACAAATACGGGGCGGCTTCGGCGAGCAGTTCGGGAACTTTCGCCTCGTCGCCCGCCATCAGACAATGACATAAGTTGAACGTCGCGCCGAAATTCGGCCGGTTAACCTGTTTCGCCAGACGAACGGCGTCCTGGACGCGTTCAACCCAGTTGCCGGTATGCGGATAGATCGCAACGCGCACGCCATTGCTGGCCGCCAGATCGGCGAGCCGCTTCAAGGCCGGCACCGCCACCGCATCGCCGTCGGGCGAGGATTTCGGAAACTCCGTGCTGTTGACCGGCAGCCAGACGATGGTGTCTGTGCCCTTCAACGCCGCGAGATCAGCTTCCAGTGTCAAACCCCACGTCAAGTTCGTCTTCGTGAGCGTCGCCCCGTCGTAGCCGTAGATGGCGAATAGTTTCAGTCCGCGTTGCCGGATTTGTTGCGCTTCCGCGTTGAGTTGTTTGGGTGGCCCCGACTTCCAGCCGATGCCGTCATAACCAAGCTGCTTGACCGTGTCGAGTTCGTCCAGACCGCGCACCGCCGTGTCCATGACAAAGAAGGGGTTGGCGCGGACGATGCCAGCCACCACAAGCACAACCAATGACAGCATCCGCCAGTTCATGTTTTCAATCCGGTGAGATCCGCTTCGAGCTTTTTGTTTTCCTTCAGCAATTCGTCCATCGTCAGCCGCGTGTGCCGGGCGGCAGCTTCGCGTCCGAGAATGCAGGCCAGCGCACCATCCACGGAACGTTGCACGGTGCCGTTTTCAAAATGCCCCTCCGTGACATTTTTGTAAAAAGTGGCGATGTTCCGCACCGCGCCGGCTTCATAAAGATTTTCCACGGTTCCGCCAAAGGCGTCGTCGGCCGAATGAAATTGGGATTTCCCCCAGTAATTGATGAGCGCGTTGCCGCTCGTGCTGCAAACGCGGCAGCTCAGTTCGCCGTTGAGTTGACTTCTGACCGCGTTGCCGAAATGGTTATGAACCAAGCCGTCCGCATATTCAAAAACCACCGAGCAGACATCATGACTGTCGCCATGCGGATCGGAGCGGCAAATCCGCGAGTTGCCGGCCGCCGCCACGGGGCGCTGCCCGACCACCCAGAGCGCCGCGTCAATGCCATGAATGTCATAATTGCCGAGATAGTCACAACCCATCGCGATGTCATTCACCCAAATCAGGTGTTGTAATCGGCTTTCCAGGTTGGCGGTCTTGGGCGGGTCGCTAAAACCGCCGTCACCAATGCCGGTCGTTTGGATTTGAGCAATCTTGCCGAAACCGGGCGCGGAAATTCGCCGATGGATCTCGATGTTGACCGGGTCGGTGGGCATCTGGTAATCCACCAGAAAGCAGCGCTGCCGGGAGGCGGCCAGCTTGCCGGTGGCCAGAATTTTCAGCGCGCCGGGAACGTCCGAAGCCACAGGTTTGGCCATGTAAACATGCACGCCGGCTTCGACCGCCATCTTGGCGTATCCCGGGAAAAAATAGGGCGGCAATTCCAGCGCCACCGCCTCTACGCCGCTTTCCAACAGCCGCTTGAAGCCTGATAAAGTTGAAAACCGGCGCGACTTGTCCACGCCCAGCGCCTCGCCACACGGGTCGGACACCTCGGGAAAATAATCCGCCACGGCATGCATTTCATAGCCGCCATGCGCCTTGAACAGTTGGGCAATCCAACTGCCGCGCCCGCCATTGCCAACAACTCCCAGTTTGATTTTACGTTTGAATTGTTCCCGTGGCGCAACTGGCGCTACGTCTTCCGCGCGGGCCGCGGTCAGGCTGGCGAGCGAGGTCGCCGCCGCCGCCGCCAGAGTTGTCGAAAGAAACCGGCGGCGGTTCAATGGCGTTGTATTCATGGAATCCACCAGCTGGGCATGAGTTTGGCTTTGTTCAAAGGTCATTGACCACCGGCACTGGCCGCACCCAGATGTTGCGGAAGGAAACGGAGTTGTTGTGGTATTGCAACGCGATGGGGCCGGTCGGGCCGTGCGCCGTGTATTTGCCGGGACTCTTCCAGTTGGTCGCGCCGCGATAGGCCTGTTGATTCTGCACCACCACGCCGTTCAAGATCACGGTAATGTATGCGGGCGTGATTACTTCGCCGTTCGCGCCGAAATGCGGCACGTTGAAAATAAAGTCGTAGGTCTGCCATTCGCCGGGCGGACGGCAGGCGTTGGCGAGGGCGGGATGCTGGCCGTAAAGTCCGCCGGTCCCGCCGTCGGCATAGGTCTTGTTGCCGTAGCAGTCGAGCACCTGGATTTCATATTGGCCCATGAAAAAGACGCCGCTGTTGCCGCGCCCCTGCCCTTCACCCTTCGCCGGTGTCGGCTCGCGGAATTCCAGATGCAGTTGGATGTCGCCAAATTCTTTTTTGCTGACGATGTCGCTCTTCGCGGAAACCATCGCGCCATCCTCAACCCTCCAAGGTGCCGGTTCGCCCTTCTTGTCCGTCCATTGCGAAAGATCCTTGCCGTCGAATAAAACAATCGCATCGCTCGGCGGCGGTGCCATCTGGCTGAACGTGCCGGGCGTCACAATCGGCGGCTGCGGCCGCGCCGGATCATGAACATGCCATTTGCCGTCCGGCTGCATCGGCGTGTCTTGAAAACCGGCGACGCCGTCAATGACGACCTCGACGTTTTTCGTCTGGGCGCGGGTGGAAATCGCGGCGGCAACAGCCGCCACCGTGGCAACGATGATGAGTTTTTTCATTTTGATTTTGGTTTTTCGGAAAGCGGATTATCTGCCGTTGGACGCGCCGGACTTCCCGCCGGTTTCAACGAAAATTCCGCCGGCAGCGTCGCAACAAATGGTCAATTCTTCCTGGGCATTGCCGTCCAAGCGCCGTGATGCTTGCTGCTTTCCACGCACGTCTCGATGAATGCGATGCCGGTCCAGCCGTCCTCGATGTTCGCGTATTTGCTGCCGTCGCTGTTGAATTTTTCGCCGGCCTTCCATTTGCGCACGTCGGCCTCAAAGCAGCGATGCAGCCGCGCGAAGGCGTCGTGAAACGCTTCGGGATGACCTGCCGGAATCGTCGGCTCGGCCATCAGGTCGGCAGGCAAATCCTTCGGCAGGAAACCGTCGCCGCCCGTGACCGCGCCGCGCCAATAAACGCGGTCGGGCTGGTTCGGCAGATTGATCGTGAGGCTTTCCGGCTCCTCCTGCCGCCAATGCAGCGAGCCTTTGGTGCCGGCCACCGTGATGCCGAGATCGTTTTTTGAGCCGATGCAAATTTGCGACGCGCGCACGAGCGCCTTGCCGCCGTTGCTCAATTTGCAATAGATCGTGAAATGATCGTCCAGCGCGCGGCCTTCCACAAAAGTTTCCATCTGCGCGGAAACGTCCGTGACATTCAGGCCGGTGACGTAGCGCAGTTGCATGAGCGCGTGCGTGCCGATGTCGCCGCCGCAACCGGAACCGCCCGCGCGTTTCGGGTCCACGCGCCAGGTTGCCTGCTGCTGGCCGGTGGCTTCGAGCTTCGTCGCCAGCCAGCCTTGGATGTAATAGCTGTCCACCCAGCGCACGTCGCCAAGCAGGCCGCTCGACACGATGTAGCGTGCGAACCGGCTCGTCCAGTGGCCGAGATAAGTATGCGCCACGCCGAACGGCACGTTGAGCGCGTGCGCAGTTTTCACCAGCTCGTTGGCTTCGGTGAGATTCAGGCACAACGGCTTTTCGCAGAACACCGCGATGCCGGCCTTCATCGCCTTCATCGCCGGATCGAAATGCACAAAGTTCGGCGTGACGATCAGGATGTAATCCAGCTTTTGATCGTCGGGCAAAGTTTTGTTGGCCGCGATCATTTCGTCATACGAGCCGTAGCCCTTGATCGGGTAAGGCCAGTTGGCAGCTTCCTCCAGCGCGATCTTGGGATCGGGAAACAGCGCGCCCGCGACCACGCGGCGGGTGCCGTCAAAGTGAATGGCTTTTTGATGGGGATGGACGATGAAAGCGCCTTTGCCGCCGCCCACCAATCCGACGTTGAGAGGTCTGTTGGACATAATTTTTTTGTTGGAGTCGCGACAATCTAGGCAAATCGGCGCGGCGGAACAAGCGCGAGTTTTGCAAACCTCAAGCCGCGCGCAAATGTCCGCTGAATCACGGCGTGGCGACCGCGCGGAAAAATTGCCGGGGCGAGCCGAGCGTGTTTGTGAAATCAAATGTGCCGTTGGCCGAAGTGATGTTGGTATAAATGGAAGTCCAACCGGTCAAATTGGTGGATGCTTGGAGGACGCAGGTGCGATTGGCTCCCGTGGACAGGCGCAGTTGAAACGTGCCGGCATTGGCCGTCGTCACCGAGGCCAGCCAGATGGGCGGATTCAGAGCCTTCTTCAAATTGAGCCGGCCACCTGTCACGCATTTGCCGGCGAGCGATGGCAACGGGTCCGTCGCTTGCAGCAAGCGCTGGATGATTTGCTGATAATTTTCCGCCGGATATTTCGCCAGCATCAGCGCCAGCGCGCCCGTCACGTAAGGTGCCGCAAACGAAGTGCCCGACTGCGAATAGTAATAACTGTCCGTGGCCGCAAACGTTGAGTAGATGCCTTCGCCCGGCGCGGCGAGATCAACATTGGTGGCACCATAGTTGGAATTGGCGGCAAGCGTGTTGGAACGGGTCACGGACGCAACCGTGACCGCGTTATCGAGCGCATAGCTCGCCGGATACGTCGGTGCCAGATCAACATCGGCAGCGGTATTTCCGCAGGCGGCGGCGACGATGATCCCCGCGTCGCGCAGGCTGGCAACGGCGTTGGACAAGGTCAGCGAATTAGTGAACCCCCAACTCGCGTTGATGATGCGGGCACCATTGGTCCGGGCATAAACCATGCACGCGACCGCATCGGAAACGCTTCCCTGGCCAAAATTGTTGAAACATTTGCACGCCATGATCTGCACCTTCCAAGCCACGCCGGTAACGCCTTTGCCGTTGTTGCCGACTGCACCGAGCACGCCGGCCACCAGCGTTCCGTTGCCATTGTCATCCATCGGATTGTTGGTCTGCGTGATCGTGTTCCAACCGTGGCTGCCGTCGTTCGCATTCACCCACATATTGGACGCGAGGTCTTCATGAGTGTAGCGGACGCCGGTATCCAGCACCGCGACCACGATGTTGCTCGCGGACGTCAACACGTCCCAACCTTCCGGCGCATCAATCTGGTTCAATCCCCAAAGCGTGCCGTCCAAATACCTGGGATCATTTGGCGTAGTGCCGTAAATGTGCCCGATATAGTCCGGCTCGGCGAATTCCACCAGCCCGCTCTGCTGATATTTGGCGATGATGCCGGGCACGGTTTCGCCCGCCGGCACGGTGATGACTTGAATGCCGCCGATCGCAGCAAACGTGTTTTTTACAGCGGCTCCAAGCGCGGCGTGAAAGGCCGTGAGTGGGGCGCGACTCATGCCCGCCTTGGGTTGGAGGAGAATTTGATCAGTCCGATATTCCAACGTGACCGCGCCAAAAACCGCCGGCGCGACAAGCAAAAACACGGTGAACGCCAAGTTAACCATCCGAGGCAAGCGCGCTGGCAAGAATTTTTTCACGGAACAGTTTTCATCCGGCGACCAGCGGTTGCAACGGCGATGCGGACATGGTCGGCGGCACGGGCGGCACCGGAAACACATCATACTGCGGGCCATACTGCGCCAGATAATAAAGCGGATACGCCCGTTTGAACACCAGCACCGGCAGCAGCAGCACCGTGCCGACGAATGGCAGCGCCATCAGGCAGCCCGCGATGCAGCACGTCACCAATATCACCACCAACACGAGGGCGCCAATGGCCATCGCCAGCACGATCTGAAACAGGATATACACCGTGAACTTTCCGGGATTGGCCGACAGCAACGCGTAAAATTCCCGCCACGCCGCCAGACAGCTTCCGCCGCGCAAAAACATGATCGGCACCACAAAATCCACCAGAAACTTGTGGATGAGCGCGAACAACAATGACAATCCGAAGAACACCAGCCCCAGCCCGATTGCCGACATCACGCCCGCCACATCCGGCTCGCCTTGCAGCACCATCCGCAGGATTGTCAGGACGATGAACACCAGCAACGGCAGCATTATCACCATCCCGATCAAACCCAGGACGAGGCGGAATTTGAACAGGCTGTTCCCCGCGCCCGCAAACTTGGTCCACGGCACCTCCACCTCCGCCTTGTCCAGCGCCACGCAATGCAGGAACATGAATTTCCCCCGGCTGCTCAACCACAAGATCAGCAGCCAGAACACCACGAGCACCACCACCACAAAAATCGTCACCGGGGCGATCCAGTAAAAATTCGCCGCCATATAATCCCTGGCCTGCTCATAAAAATGCCGGAACTGTTCCCGGCCACTGCCGTTGAAATGGTGGTTGTCGTGGTTGAAGGCATTGTTAAAACCGTTGAAGCCGCCGCCGCCGCCGCCGCCGGACTCGCCGAAGCCGGCCAGCCAGGCGCAGAAACCGATGATGATCCACTTGGTGAGGTCAAACGGCTTGAAGAGCATCTGCTTCACCCGTTCGTAGGCCGGTTCGATGGCTTCCGTCACGCCGATTTCGCGCGGACGACTGGACAATGATTGAATATTATTCATGGCTGATCCTATGTTTAGCGGCAATCTCTTGCCTGGCGACGATAACCTGACGACATTTGGTTTCCCGCGTCAAAGATAAAATCCCGCTATTTTTATCATGGCCAGCGTTTTTGCCAAAACCAGTTCTGGGCATCACCCTTATATCCTGAAGACAAAAGCGTATTTGCATGGTTCAAGGAATCGGATACGTTTCCAGCGTGCTCCCCTTTGCATCCGTCCGCCAGCCTTTGATCAACTGCCAGGGGCTGTCTTTGGACGCCCGCTTAAACTCGTAATGATAGACGGAGGCGTCACCTTTTTTCTGGAGGTGATCGCAGGTGATGCCGTCGGGAATATGATAATAAAAATGCACGTTGTGGGTTGCCACTTCATCCTTCTTTGACCAGCCGGGCAACTGGCCTTTTTTCAGCAAGCGCTTCAAACACCAGACGGCGGATTTGGCAGCGGCTTTTCCCGCCGCCGCCAAATCCTTGCGAACCAGCGGATCAACGCTGGTGCGTTTGAGATACATCGTCCGGTTTGGAAAATCAAACGTGACCCGGTGCCGTGACAGGAAGTGGAGTCCGATCCCGTTGAGCTTGATGTGCTCATCCTCCGTCAAAAGCAATTTCGCGTCCAGCCCATGCAGATCCACATCCGGATAGGTTTCCCCACCCAGCACCGCGTTGGGTGATCGCGTCTCACCCTCCGCCAGCACTCGCACCTGATTCGTCCATTGCTGAAACAACGTTGGCGTCAGCCAGCCATCGTAATCGCAGCCGGTGTCAATCATTGAGCCTGTCCCTTTCGCGCCGACAAGATTTTCACCGACCGCCACGCAACCGTCGTCAAGGTTTGTGAGCGAAAACGCCTGGCCCCAGTCTCTCTTGTCCGCCTTTTGGCCGTCGAGAAAACGCATTTTGCCGGCGGCAAAATCCAGTTGGACGCAATAATGTTCCAGCACATCCATCCCGATAATTCCCAGAATGTGCCGGCCGGTGTCCGCCGAAATTTTTTTGCAATCCAAGGTGATGAGGTAGGGGCCGGTCATTTGCAATTGGGTTTTTCCCAGGTAAAGCCGGGGCGCGACATAGACGCCGGCTTCACCTTTGTCACCGAAGTTCCACGACGTCGCGGTGTCGAGACGCTTTCCCAATTTTGGTTCCAAGGATTTGTCGAAAGTTGTAGCCGGGCATCCGGTGTCCACGATCACGGGTAATTTTTCGCCGTTCTCCAGTCGGAGCGTCACAAATATCCAACCGCCGCGTCCGGCTTCCTGGCCAATAGACTGGTCAGCGGGAAGCTGAAGCGAATCTGCTTTCGCGCGACCCTCACCCGCATCCCCGTGGTGACCGTTCGTAAGGACCGCACAGCCGACCAGCAGCCACAGGCAAAGCAACGCGATCAATGATGTCAGCCTCTGCATAAATTTATTGGCGGATCAAATCAGCCGCGTGGCACCTTTGGATTCGGGTGGCCGCCCGTTCAATGGTCCTCTGCATAGAGTTCCCGCACCGAATCCCGCAGGAGCACGATGAGCGTGAACACGCCCAGCACCGTTCCCAGCGGGATGTGCAGGCAATTGATCACCGCCGCCACCAGCGAAAAAGTCCGGCCCTTCCGGGCACGAAGACAACAGCCGGAGATCACATTCAAAATGCCCGACACCACGAACCAGCCGCCAGCGATCACATAGACCCACTTGAGGATGGCGAAAATCTCTGCCGGCGACGGACCCTGCTTTTGGTTCGCCATAAGCTTGGGATTGGTCAAGATCTCGTGCATCACCATGTAATGGCCCAGCAGAAATAAAACCCCAAGCAGCCCCAGCCCGGCGCCGACGAAATGGAAGATCGCGAGCAAATTTAAATGATCCGCATCAACCTTGCGTTGGTTCCGGGGCAATGGAGGAGATTCGTTCATAAAATTCCATCTTTTCTCGCGGAAAGTTCGCGGCTCAAGTCCGTCAACGACAGACAAACCGCCAGCCAAGGAAGACGCGCCTTCGCTGGTCTCCACCAACCTGCAATTATTTCCCACCACAAAACATCGTATTATCCAGTGCCCGTCCCAAGACTTTTATTTGGAAACGGTCCGATGGCAAATCAACCACCCATAGCCGTTGAGGTGGAAGTCAGGGAGGAAAAGTTCAGCCGGATTGGCCCAGCCGTTGATTTTCACCGCCGCGAAGCCTTCGACCGTCGGCAATTCAACCGAGCCGGCCACGCGGTGGCTGGACAGGTTGATCAAGACCAGGAACTCATCCTTCGCATCCCGGCGCAGGAAGCTGATCACTTCCCCCGTGGCCGAGTTCTGTAGCCAGACCACGTCTCCGCTGACGAACGCCGCGTTTTGCTTGCGCAGCTTGATCACGTCCCGGTAAATGTCGCGCAACGGCGGGCGACCGCCCGGGTGCCAGAACACCGGCGTTTTCTCAAACAGGGCCGGGTCGGCGGACTCGGTGGAATCACCGGCTTCCATGCCGTTGTAAAATAGCGGCACGCCGTCGAGCGTCAGCATCAACACCTGTGCCGCGAGCGCGCCGTTCACACCATAACGCACCACGGCTCGGGCCTCGTTGTGATGGTCGGTAAAGCGCAGGTGCAACGCGCCCGTGGGAAACTGCTGCTGGGTGAGATCCCACGAATCTTTTAATAGATAAGCGGGCTGTTGGCCGCTCATGACCAGGTTCAGCGTTCCGAACAAATTCCCGGAATAGTCCATGTCAAAGGCTTTGGACAGCAGCAACGGTTTGGCGCCCGAGTCCGTGATAATGGCGGTCTGGGGATTAATCTGCTCCAGCTCCGTCCGGGCGGCCACCCAAAAATCCACCGGCACCGTGAAGGCCGTATCGCAGCGGAACCCGTCCACGCCGAAGTCGCGCAGCCAGTATTTCATCATCTCAATCATGTAGCGGCGCAGACCGGCATTCGCATAGTCCAGCTCGGCCACGTCCGTCCAATCGGGATAGGGCGGATGGATTTTGCCATTCGCATCCTTCGTGTAAAACTCCGGATGTTCCATCATCACACTGTCCCAGGCGGTGTGGCCGGCCACGATGTCCATGACCACTTTCATCCCGCGCTGGTGCGCTTCTATGATGAGCCGTTTGAAGTCGTTGGTCGTGCCGTAGGCGGGGTTGATGGCGTAAAAATCGCGCACGCAATACGGACTGCCGATGGAGCCTTTTTTCAACTTCTCGCCCAGCGGATGAATGGGCATGAGCCAGAGAATGTCCACGCCCAAATCCTTCAACTCATCCAGCCGCGCGGTGATTCCATTGAAATCCCCGGCGGGCGAAAAGTTTCGCGGGAAGATTTCATACATCACCCCGCTCCGCAGCCAGTCAGGCGCTTTACGCGTGACGGCATTGGTGGTTTCCGGCTCGGCAGCCGGGGCCGAAACAATCGCCAGCCAACCAACGAGGGCGGTGACCGACAGGCAGCACAGTGTGTGTTGGATCGTTTTCATGACGTTTGAGAAGTAAAATCGGGCTTGCACCCATGCTACCGGTTCGCCTTGATGATACAACAAAATTAATCCGCCAGACACCTTTGCGGCCAGCTTTTCCCGTGCGCCAAGTCCCGCAGGACGCGACGACGCACACCGGCCAGCCGCCAGAGACAAACGCCCCAAATAATTTGTCCTGTTTTGAAAACTACGCGGCACGGAACAAAAGTATTGTTGAATTAATTTTTGGAATCTGCTAGATTCGTCGTCGTCATGCAAGGCAGGGACCGCCTGCGAAAAACCTTTGCCAAAAAATGAAAACGACCTGCGCTTACGTCACGGAAATCATCCTGCCGGTATTGTTGCTGGCAGCGTTCATCCCGGCGGCCAGCGCCCAGACGATATTTTTGTATGCTCCGTCTCGCGACACCGTCAACAACCTTAGCAGCGGGGATTCGGATTACGGGCCGTATTTCAATACCTATCCCGGGGCTTCCACCAACAACGTCGGGGCGTTCTATGCCAGCAATACATCTGCCACTCCCGCCGGGCAGCATTTTGTCGGCGCGCAATGCACCTGCCTGCAGGACTCGCTGATCACGGCGTCGGCCACCAGCTTGAGCGTCACCGGCCTGGTGCAGGTCACAGGGTCGGGCGGAGTAAGCATGGTGGACGGGAAAAGCGGGTCGGCCTCTTGGCTGGCCTATTCGCGGGTGTCGGTGTCGTTTAACCTGGACAAGCCGTTCAGCTATTCGCTGCAAGCCACGACGCTGTTTGTCACCAACCTGATTGAACTCGCTCCGACGGCATATTTGGTGCTAACCCGTGCGGGGTATCCCGACGTGGCCGTGTTTGGAAATTCAAGGCAAACTGGCTACACGCCGGGGCCTCCCGCCGGAACCAATTCGGGCATCCTGCCCGCCGGCAGTTATGGGTTTCGCGCCGAGGCCATCGAGAGCGGCGGCGTGGACTTCATTCATTCGCCGACGGCGGAAAATTATTTCGTCTCGTTCACCTTGAACATCTCGCCCGTGCCGCAGCCGCCGGTCATCGCCGCCTTGACGGCGAACGGAGCCGGGACGTTCCTACTGACCTGGAACGCTCCCCAGGCGGGAAACTATCGGGTGATGTCTTCGACCAACCTGGTTAATTGGAACGAATATATTCCTTCCGCCAGCCGGCCTTCCGGCGCGAACACCAACTCGGTGAATGTGCTGCCGGGTTCTTCGTGCGGCTTCTTCCGCATCCAATATCTGCCGTAGCGTTTTTGGCGCCCAGAGAGTTAAGGCACGAGATATTCCTCCAGCGTGCGACCCTTGTCATCCGTCCGCCACGCCTTGTGCAATTTCCAAGGTTCATCCTTTGACGCCCGGATGACTTGATAGTGATAGATCGAGGCTGCATCGCTTTTCTGGATCGCGATGGTTGCCGAGTTACCCGACGAATCCATCGTCGTTTCTTTCGGCGTGCCATGCTCATCTTTTGACCAGCCGGGCAACTGGCCTTGATCCTTCATGGTTTTCAAATAACTTATCGCCGCGCCCGCACCGGTGGCGGGAAGCGGACCTTCACTCGTTCGTTTGAGATACATGGTCTTTCTTGGAAAATCCAACGTGACCAGATGCCGCGACAGAAAGGGCAGTCCGATCCCATCGGACTCCACGGCTTCCACCTGCAAATTGACCTGCGGATACGTCTCGCCGAAAAAACGGCCATTGGGCGAACACGCCTCGCCCGCCACCGTCGCCACCGCCTGATTCGTCCACTGCCGGTAAAATTGCGGCATCAGCCAGCCGTCGGTGATATAACCGGAATCAATCAGTGAATGCGGACCTTCCGCCCCGAAAAGATTCCCCGCCACCGCCGGCCGCTCGTCCTTGTCATTCAATGGCACAATCGGAAAGGCCCGGCCCCACGCTGCATTAGCTGCGCCGTCCAGAAATCGCATCTTGCTGGCGGCAAAATCCAGTTGGACGCAATAATGTTCCAGCACATCCATGCCGAGAATCCCCTTCACCGGACGACCCGCCAAGGCCGACATTTGCTTGAGATCCATGACCAGCGCGCGGCTGCCGGTCCTCAGCCGCGTGTCTCCCAGATAGAGCTTGGGTGTCGCATAAGTCTTCTTCTTATCAACTTTTCCCCACTGCTGGATTGACACCGCGCCGACTGGTTTGCCTAACTTGGATTCTAAGGAGGCATCCAAACAAGTGCAGCCCGAACCGGTGTCCACCGCGAAAAGCAGTTCCTCCCCGCTCTCCAGCCGGAGCGTCGCCACCAGATAATTTCCGCGTCCGGCATCTGGGTTGATGGCGGTGTCAGCCGGAAGCTGGGGTGAACCGTCGTTCGCGCCGCCGGTACCCGTGACGTGTGGGGAGGCACAACCCGCCAGCAGCCAGAGACAAAGGCTGCTGAACACAACTAACGACATTGCTCTTTTCATACACTAATTAGTTAACACCCGTGCGGCTTCAGGCTCCATCCTAAATTCCACGGTCGGAATGGCCACGAAAAGGCGCACAGTTCATAAAACCAAAGCGTCTGGAACTGTCAAGGCGACGCGGTTCTTCTTCACCTGAGAGGTGGAGGGGATTCGCTTTTCAAAACTGTTCAAAGCTTGAGTGTTTATGCGCCTTTTGTGCTTTTTTGCGGCCAGACAATTGGGCTTCAAGCTTCATGCAGTTCCCGGACCGAATCACGGAGGAGCACGACGATGGTAAACACACCCAGCACCGTGCCCAGCGGTATATGCAGGCAGTTGATGGACGTGACCACCAAGGAAAAGGTCCGGCCCTTTCTGGCACGGAGACACAAGCCGGAGATCACATTCAATATGCCCGACCCCACGAACCAGACGCCCATGACCACATAAAACCAGTTGAAGATGGCGAAAATCTGTTCCGGCGGCGGGTTTTGCTTTTGGCTCTCCAAGAATTTGGGATTGGTAAAGACCGCGTGCATGATCGCGCAATGGCCCAGCAGAAATAAAATCCCGAGCAACCCCAGCCCGGCGCCGATGGAATGGAAGATCGCGAGCAATTTTAAATGGTCCGCATCAACCTTGCGTTGATCGGGGGCAATGAAAGGGCTGTATTCCTAAAAGGGAATTGCTGTTCAAGCACCCGCTTTTGCTTGACGCTGCGCGGGTAATATTCGATTAAACACCGGCCAGCGTAAATAAAACTCAACCAAAACAACCATGGCACTCTCGACACCGCTCTCCGGCAGTCAAAACGATGAAATCTTCGCGTCAGACGACTTGGCAAACCCGTTGCCGAAAAAACATTTTCCCCGTCACGAGCGCGATCCCCGGCGAATTTACCAGGCCGTCCGCGACGAACTGCTCCTGGACGGCAACTCGCGCCAAAACCTGGCCACGTTCTGTCAGACTTGGATCGAACCGGAAGTTCACCGGTTGCTGGATGATTGCATTGACAAAAACATGATTGATAAGGATGAGTATCCGCAGACCGCCGAAATCGAGAACCGCTGTGTCCACATGCTGGCGAATCTTTGGAATTCCCCGGATGCCGTCGCTTCCATCGGCTGCTCGACCACCGGTTCGAGCGAAGCCGCGATGCTGGGTGGCATGGCCTTGAAATGGCGCTGGCGCGAGCAACGCCGGGCCGCCGGAAAATCCGTGGATCGTCCAAATCTAGTCTGCGGTCCGGTGCAGATTTGCTGGCACAAATTCGCGCGTTACTGGGATATTGAACTGCGCGAAATCCCGATGGAACAAGACCGCCTCCTCATGAGTCCGGCGGAGGTGATTGCCCGCTGCGATGAAAATACCATCGGCGTCGTGCCCACGCTCGGAGTCACTTTCGACGGACGCTACGAACCGGTCAAAGCGGTCTCCGATGCGCTCGATCAATTTCAAAAAGAGTCGGGGCTGGACATTCCAATCCATGTGGACGCTGCCAGCGGCGGCTTTCTGGCGCCGTTCTGTGCTCCCGATCTCGTGTGGGATTTCCGCCTGCCACGGGTGAAGTCAATTAACACATCTGGCCATAAATACGGACTCGCCCCGCTGGGATGCGGCTGGGTGGTCTGGCGGGAAAAATGCGATTTGCCGGCGGACCTGATCTTCAACGTCAATTACCTCGGCGGCAACATGCCGACGTTTGCCTTGAACTTTTCGCGGCCAGGCGGACAGATCGTCGCGCAGTATTACAATTTCGTGCGGCTCGGCCGCGAAGGCTACACCAAGGTTCACTCCGCCTGTTACCAGACCGCCCAGTATCTGGCCAATGAGATTGCTGCACTCGGTCCCTTTGAGATGATCTTCAGCGGCGATCCTGCGGACGGCATCCCGGCTATCTGTTGGGCGATCAAGAAAGGAACTAATCCAGGCTACACCCTTTACGAACTCGCCGACCGTTTGAGTGTGCGGGGATGGCAGGTGCCTGCCTATTCCATGCCGGCAAACCGGGAAGACCTCGTCGTCCAGCGGATTATTGTTCGCCTGGGAGTCAGCCGCGATCTGGCCGGTCTTCTGATTGCCAACTTCAAGTCGGCCATTGAATACCTGACCCGGCATCCGGCCAGTATGATCGCCGGACCGAAGGCGGCTTTCCATCACTAAGGCGTGTTTTCAAAATCAACAAAGCCCTTTGTCGGAGTGTGCCCGTCCTCGGGCGCAGCATCGTTCACATTGCCATGCCGCTGGAAATTACGGAAAGTTGTCCGTCAAGAGAGCGTTGCAGCGGCCGAGGACGGCCGCACTCCGCATTTTGATAACACGCCCAATCCAGAATGAATCACAAACCTAGTTTGCTGCCTTGGTTGATATGGGTGCTCGCAGCCCTCTTCGTAGTCTTTAACTACGTTCAACAGGTCGTTCCCAATATTATTGCCGTTGAACTAAGTCATGCGTTCAACGCAACCGAAAGCACCTTGGGCAACATAGCAGCCTCCTATTTCTACGCCTATGCGATCCTTCAAATTCCAGTGGGGCTGATTGTTGATCGCTACGGCACGCGTCGGCCGCTGGTGATTGCCATTCTGGCGGCTGGCCTTGGCACGCTCGCATTTGCATGGGCGCATAGTTCGGGGAGTGCGCAACTTGCCCGACTGATCATGGGCGCAAGTGCCGCCTTCTCATTTATCGGTTGCCTGAAGCTGGTGGAGGAGTGGTTTCCTCCCTCAAAGTTTTCAACCCTTGCCGGGATGACCAATACCGCCGGAATGGTTGGTGCCGCGAGCGGCGCGCCCGTGGCCGTGCTGGTGAATGTCATCGGCTGGCGCGAATCGGTGGCTTGGATGGGCGGAGCAGAACTGATTCTGGCGGTTCTTGTTTTTTTCATAGTTCGCGATCGGTCGGCAGCCATCAGCCATTCCGCGCTCGAAACTCAATCCAAGGAAATTCAATCTGGAGGAACGCTTGGCCTGCTTGCCAATCCTTATATGTGGATCAATGCCGTCTATGCCACCAGCATCAGCCTTGTGTTTGTGGCCTTTGGCGGTCTTTGGGGCACGAGCTATATCCAGAAAGTTTATGATTTGAGCGCGGTGGCCGCCGCCGGCACCGGGTCGCTGCTGTTCCTTGGCGGCATTGCCGGCAGCCTGTTCTTCGGTTGGTATTCCGACTATCTGGGACGGCGAAAACCGCCGATGGTGTTCGCAGGCGTCGGGGCCTTGGCCACGATGGCGTGCCTGCTTTATCTTCCCGGCCTCCCGCTGGCTGGATTCAAGCTGGGGCTTTTCCTGGTGGGATTTTTTAGCAGCGCCAATATTGTATCTTATGCCGTGGCCCGCGATCTCTATCCTAAGCTGGCCGGGCTTTCGATTGGTTTCTTGAGCACTTGTTATTTTGCCGGCAGCGCGGCGTCCCAGCCCCTGGTAGGGATGTTGCTGGAACATAGCAACCCCGCCAGCCAAAGAGCTGCGGGCCTGGCCTCCTTGACGGCCGGAGACTATCGCTATGCCTTGTCTCCCCTCGTGATATTCATGCTGGTAGGATTGATTGCCTCGTTGCTGGCCAGGGAAACCTTGACCGACACGGCGCGCCGATGAACTAACATCCGCAGATGGAAGCGGACGAAAAAACATTAACCACGGATAAGCACGGATGAACACGGATGGGGAAACCTCCTGCCAGCTTTTATTTCAAAACCTTTGCAAAAACCGCCTTAACCTTGTAGCAGCCGACGTGAGGAGGCTCACACTGAAAAATCAGAAATCAATCAAAGCCTCCTCACGTCGGCTGCTACTTTTGCGAACGGGCACTTTCGAGCACACTTCCAATTCCTCCGCCAGCGCCGGGGAAAGGTATAACGATTCCACCGCCTTTTCGTCCCGGCCAAGCAAGGTGGCCGGCGCGCAGAACGGCTCCACCAGCCGCGTGGTGCTCACGGCCAGATATTGCAGAATCAACGGCGCCAGCGCCCGCTTGCTGCCTTGATATTGAAATGGCTGGGGAAGGGTCATGGTTTAACCCGTAGCGCAGGCGTCCCGCCTGCGGGTTGTGGTGGCGTCTCGCCGCCAGTTTCGGAACCGCGCACCGGGACGGTGCCCGAACCCGCAGCCGAGGACGGCCGCGCTACATGCGCGCTGCTCCATTTCCAATCTTCCATCAGCGCACACAGGCCGGCATTGACCGGATTCATGAGCGTGTATTGACAGCATCGGTGCAGGTCATCGTCGTCGCGCACCAGGTGATCATAGGATTCGCTCTGCCAGAACGGAGCCACCGATGTCGGCAGACGATGGTTGATCTCATGCGCCGAATAGGACTTCCAACTGTGTAGAATATCACTCAATGTCCATCCCGGCATCGGCCAGACGACCACATGCACATGATTCGGCATCACCACCCAGGCTCGCAGTTCATAACGCTGGCCCTCAAAAAATTGAATCGCCCCGGCCACAATCCCCGCCAGTTCCGGATCGCGGAGATGACAAACGCCATGGCCCGCATCCAGATATTTGTCCACCCGGCTCGAATACCACCGGAACAACTCCTCCTGCTCCTGCCAGGTCAGCGGACGTTTCGCCGCCTCTGCCTGCTGGAGAATGGCCTCGCGCTCCTGTTTAAACCGAAGCAGAACTTCTTTTGGCAACGTGCCTGCCTGACGAAACACAACAAAGTAAGTGCCGCCTTCGCGCTTCAGATGCGGCAGCACCCCGCGCGAATGTAATCCCGCAACCAAATGTTTTTTGTCAGGCATCATCCGTAGCGCAGGCGTCCCGCCTGCGGGTTATGGCTGCGTCCCGCCGCCAGTTTCGGAGACGCGCACCGGGACGGTGCCCGAACCCGCAGCCGAGGACGGCCGCGCTACGCGCACTGGCCGCCGAACCGCAGAACGGCTCCACCCGCCGCGTGGTGTTCACGGGCAGATATTGCAGAATCAACGGCGCCAGCGCCCGCTGGCTGCCTTGATATTGGAATGGCTGGGGAAGGGTCATCAAGCAATCATTGCTTTTGCTAGAACATCCTTAACAAACTGTGGAATTTCCAAACCCGACTTGGCCGCGTCCGCTTTTAATTTGTCATATTGCGCGACTTCCGCGCCCTGCCACACGAGATCAACGCGCCGAATTTGCCGCATCGCCACATGACTGTATTTTTCCGGGAATGCCCAATAGCACGACAAGCAAATGTTTTTATCCTTGGTGCTTTTCCGATTCTCACAGTGTTCGCACGACCATGATTTCGCGCGGTTCGCGGAACCGCAGAGCAGCATGAAATCGTCGGTCTTGAGTTCGTCCGCCTCTCCGGCCACCTCGTAGGGCACACGATGGTCAATCTGCAAAGCGGCCTCGTCCATTTTCTCCAGGTAGATGAAGCACTGGCAGCCATATTTCGCAATGAGCTGATCCTTGATCTTTTTGGAAAGACCGGTGCGCCCGCTGAATCGCCGGAATTGTTTCTTCGTCGGGTCGGCAAAACGGTAGGCCGCGATCTTCCGCCCATTCGCCGCCTCCACCCGGAAGGTTTCGAGTTGAATGCCCAGTTCCCGAACATCGCGCGCCGCGCGTGGCGGATGATCGTAACCGTATTTATTTTTTAACTCCTCGGTCGTGATGTGTCCGTGTTTGAGAATGTGATCAATCACGGTCTTCGGGCGCTTGCCGGTGACGGACGCGCAGAGTTCAAGAAACTCTTTTGGATATTTTGGTTTTGCCATAGGGAACGGGTTTTTCCATCAATTGCATTTGCTCGTCGCGGTGCTTGCGGTGCATCGCGGGACCGACTTCCAATTCCTCCGCCAGCGCCGCCGAAAGGTATAACGATTCCACTGTCATTTCGTCCCGGCCAAGCAAGGTGGCCTGCGAGGAACGCCCGGCTTCAATCTCCACCAGCGTCAGATTCAATTTTGCCGGCAGCGGCTTGCCGTAGCTGCGGTTTCCCAAACGCCCGTCGTAGCTGACCAGATAGCGGATATATTTGTGGTTCAGCACTTCCAACTCCGTCACGAAGTCATCGAACGAAATCCCGGAGAAATACCGCGAATCGCGTTCTCCGCAGACGCCTTGATACGGCGGATCCATATAAACCACGTCATCCCCGCGCACATTCGCCAGCACGTCCTCGTAACTCAACGACGTGACGATGGTTCTGCCGCGCAACAAAGTCGAGATGGCGTTGAGGCTGGCCTGCATCGTTTCCGGCTGCGTGCCCAGGCGGCGCTTGTCGGGACTTTGATTGAACAAGCCTT